>ERZ773218.3002-NODE-3002-length-11787-cov-3.006222_pt1 | contig 11787 bp, 8 predicted proteins | sample MGYA00580527_ERZ773218 | MGnify/ENA primary metagenome ERZ773218 (study PRJEB29015, sample SAMEA2737763) | human gut metagenome | biome: human gut; feature: human-associated habitat; material: faeces | place: China | collected 2012 ...
AGTGGGAACCAATGAGGTAGCCTGAGTTTAACGGACACTCCTTCCTGAAATAGAATGGCATCAGAAGGAGCTAATAATGAGCAGAAAAACCCAACGTTACTCTAAAAAGTTCAAAGCCGAAGCTGTCAGAACGGTTCTTGAAAATCAACTTTCGATCAGTGAAGGTGCTTCCCGATTATCTCTTCCTGAAGGCACTTTAGGACAATGGGTTACCGCCGCCAGAAAAGGGCTCGGTACTCCTGGTTCCCGCACGGTGGCTGAACTGGAATCTGAAATTCTGCAACTGCGTAAGGCGTTAAATGAAGCTCGCCTTGAGCGAGATATATTAAATTGCACAGGAGTCGCTGAAAAATACGCGTTAATCGAACAATGGCGACAACAATTTCCCATTGAAGCGATGTGTCAGGTATTTGGTGTATCCAGGAGCGGTTATTACAACTGGGTACAGCATGAACCCTCAGACAGAAAACAAAGTGATGAGCGGCTAAAACTGGAGATTAAGGTGGCGCATATCCGCACTCGCGAAACATATGGAACCCGGCAGCTCCAGACGGAGCTGGCAGAGAATGGCATCATCGTTGGTCGTGACCGACTGGCACGTCTTCGTAAGGAGCTAAGGCTACGCTGTAAGCAGAAACGCAAGTTCAGAGCGACTACGAACTCGAACCACAATCTGCCAGTTGCGCCAAATCTGCTGAACCAGACGTTCGCTCCTACAGCACCAAATCAGGTCTGGGTGGCGGACCTGACGTATGTTGCCACACAGGAGGGATGGTTGTACCTCGCTGGCATCAAAGATGTTTATACGTGCGAAATTGTCGGCTACGCCATGGGAGAGCGCATGACAAAAGAGCTGACAGGTAAAGCCCTGTTTATGGCGCTCAGGAGCCAGCGCCCACCTGCCGGGCTAATCCACCACTCTGATCGAGGTTCACAGTACTGCGCATACGATTACCGTGTCATACAGGAGCAGTTTGGTCTGAAAACATCAATGTCGCGTAAAGGTAACTGTTACGACAACGCTCCGATGGAAAGCTTCTGGGGAACGCTGAAAAATGAGAGCCTGAGCCACTATCGTTTTAATAACCGGGATGAAGCCATCTCAGTAATACGGGAATACATTGAGATTTTCTACAATCGTCAGCGTCGTCACTCTCGTCTGGGGAATATCTCCCCGGCAGCCTTCAGGGAAAAATATCATCAGATGGCTGCTTAAAAAAAGAACAAATGGTAGTATCCGCTATTGCCAGTACACCTCAACATTCCACCATGCATTCCGATTAACGCCGCATAGCCAGTTGAACTTTGCTACTTTGTGAGAGGTAGTACCTTCTATCCAGTGCGAATTTAATTAATGGAATAAATGATTATGAGTGAAAATGATACAATCCCAAAGAAGTCTACAAGTCAGATTAACAAAGCGGTATTCTTTACATCTGCTTTGCTAATTTTCCTTCTTGTCGCCTTTGCCGCCGTATTCCCGGATGTCGCCGACAAAAATTTTAAACTACTTCAGCAACAAATCTTCACGAATGCCAGCTGGTTCTACATCCTTGCTGTGGCCCTGATTTTACTGAGTGTCACGTTCCTTGGACTCTCACGCTACGGTGATATCAAGCTGGGCCCGGACCATGCGCAGCCTGATTTCAGCTACCACTCCTGGTTCGCGATGCTTTTTTCGGCAGGGATGGGGATCGGCCTGATGTTCTTTGGCGTTGCCGAACCTGTAATGCATTATCTTTCGCCACCCGTTGGCACTCCAGAAACCGTTGCGGCAGCTAAGGAAGCAATGCGTCTGACCTTTTTCCACTGGGGACTGCACGCATGGGCAATTTATGCCATTGTGGCGCTGATTCTGGCGTTCTTCAGTTACCGTCACGGTCTGCCTTTAACTCTGCGCTCCGCACTCTATCCCATTATTGGCGATCGCATATACGGACCTGTAGGACATGCGGTTGATATTTTCGCTGTTATAGGCACGGTCTTTGGCGTTGCGACATCACTGGGTTACGGTGTTTTGCAGGTGAATGCCGGTTTGAACCATCTTTTCGGGGTGCCCATCAATGAAACGGTGCAGGTAATTCTGATCGTGGTCATCACGGGGTTAGCGACGATTTCAGTGGTGTCCGGTCTGGATAAGGGAATACGTATCCTGTCTGAACTCAATCTGGGTCTGGCTTTGTTGCTCCTGGCGCTGGTCCTGTGTCTGGGACCAACCGTGCTTCTGCTGAAGTCATTTGTGGAAAATACGGGCGGTTATCTTTCGGAACTGGTGAGTAAAACGTTCAACCTTTACGCGTATGAGCCCAAGTCGAGCAACTGGCTGGGGGGCTGGACATTACTGTACTGGGGATGGTGGCTTTCATGGTCGCCGTTTGTGGGGATGTTCATCGCACGGGTCTCCCGCGGGCGAACCATTCGCGAGTTTGTCACCGGCGTGCTGTTTGTTCCCGCGGGTTTTACGCTAATGTGGATGACGGTGTTTGGTAACAGCGCGATCTATCTCATTATGAACCAGGGGGCCACAGACCTCGCCAATACTGTTCAGCAGGATGTGGCGCTGGCCCTGTTTAATTTCCTGGAGCATTTCCCGTTCTCTTCTGTGCTGTCATTCATTGCAATGGCGATGGTCATCGTCTTCTTTGTAACGTCTGCTGATTCGGGGGCAATGGTTGTGGATACTCTGGCATCAGGTGGAGTGGCAAACACACCCGTCTGGCAGCGAATATTCTGGGCCTCGCTCATGGGCATTGTTGCAATTGCGCTTCTCCTTGCCGGAGGGCTAAGTGCGCTGCAAACGGTGACAATAGCGAGTGCATTGCCCTTCTCAGTGATCTTACTAATATCTATATACGGACTTTTAAAAGCTTTGCGCCGGGATTTGACCAAGCGTGAAAGCCTGAGCATGGCGACAATTGCTCCTACGGCTGCACGTAACCCAATTCCTTGGCAGAGAAGGTTACGCAATATCGCGTATCTGCCGAAGCGATCTCTTGTGAAACGTTTTATGGACGACGTTATCCAGCCCGCCATGACGCTGGTTCAGGAGGAACTGAACAAGCAGGGGACGATAAGCCACATTAGTGATGCAGTCGACGATCGTATTCGTCTTGAAGTCGATTTGGGCAACGAGCTGAATTTTATATATGAAGTGAGGCTTCGCGGGTATATCTCACCGACCTTCGCGCTCGCCGCAATGGATAATGATGAGCAGCAGACTGAACAACATCGATATTATCGCGCTGAGGTTTATCTCAAAGAAGGCGGTCAAAATTATGATGTGATGGGCTGGAACCAGGAACAGCTGATTAATGACATACTGGACCAGTACGAAAAACATCTGCACTTCCTGCACCTGGTTCGTTAATAGCAACATGCCGTCCTGGGGGCGGCAATTATTATCCCGGCCGCAATATGAGGGAATGCAGAATGATTTCACGCTGGAAATGGATGCTGAAGCAGACAATTAAAAAACTATGGTTCAGGGCAACGTTATTCGCAATTGTCGCGATAATAACGGCCCTTTTATCAATTCTTTTTAAATCAATGATACCTGAGTCGGTTTCCGTGAAGGTTGGTGCGGAAGCAGTCGATAACATTCTGAACATACTGGCATCGAGTATGCTGGCAGTGACCACATTTTCGCTGAGTATCATGGTCACAGCCTACGGTTCAGCCACTACTAATGTGACTCCCAGAGCTACGCGTTTAGTTGTTGAAGACGTCACCACACAAAATGTACTGGCCACCTTCATCGGTTCTTTTCTCTTCAGTCTGGTAGGGATTATTGCCCTCAATATGGGAGCTTATGGAGAAAGGGGGAGAGTCATTTTATTCATTGTCACACTGGTTGTCATTGCCTTAATCCTCATCACATTGCTTCGCTGGATACAGCATTTGACCTCTCTGGGGAGGGTTGGTGAGACAACGGCACAAGTAGAACAGGCGGCCATCGAAACATTTATTGCGAGAGCAAGAAATCCCTGTCTCGGCGGATATCCATGGCTTGAGAACAATGAACAGCCGAAAGGAACGGTTGCAGTTTATCCGAAGAAGATTGGCTATGTTGAATATATTGATATGGTGAAACTTAGCAAGCTGCTGACCAATGATCCCCGTCATGTATACCTCGTGGCGCAGCCAGGCAGTTTCATACATCCGTCCATGCCAGTTTTGTACCTGAGTCAGGGCCAGGAGTCGTCAATCAGCACCGATTTACTTGAGACGCTTATTGTCTCGGATGCACGTTCATTTGCTCAGGATCCTCGATTTTGTCTTAGCGTCATGGCCGAAATAGCCTGCCGGGCCCTTTCCCCTGCAGTGAACGATCCTGGAACCGCCATTGATGTCATTGGCAGAGGTGTTCGTATACTTTCCACTTACGCGCAGAATAAATCTGATGAAATAGAAGTGAAATATCCTTCAGTACATGTTGCACCACTTCAGAATAACGATCTACTGGAAGACTTTTTCTCACCTGTCGCGCGCGATGGTGCCAGTATGAGGGAGATTCAGATAAGAGTCCTTAAAGGACTGTCGATGCTGAGTAAAGGTTGGCCAGGGATATTTGCTGAAGCCGCACATACCCTGGCATTTGAAACATTAGAGCATGCAACTCGTGCTGACCATATAGATTCTGATAGATATCTAATAAAATCAATTTATTATAATTTATTTAGTGGCGAATATTCTAATAAAAAAACATAGCTGCAGAGCAAGCGATTCGGTTGTTGGCAAGTCAAGGGCAAAGCATTCGCGTGAGAATGGGCGTATGCTTTGTGCCAAAAGCAAACGTTGCTAATTCTGCACTGTTCAGCGATGGCGCAGTAGCGACAGGCACTGCCACTGTCCAGTCGGCAAAAGCGAACACTTTGCCACTGCGGGGATAAACTGATTGAAGCTCTCGCGCAAAATCACTTATTCTTTTGCGTTAATAAAATGTAGGAGATGGGTCATGACAGGCGAAAATCGTGGCCGGGGAAGGCCGCGAAAGACAGAAAGTACCTATGCAGATACTCGTAATGATCTGATCCGCAGTGGCCTTGAACTGCTGACGCAGAATGGTTTTCTTGCGACGGGAGTCGATGCCATTGTTAAAAATGCCAATGTCCCTAAAGGCTCATTTTATTACTACTTTAAGAGTAAAGAGGATTATGCTCAGACCGTTCTGAACGCCTATGACAGTTTCTTCGAGCATAAACTCAAAAAACATCTACATGAATCATCCTGCACACCAATGGTACGTCTGGAAAATTTCATCAATGATGCCTGTGAGGGGATTAAAAAATACAATTTTACCCGCGGCTGCCTGGTTGGAAATATGATGCAGGAGAGTCCGGGGCTTCCCCAATCCTTCATTAAAGTACTACAGAATATTCTTGAGAGCTGGCAGGCACTTGTTGCGGCCTGCCTGTCCGACGCGTTATCTTCAGGCGAAATAAGTTCAAATATGAATAATACACAACTGGCGGCTATTTTCTGGAGTGGCTGGGAAGGTGCGGTAATGCGTTCCAAACTATATTGTTCTACTGAGCCAGTGTACGACTTCTGGAGCTATTTCAAAACCTCGGTACGCTATCAGTCTTCTCAGGAAGCAACAACTGGCCAGTAAAAGGGGCCGCAGCCCCTAAAACTTATTATACTAAGCCTGAGCTCGGCATCCATCTAATTAGCTATATTGAATGACTGCACGACCGCGAATTCCGCCACTCAGAAGTTTTTCAGCCACAGTGATGGCGTCACTGAGCGGATAAACGGTAGTGAGACTATCCATTCTGGACTCTGGCAAATACTATACCGCCTGTTGCCAGATTGCTGCTCTTTTCTCTTTCGCGAACATGACGCTATCAATCCCTTTCAGCGTGACACCACGCAGAATAAACGGAGCCATATTGCCCATCAAATCCATCCCCTGAGCCATGCCGCAGGCTGCAACAATACTGCCATATCGGACCCCGGCGCAGGCATTTCTCCAGTAACAGGGGGTTGTATTGTATTTTATTGTGCCGGTTCAGGTGTGCGTTTCCCGGCGCGTCTGCACCGGCTTAACCAAATTCAACAGGGATAAAATAGTGCAAATAACCGAAGTATTACTTGCAGAATCGGGGGAAGCATCCGGGGTTTTATTCAACAGGCTGTAGATCACTGACTGCGTCTGTTGGCCGTCCACTTCACGCGTCATTCGACCAGAGTAAATATTGATGATTACTAGATTCGTGTATTTTATCAGGCATTTTACTTGCGAATAAATCCCCTTGCTATCCAGCGAAACCACACAGGTAGCTATTACCATATGTGGTAATACACTAGTTACAGGAAAAATATGCAAGTTCCGCAATACGTTGTGTGTTGCTCCTTAGCCAGGATCTTTTCTTCCATGCGAGATATGACAACAATTTTGAGGAAGGATGTTCGTAACTGGTAGAGTTACTACAACAAGCATGGGAGGCTCTGACTCTGGCAGACATTGTACTGTGGAATGTTGTTACAGGTTGGGGCGGCAACCGTGCCAGGAGACCATGAGCCGTTCACGGCATTAAAGGCCACACTTCAGTCGTTTACATTCCCTATGGTGGCAGGCATCTTCCATTAAGGCGTCAGAGCGTTACCAACGTTATGTTGTCATGGCTCATCTTTCATAGTCGATGCTTATCTGGTGGCTGAAGCTAGCCGCAGATAAAGAGTGTGAAGTTGATACCATGGAGTGGAGTGACGTGCAGGCAGGAGATTCGCTCTATGCAGGGTTGTGAGATGAATTCAAACCGGCTGGCAGCGCCAGTGATATTCGAAGATTCGTCCGGTTGTTACCCAGTATGCATTAAAAACCCAGACATTATGGGCAATATAACGGCTTCTACAACAAGGAAGTGCCTGTTTACCATCCGGGTGTAATGACTCACCTTTGTGGGCTTTTGCCCGTCGCGCTCTTAACGTTGAAGACATTCTCTGCCTGCCGATTCAGGACTGCGACAAAAGCCATATCTGGCTACTGGTCAAGGATGACCAGCGTCTGGAGTAGGTGATAAGCCAAATAGATAAGCTGGAATATGTGGTGAAAGTGCAACGTAATCAGTCCAATCCGACGATGTTTAACAAGATTGTGGTGTTTTTTCAGTAAGTCATTCGTCTTCTGAATCAGGTGTAATGATCTTTACAGAACCATTCTGGCAGTGCGTAACATAATCTGCCGGTAACGGACGATCGCTAATCAGAACGTCAAATGCAGAGATCGGTGCAAGGCTGGCAGAGGCCACTTCATCGAACAACGCGTGGCGGGCGAGCAAAATTTTCCGTAGTCCACGGTTCATCGCTTTACGCTTAGTGGCAAGATCTTCAGGGTTAAACCAGCTGACGCCAAAGTGATTATGCACACCGCTGGCGGAAATAAATATTTTTCGCGGATTGAGAGAGTCTAATGGCGAAGAGTTACTGGCATCGTAAAAAGCATCACTTCTGGCACGATACGTACCACCACAAAGTATTGCTGTTACATTAGGCTTTTCATTCAACGCAACAAAGACGCGATGTGAGTAACAGATGCCGGTGAAGGTGATTGCATCCGGGATCATGCTTATAACGAGTGGTATCTCCTGGCCATTATCAAAGAAGATCAGATCATTTTCATTAACCATTCCGGCAGCCAGAATTGCAATAGGTAAGTCATCACGATGATTTTTTGGAACGTCATGGATTACTGGCATGGATGGCGCGGGTTTATTCACCATTACAATATAGCCACCCAGTAGGGTCAGTGGCAGAGGTTCATCTTCCTGATGGAGATCGCGACGAATAGTCATTACAGAAACTTCCAGCATTCGCGCTGCGTCTTTCAAATGGATTCTGTCGGTTTTCTTAAGCAGTTCCATCAAACGTCGGATACGCTCTTTTTGCTTCGTTTCCATCAACTCTCTCTCCGTAAGAATGTTATAAAAATAACATTTTGGCGTTAGTAAACATTGTTTTCATTACCATACTATACGACCGACCCTTTGAAATGAAAAGGGTATAGGCTGCTGAGTTTTGGGCACTAATCTTGTTAGGTTGCTTATGATTAGATAGTGTTGGCCTGAGTGATGAGACTGGAAGTCTATTAAATAAACATCGGGTTGATGTGCTAATCGCGATCTCAGTCACAAATGATGCAAAAGTAACATGCTAATGTTATTTAAATACCATTGTTATGCGAAAGTTTATAAGAGGTAGTGAAATGGACATTGCAGTTATTGGTTCCAATATGGTGGATCTCATTACTTACACTAATCAGATGCCTAAAGAAGGAGAAACTCTGGAAGCACCTGCCTTCAAAATCGGATGTGGTGGGAAAGGTGCTAATCAAGCGGTGGCGGCGGCTAAATTGAATTCAAAAGTCCTGATGCTGACTAAAGTAGGTGATGATATTTTTGCGGATAATACTATTCGTAATCTTGAATCATGGGGAATTAATACCACTTATGTTGAGAAGGTCCCCTGTACCAGCAGTGGTGTTGCACCGATCTTTGTTAATGCCAACTCGAGCAATAGTATATTAATAATTAAGGGAGCGAATAAATTTCTTTCCCCGGAAGATATCGATCGAGCTGCAGAAGATCTGAAAAAATGCAAATTGATCGTTTTACAACTGGAAGTTCAACTGGAAACAGTTTACCACGCGATTGAGTTTGGTAAGATAAATGGTATTGAAGTGTTATTAAATCCGGCTCCGGCATTGCGTGAGTTAGATATGTCTTATGCCTGCAAATGTGATTTCTTTATCCCGAATGAAACAGAACTGGAAATATTAACCGGTATGTCGGTTGATACTTATGATCATATTCGTTTGGCCGCACGTTCGTTAGTTGATAAAGGGCTGAACAATATTATTGTTACCATGAGCGAAAAAGGCGCATTATGGATGACCCGCGATCAGGAAGTCCATGTTCCTGCATTCAAAGTAAATGCTGTTGATACTAGTGGCGCTGGTGACGCATTTATTGGTTGCTTTTCCCATTATTATGTTCAAAGCGGTGATGTTGAAGCCGCTTTGAAAAAAGCCGCTCTCTTTGCCGCTTTCAGCGTCACAGGGAAAGGTACGCAATCATCTTATCCGAGTATTGAACAATTTAATGAATTTTTAACCTTAAACGAATAATCATCCTGCACAGTTAAAGGTAGCACTATGAACGATAAAAACATCATTCAGATGCCTGATGGATATCTGAATAAGACTCCCTTGTTCCAGTTTATTTTGTTATCGTGTTTATTCCCGCTATGGGGATGCGCAGCTGCATTAAATGACATATTAATCACTCAATTCAAAAGTGTATTTTCGCTAAGTAACTTTGCTTCAGCATTGGTGCAGAGCGCATTTTATGGAGGTTATTTTTTAATTGCAATACCAGCATCCCTTGTGATTAAAAAGACCAGTTATAAGGTGGCAATTTTAATTGGCCTGACGCTGTATATTGGTGGTTGTACACTTTTTTTCCCTGCCTCGCATATGGCAACCTACACTATGTTCCTTGCAGCTATTTTTGCGATTGCGATTGGCCTGAGTTTCCTTGAAACTGCAGCGAACACATACAGTTCAATGATCGGTCCAAAAGCCTATGCCACATTGCGGCTCAATATCAGCCAGACCTTTTATCCGATTGGTGCTGCGTCTGGTATTTTATTGGGCAAATATCTGGTTTTCTCCGAGGGGGAAAGCCTTGAGAAGCAGATGTCCGGAATGAACGCCGAGCAAATTCACAACTTTAAGGTGCTGATGTTAGAGAACACTCTTGAACCGTATAAGTATATGATTATGATTCTGGTTGTGGTCATGGTGTTGTTCCTTTTAACCCGCTTCCCAACCTGTAAAGTGGCACAGACAAGTCACCATAAACGCCCGTCAGCAATGGATACGCTGCGCTATCTGGCTAAAAATTCGCGCTTTCGTCGTGGTATTGTGGCTCAATTCCTTTATGTGGGTATGCAGGTCGCAGTATGGTCATTTACCATCCGTCTGGCACTGGAGTTGGGCGATATCAACGAACGTGATGCTTCAAACTTCATGGTCTACAGCTTTGCCTGCTTCTTTATTGGCAAGTTTATAGCCAACATCCTTATGACACGTTTTAATCCGGAAAAAGTCCTAATTCTCTATTCCGTTATAGGGGCGCTGTTCCTGGCATATGTTGCACTGGCTCCAAGTTTCAGCGCGGTCTATGTCGCCGTCCTGGTAAGTGTTTTGTTTGGCCCTTGCTGGGCGACGATCTATGCAGGAACACTGGATACAGTTGATAACGAACATACAGAAATGGCAGGAGCAGTCATTGTTATGGCTATTGTTGGCGCAGCGGTGGTTCCGGCAATTCAGGGGTATATTGCAGATATGTTCCACTCACTACAGCTTTCATTCCTGGTTTCTATGCTCTGCTTTGTCTATGTCGGAGTCTACTTCTGGCGTGAAAGCAAAGTACGTAATGCACTGGCTGAAGTCACAGAGTCCTGAGGAGAATCGTTATGAGTACGCGTATTTATTTGTGGCGGGCGCTTTTTGGCGAAAAACCTCGTATCTTGCTGGAAAATAGTGATTTTACTGTCACGTCTTTTCGCTATGACAGTGGTGTCGAGGGGCTTAAAATTGCAAACAGTCGTGGACATTTAATTATTCTTCCCTGGATGGGGCAGATGATTTGGGATGCGCAATTTGATGGACACAGTCTCACCATGTGCAATATGTTTCGCCAGCCTAAACCGGCGACAGAGGTGATAGAAACCTATGGCTGTTTTGCCTTTCATTCAGGTTTGCTGGCTAATGGCTGCCCATCTGCGGAAGATACTCATCTGCTACACGGTGAAATGGCCTGTGCCGCGATGGATGAAGCATGGATGGAATTAGAGGGAGATATGTTACGCCTTACCGGGCGTTGCGAGTATGTAATGGGGTTCGGGCATCATTATCTGGCTCAGCCAACAGTGGTCCTTCACAAATCCTCTACATTGTTCGATATTAAGATGGCCGTAACCAATCTGGCTTCTGTAGATATGCCACTACAATATATGTGCCACATGAATTATGCATATATACCAAATGCTACGTTCAGCCAGAATATACCGGACGAAATATTAAGGTTGCGTGAATCAGTACCTTCGCATGTTAATCCCACCGCTCAGTGGCTGGCGTTTAATCAACGGATTATGCAGGGAGAAGCCTCTCTGTCGACGCTGAATCAACCGGAATTTTATGATCCAGAAATAGTCTTCTTTGCAGACAAACTGGACGCTTACACAGATCAGCCAGAGTTTCGCATGATCGCTCCCGATGGCACTACGTTTGTTACTCGTTTCTCCAGTGCCGAACTAAATTATGTGACACGCTGGATCCTTTATAACGGCGAGCAACAGGTAGCCGCCTTTGCATTACCTGCAACCTGTCGGCCTGAGGGGTATCTTGCCGCGCAACGTAATGGCACGCTGATTCAGGTTGCACCGCAGCAAACACGCACTTTTACAGTCACCACAGGAATTGAATAACCACTTAAGGCCTGAACAGCGGCGCGCTTATCGTTAATGTAAGCGCGTTTTTTTACCCGCCAGGACAATACTATGATAGCGTTGCCCTTATAGACGATCACATTATCGTCCACTCCAAATTTGCGCAACTACTGTAGAGTGGTGTACTCCACAGCTTCTTTTAGGATCTCAACTTCCATTGTTTTCTTACCGAGCAAGCACTGCAACTCTTTTATTTATTTGTAGTGGTCAACAAAAACTGGTCACAATTTCAGATTTTTTCCAGTATCTATTTTCCGATTCGTTCGGCGG
>ERZ773218.3027-NODE-3027-length-11705-cov-3.289442_pt1 | contig 11705 bp, 8 predicted proteins | sample MGYA00580527_ERZ773218 | MGnify/ENA primary metagenome ERZ773218 (study PRJEB29015, sample SAMEA2737763) | human gut metagenome | biome: human gut; feature: human-associated habitat; material: faeces | place: China | collected 2012 ...
AATTGCAAGAAAATCTGCTCGAAACTGCACCGGTCTCATTTTAGAAACACACTCTTAATGAAAGGAACGTGAAGATTCATGCGGAAACTGCACTCGCTGATATCGCTCCTGCTGGTGCTGCTGATGCTTGCACCCTGTGCGCTGGCGGATGCGCCGCTGCTGCAAGCCGCGTCGGACTGGAATTTGGCGGATACGCCCCTGTCGGTTACGCTGTCCATCAGCCTTCAAGCACATGCGCCTTTTGATGAGACGCGCACGGCGATGCTTGACCGTGTACTTGCGCCGCTGTCGCTGAATTTGTATGCGGCGGACGGCGAAAGCGGCGTTTCCGTGCTGATGAACGGCAACGAGCTGCTGACGATGGCGCAGAAGGGCGACGCAGTGCAGTTCTCCTGTATGCCGAACGTTTCCTATGCATCGCTGGACGGCAATGCGCTGGAACTGCTGCTCGGCACGACGTCGGATTCCCTCGACCTGCGCGCTGTTGACGGTACGTTCGAGAAGTGGATTGACGACGGCTGGGTGCTGTCAAACGCGATTCTGGAGCCTTTCGCGGAGTACGGCAAACGCAAGAGCGTCAAGACGACCATCAAGGACATGGGGCTGGCGCGCTCCTGCACGGATTATACCTTCTCCAAGTCGAAGCTGGAGGAAATGCAGCAGACGCTTTTGTCCCTCTGCCCGGAAGGCGATTTGCATGACCTGATTGCGTCGCTGACCTTCTCCGGCACGCAAAAACTGCGCGTTTACCGCACAGAGGACGAAGTACCGCTGCGTGTGGAATACAACGGCGTCTGCGGCGTGGACGGCAAACTGCGCACGGTCAAGCTCGTCTGGCGCACAAAGCGAGAGAACGGCGAAACACGCGATGAAATCACGCTGACGTCCCCCGCAAAGAGCGGCACGGACAAGAACACGCTGGATTTTGAGCGTATTATGACCTTTTCCAGCGGCAAAATCACCATGCAGGGCACCTGCTCCTACAAGGTGACGGCGAGCAAGCAGACGACGCAGACCGAGGTCACGTTTGACTTGACGAACCGCTTGGAGAATGACAGCGACAACGTGAGCGGCAGCGTGGCTATCAAGCAGCAGCTGCCGGACGAAGATTACGCCACGAAGCGCACCATCACGCCGAATGTCGTTCTGTCCGGGAACGCGGAAGCGCCGGAGATCAGCGGGACAATCGGCTATCAGGAAGAAAAGCGCTACGGCACGACTGAAGAATGCGTGATTACGCTGCGTGCGGCACGCGCAAGCGAATCCCTGTGGAAGGACACCGCGGCGATGATGGAACTGTCCACGCTCAGCGCGGAGACGCTGCAAAACCTGCGCAGCCAACTCAGCGGCGCAATTGCGACTGCCATTGTCCGCCCGCTGATTCAGGTTCTCAGCGCGGAGGACGCGGCGTTCTTCTTCTACGAAATGTCGGATGAGGACGTTCAGACCATTCGGCAGGCGGCAGAATCCGCCGTCGAAATCGAATGACACCCGATAAGGAGGGTAAACCCATGCTGAAACGAATCCTGTCTGTCCTGCTCTGCGCGGCGCTGCTGCTTGGCGGCACGGCGCTTGCTGCCAAAGAGGATGACTATACGCTGCCGGAACTGCTCTACCAGCAGTTTGCTGTGCAGGATTACCCCATTCGAGGCTCAGTTGCGGTTACGGCGTCCGGCACGGCGTCGTGGCTGGATTTCCTGCTGCCGCTGACAGCTTCGACGCTGCATGTGCGCCTGCTGAATCTGGAGGACAGCGACGATTTCCAGTATCAGGTGTTTTCGCAGGATGACAGCGGCAGTCAGCAAGGTTTGACGCAGCTGTACCGCGTGGGCGACACGCTCTACCTGCGCACGGATGTGCTGCCGGATGTGCTGCTGTCCATGCCGCTGGCGGAATCGGGAAAGAGCAATCCATCGTTCTACTCTGTGCTGGCGGAGATGATGGCGCAGCCTGACATCCTCTGGGAAAGCATGTGGCAGCCGGCGCTGGAGGAATATCTGAACGAACTGGAGCTGTGGCTGGCGGATTACGCCGCTGAACCCGACACGATGACTGAAAACGGCGAGCTTGTCATGCGCGTCAGCTATGTGATTCCAGCGGATGACGTGAAAGAACAAACGAAGCTGATGTGGAAGCAAGCGCTCTATGACGAGACGCTGCTGACGCTTTTGCGCCCGATGATGACGGAGGAGCAGCAGGCGGCCTACCTCAATCCGGCGCTGGGCTACTTCTACGATGCCTGCATTGACGCCCTGCCGCTGTCGGGTGATTTGCGCCTGTCACGCAAGTTCTCTGCGCGTGGCGATACGCTGTCCGTGGCGGTGGCGCTGCCTCTGCCGCAGAATGCGTGGGGCTACACGACGCTGACCTTCCGGCAGGAGGGCAGCACGACTGCGCTTGTGCTGAACAGCGCGACGCAGACGCTGACATTCAGCATGACGGCGGCGGACGGCAACCAGAACGCAATTACGGGCAGCATCAGCAGCGTACCCGCCGCATTCGTAACGGGCGGAAAGACGCTGCAGGCGAAATTTGCCCTGACCAGCCAGCATTCCGAAACGCAGGACAGCGACGGCACACGCCATGATGACAGTGCGTGGACGCTGACCATCGAGCCGGACACCGACGGCGCGGAAGCAGCGGATTTGGTGACGTTTGAGCCGATTACGGCGGAACTTTCCCTCCAGTACAGCACCGAAAGCAGAGAAGGCGCGCCGATTCAGCTGCGCGTGATTGCCGCGCTGCACATGGCGGAAGCGGACGTCGGCGTGAAGATGGCACTGCGCACAACGAGCCGCTGGAACGCCCTGACCCTGCCGACGCAAGGCGCGGAGGACGTGACGCGCATGGATACCATGCGCGCTGTGCAGCTGCTGACGACGGCATCGGACAACCTGACGCGGCTGATTGCAGGCGGCAGTGCGCCGGCAGCTACGACCGCGCCGGAACTGCCCACACCTGAACCGAATACGACACCCGTCCCATCGCTGACGGGAGAATAATCAGCAAAATCGCCGCAGTGCATCACAAACTGCGGCGATTTTTGTCGGAAAGGGAGAAATGCTCATGCGGAATGCGCGCGCACTTCAGCGGATTGCCATCATTCTCGCGGTTTTGTTTGCGCTGTCGCTGCTGCCGGTGATGGCGGTCGCGTTCTACAATCACCCGCGCGCGGACGACTACACCTACGGCGCGGTGCTGCGCAAGGTCATCGACGCAGGACAGGGGCTGCCGGAGGCTGTCGCAGCTATTGCCGCCTACGTCCGGAGCACCTACGCGCGCTGGCAGGGGTCGTTCAGCGCGGTGATGCTGTTCACGCTTCAGCCGGGCGTGTTTTCCGACAATGCCTATTGGCTGACGACCGCCCTGACGCTCCTGCCGCTGCTGCTTGGCACGGGGATGCTCCTGCGTCAGCTGGGGAAGATGCTCCATGCGCCGCGTGCAACGGTTGTGCTGATTTTCTTGGCGCTCATGACGCTGAGCATCCAGCTTGTGCCGGATTTGAACCAGACGTTCTACTGGTTCAACGGCGGATGCTACTACACGTTCTATTACGCGCTTTCGCTGATGCTGCTGACGGGCACCCTGCGGATTTGCACCGACGGAAAGTGCCGCGTCGGGCGGACTGCATTGTGCATGTTGCTTGCGTTCTTTATCGGCGGCGGCAACTACACGACCATCCTCGTTACGCTGATTCTGCTGATGCTCCTGCTTCTTGCGCTGCTTGTGCGGAAAAACCCCGCTTGGCGGCAGATATTGCTCGTCATGGTCGCGCTGCTGACTGCGTTCGCTATCAACGCCGCCGCACCCGGCAACCGCATCCGTGCAGCGACCATCCCGCGCTCGATGGATGCGGTTCCCGCGATTCTCTACTCCTTCGACCGGGCATGGGTGCGCGTGTCGGGCTGGTTTGGCTGGCCGCAGGGAATTGCCATTGCGCTTTTTGCCCTGCTGATGTGGGATTTCGTCGGGCAGTGCGGGCTGGAATTCCGCTTTCCGCTGCTGAAAAGCGCGCTGGCGTATGCTATCTTTTCGGCGCAAATGACGCCGTCGCTTTTTGCAATGGCGAATGTCGGGCCGGGGCGGCAAATCGACATCTACTACTATGCGTATGGCTGGCTGCTGCTTTGCTGGACGTTCCTCTGGGTCGGCTGGCTGCGGAACAGCCGAATCGGCACGAAAATCGACGCGGCGCTTTCGCATCTGACGCGCCATTCCGCCGGAATCGTCGCCATATTGTCGCTCGCGCTGGTGCTGACGCTGCCATCTGCGCATCCGACGGCGGGTGCAAGTCCGACGAGCGTTGCAGCGGCAAAAGCGCTCATCAGCGGCGAGGCACAGACGTACCATCAGCAGTACACCGAAATCCTCCAAACGCTGCGTCAGCCCGGCAAGATTTGTGAAATCCCGGATGTTGCGGTCTGCCCGGCGTTCCTGAACCCGCTGGGGCTGGCGGATGAGGGGCAGTCGGGTTACTGGGTGAATCAGGTGCTGGCAAACTATTTCGGGCATCAGCAGGTCATCCGCATTGAACAAACGCCATAAAGAAAGGGGACTGCCCGCGATGGACAGCCCCCATTTTTATGCCTGTGGGAAAATGCGTTTGTTAACGAAGAAAAACACCACCGCGGAAATCGTGCCGTTAAAGAAGAGCGTGCCGAGCGTGTACACCCAATCCGGCACGAACTTCGCCGCTATCGCGACCCAGACGCAGTTAATCGAGTTCACCAGGCAAGTAATCACGATGAACGCAAGCGCATACAGCAGCACCTGCCGCGCGAGATGCCCTTTGGCGCGGAAAACGTACTTGCGCTGAAGCGGAAAGTTCACGCATTCGCCAAGTACCATCGCCGTCATGTACGCGCACAGGTACGGCAGCCCGCCATGCGCCGTGTCGTAGCCGAAGATGTTCCAGCGGAAGGTTTCGCCCAGCAGCGTCATTTCGATGCCGGGCCAGCCGAAGTCGCGCATTGGCAGAAAGGCGAATGCGCGCGGCAGAAAGAGCAGCAGCACATATTTTAGCACTGTCACGACGCCGGAAACAATCAGGTACAGCCCGCCCTCGCGCATCCAAGCCGGGCAGCGGGATGAATGCGGCTGGCTTGTGTCCGCCATGAAAAGCCTCCTCAGCGATAGATTTTCCGCTCGTGAACGTCCTCAATGCCGGAAAGACGGTGGAAGAACGTGTTGATGATGTCGCGCCATTCACGGGCGTTGTGCAGCTGCCGCCCGATGCGCTCATCTACTAAAGCACGGTCAAAATCGGGCAGCGGCAGCGCTTTCAGGATGCTCGCGGCGCGCTCCACCCATTCATAGCCCTCAAAATGATCGTCGTAAATCCGCTGGATCAGCGTCCGCCCGTCGCGCATCTTGAAGGTGTACGGCAAGCGGTGGAAGAAGAGCAGCAGCTCGTCCGGGCAGGTCTGTGTGGATTCAAAGCGACGGCGCAGTGCTTCCGGGTATTGCAGAACATAGCCTGTGCCGTCCGCCGTGCGGTCGATGCCGATGGCGTTGCGGTCGGCCTTGTGGTAAGTGCCCCACGCCTGATACTCGTAGCCGTCGGGACTCGGCCCGTAATGCTGGTTCGGCGTGACCATCCAGCAGATGCCAAGCGGTGCGGTATACTGCTCATAGGCGTGGCGGCTGCCGAGCAGCACATCCGCCAGCGCGTTCTCATCATCCGGCGCAAAACGATAGGTGAGGCGAATCCAGCGGTGGATGATATCGTCCGGCTGGCACGCATCAGGATCCCACGCCAGCGCGCCATATGCAAAGAAATTCAGCGCCGCGAAGGGATGCCCGGTCATGCACGCGTCATTGCCGAGGTTCGACACCGCCGCCATCGCCATAATGCTGTTGCGCGGCATGTCCGCAAAGAGCTCCTGCCACATTACCGGCATGGCGAAAATGTCAATCTGCTGACCGGTGTACTCCTGCGCCAGCTGCCATTCCAGCGCCAGATTCGTTTTGGGCATTGCCAGCAGGGTCGGGGAAATCGGCTCGCGGACTTGGAAGTCGAACGGCCCGTTCTTGACCTGCAGAATCACGTTGTCGTCGAACTGCCCATCCAGATAGACGTAATGCTCATACGCTGCCTTCGGACGGTCGGTCTTTTCGTCGCGCCAGTCCTGCTGACAGTTGTAGACGAAACAGCGCCAGACCAGCATTCCGCCGAACGGTTTGAGCGCCCGCGCCAGCATGTTAGCGCCTTCCGCGTGATTGCGCCCGTAGGTGAACGGCCCCGGACGATGTTCGCTGTCCGCTTTGACGAGGAAGCCCGCCAAATCGGGAATCGCAGCGTACACCACTTCCGCCTGATGCTTCCACCACGCCTGCACGCGTTCATCCAGCGGATCAGCCGTCGGGATGCCGTGGCGCATCGGCTGCGAATAGTCGATGGAAACCATCAGCCGCACGCCGAACGGGCGGAAAATCGCCGCCAGCTTCGCCAGATCCGGCAGATCGTCCTCAATCAGCAGCTGTGCCGGGTCGTGCACGTTGACGTTGTTGATGCACAGCACGTTCAGCCCGACGGACGCCATCATACGCCCCAGCTGCCGCATCCGCGCGGGGTCGTAGGTCAGCTTGCCGCCTTGGAAGAACAGACTGCGCCCGGAATATCCGCGCTCGACGTTGCCGTCGGCGTTGTCCCAGCAGTTAATCATGCGCAGCGCGTACTGCGGCGCAGAGGAATGATCCTCCGGCAATGCCGCACCCGACGCGAGCGCCATCAGCAGCCGGTAAGCGCCGTACAGCAGCCCAGTTTTGCCACCGGAAATCGTCACGTCGTCGCCTTTGCGCACGGCATGGAACCCTTCGCCCAGCGAATCATCCTCGGCAAGCGAAACGTGCAGGTTCGGGGAGAGCGTCGGCAGTGCCTGCGCAAGCTCGAACGCGGCGACTTCGCGCGGGGACGCAAAATCGGCGGGGACATCAGCCGGTAAAAACGGAAGCCACGAAAGCCATTGATTTGCCATAAACAGGATACCTCCTGTAACGTATTTTACTAAAAGTATAGCATATTTCGCCGACTTGCACAACCCAAAACCAGAAAAGAGGAAGAAATTTGGCGAAAAGTTGACTGGGTGACAGGAAAAACACAACTGTGCGTCGAATTGTGCAAAAAACGCCGTTTTTTCAGGCGGCAAGATGGAAAGGATGAGCCGAAAATGGCCTTTACGGTTCACGCGGTGATGCCGGGAGTGTGGCATATTGTGGACTGCATGGGCGTCTGCATGACGCTGCTGGAGGGCGAAAACGCCGCCATGCTGGTTGACACGGGCTATGGCATTGAGGATGTGGCGGACTTCATGCGCCACATGACGGATTTACCGCTGACGGTGTTCCTGACGCACAACCACCATGACCACGCGATGGGGGCACGCTGCTTCCCGGAAACGTACATGCTGGAAGCGGATATGGCGGACTGGCGCATGTTCACGAACGACAAGATGCGCCGTCGGGTGCTGACGCAGGCAATCGGGAAGAACCTGCCGGTGGATGAAAAAACGTTTCTCGCGGGCGAAATTCCACTGCCGAAGGTGATGAAGCCCGGTGTGATTGACTTGGGCGGATTAACAGCGGAAATCATCGAAGCGCCGGGGCACACGCCCGGTTCGGCGGTGGTGTATGTGCCGGAGCGGAAGCTGCTGCTGTCCGGCGACGACTGGAACCCCTGCACATGGCTCTTCTTCCCGCAGGCGCTTGGGCTTCGGGAGTACCGCAGCAACATGCGCGGCATCCAGCAGCTGCCATTCGAGAAAGTCCTCTGTCCGCACCGGGAGGCGCTCTATGACCGCTGGATGTTCGACGACTTCTTCAACGCCTTGACGGATGGCAACCTCCGCGCGGCGGAACCGGTCAATATCGCGCCGTATGAGCAGATTGATACCTGTCAGGCGACGCTGCCGCATGATCAAGTGCTCGTATTTGACTGGGCAAAATCAGGATTATAAAGGAGACGAAGACGATGAAGCAGGATTCCATCCGCATAGCGGCGGATAGTCAGGCGAAGTTCAACAACAACACCGCGTTCTGCATCGGCACGGGGCGCATGGGGCTGGCGCTCCAGCAGGAGTATCAGCAGCAGCTGGCAATGGCGCAGGCGGAATGCGCGTTCACGCACATCCGCGGTCACGGGCTGTTCAGCGACGATATGGCGATTTACCAGCCGTATCAGGATGTGGAAGGAAATTGGCACGAGGGCTACAATTTCACCTACCTTGACCGCGTGATGGATGATTACCGCGCGCAGGGTCTGAAGCCGTTCCTTGAATTGGGCTTCATGCCGGAAAAGATGGCAAGCGGCACGCAGACCATCTTCTATTGGAAGGGCAACGTTACGCCGCCGCAGGACGACGCAAAGTGGACGGCGATGGTTCAGGCGACGCTTGCACATTTGGCGGAGCGCTACGGGAAAGACGAAGTGTCCACTTGGCCGTGCGAGGTGTGGAACGAGCCGAACCTGTCGGGTTTCTGGGAAAATGCGGATGAAGAGAAGTATCATCACCTGTATGCGGTGACGGCGAAGGCAGTTAAGGAAGTGCTGCCGGACATGCGCGTCGGCGGCCCGGCAATCTGCGGCGGCGCGACGTCGCAGGACTGGGTGCGCAATTTCCTGCGATTCTGCAAGGAGAATCAGCTGCCGCTGGATTTCGTGTCGCGCCACGCCTACATGGGCGAAACGCCGGAACACCGCGGGCGCTATCTCTATCATACAATGCGCACGGTGGACAGCCTCCTCGCTGAAATGCAGGAGACGCGCGACATTATCGACAGTTTCCCGGAATACCGCGGGATGGAGATGCACATCACCGAGTTCAACACGTCGTACAACCCGTTCTGCCCGATTCATGACACGAACCTGAATGCGGCGTACATGGCGGGTGTGCTGGCGCGGATGGGCGATGTGGCGGCGTCGTATTCCTACTCGAGGAGCAGGGCGTGCCCCCGATGCCCTTCCATGGTGGATTTGGCTTGATTGCCAACGGGCAGATTGCCAAGCCGACGCTGTGGAGCTTCGCGTTCTTCTCCCATCTGCACGGAACGCCGGTGCACCGCGATGAACACAGCGTGATTGTCCGCAAGGACGACGGCTCGTATGAAGGCGTGCTGTGGAATCTCTGCCGCACCGACCGCGACGAGCTGACCGTGACGATTGCCCTGCCTGCGGGCGGCGAACAAACGCTGACGACGGAGACGGTGGATGAAGTGACGTGCAATCCGCTGAAAGCATGGCACGATTTGGGGGAACCGCGCTCACTGACGGCAAATCAGCTGCGTCTTTTGCGTCAGGCGGGTCAGCCGGCGGCGGATACGGCGGTGCTTGCGGCGGAAAACGGCGAATGCACGCTGCAAATGACCTTGCGGCAGAACGCCGTCGTGCGCTTTACGCTGTCCGCCAGAAATCAGCAGGGCGATTACGGCTACGACTACACCTGGTATCAGCAGCACAGCTGAAATTTGCCCTTGACAACCATGCCCAAATGACGCTATAATATCCTCTGCAATGATGGATAGAGTACCGTGGATGGATGCGCAAAGAGAGCTGCGGCAGGTGAGAAGCAGCCGGGACATCCGCGGGAACATGGCTCCGGAGCATCACGCGCCTGAACGCCTTTGGGCTGAAGTAGGGTGCGGCGGGTCGCGCCGTTATCCGCAGGATGAGTGATAAATCAGGGTGGCAACGCGGAAAATTCTCCGCCCCTCGGCAAAAAATGCGGGAGGGGCGGTTTTTTTAGGGAATTTTGATGAAATGAGGTAGTCAGATGGTGGATGAATTTTTCGTCAGATGCAATTGAAAAAATTGAAGGTTTACTGGGCGTAAATCGAGATTTTTTCAAGCCGCAGATGGCGGAAAAGGCATTCGCCAGATGACTGCCGAATGAGTCAAAATTTCCCATACGTCTCCCTCAAAAGCAATTGGAGGAATGAACTCATGTGTGAATCGTGTAAGAAGCCGTTTTACATCACTACGCCCATTTACTACCCCAGCAGCAACCTGCACATCGGTCACGCCTACTGCTCCACGGCGGCGGACTCGATGGCACGCTTCAAGAAGCTGACGGGCTATGACGTCTATTTCCTGACCGGTACGGACGAGCCAGAAGATTGAGCGCAAGGCAAAGGAACAAGGCGTCACGCCGAAGGAGTATGTGGACAAGATTGTCGCGGGCATCAAGGATCTGTGGAAGCTGATGGACATTGATTACAGCGACTTCATCCGCACGACCGATGACCGCCACGTCAAGTGCGTGCAGAAGATTTTCAAGCAGCTGTACGATCAGGGCGACATCTACAAGTCTGAATACGAGGGCTGGTACTGCACGCCCTGCGAATCCTTCTGGACGGAATTGCAGCTCAAAGACGGCTGCTGCCCGGACTGCGGCCGCCCGGTGGAAAAGACGCGTGAAGAGTCCTACTTCTTCCGTCTGCAGAAGTACGCCGAATGGCTGATTCAGTACATCGAGGAGCATCCGGACTTCATCCAGCCCGCCAGCCGCGCCAACGAGATGCTGAACAACTTCCTCCGTCCGGGGCTGGAAGACCTGTGCGTCAGCCGCACGTCCATCAAGTGGGGCATTCCGGTCACGTTCGACGAGAAGCACACGGTGTATGTCTGGATTGACGCGCTGAGCAATTACATTTCCGCGCTGGGCTACGGCACGGACAATGACGCGCTGTTCCAGAAGTACTGGCCGGCGGATGTCCATCTGGTCGGCAAGGAAATTGTCCGCTTCCATACCATTATCTGGCCGATTATGCTCCACGCGCTGGGGCTGCCGCTGCCCAAGCAGGTGTTCGGCCACGGCTGGCTGGTCATCAATGGCAAGAAGATGGGCAAGAGCGTCGGCAACGTCGTTGACCCGGTCGTGCTGTGCAACCGCTATTCCTCCGATGCTGTGCGCTATTTCCTCATGCGCGAAATGCCCTTCGGCTCGGACGGCGAGTTCACGCTCAAAGCTATGCTGACGCGCATCAATTCCGACCTTGCGAATGACCTTGGCAACCTCGTCTCCCGCACGGTCGCGATGATTGAGAAGTACTTTGGCGGCACGGTTCCCGCCATCGACGCGGTGGATGAAGCTGTTGACAAGCCCATCTGGGACGAGGCGGAGCAGCTTTCCGGCAAGGTGGAGAACTACGTCAACGCCTTCCAGTTCTCCAACGCGCTGGTGGAAACATGGAAGCTCATCAGCGATTGCAACAAGTATATCGACATGACGCAGCCGTGGGTGCTGGGCCGCAGCGAAGAAGGTCAGCCGCGGCTGAAGACGGTGCTGTACACGCTGGCAGAGTGCGTCCGCCGCGTCGCCGTGATGATCGGCTTCGTTATGCCGCGCACGCCGGAACGCATTTTCGAGCAGCTGGGCGTGACCGACGACGCGCTCAAGACGTGGGATTCCGTCTGCAAGCCGTTTGCCGTACTGCCGGAAGGCTTGACGGTGCATAAGGGCGCGGCGCTGTTCCCGCGTCTGGACATCCAGAAGGAAATCGAACGCGACGCACCTGCCGAAGAGCCGAAGAAGGAAGAAAAGAAGCCTGCCGCCAAGCCCGAAAAGAAGGCGGAAAAGAAGCACGAAACGCCTGATTTCCCGGCGGAAATCGCTTTCGATGATTTCTGCAAGTGCAAGATGCAGGTGGCGCGCGTGCTGTCCTGCGAGAAGGTGGAGAAGAGTAACAAGCTCCTGCAATTCCGCCTCTCC
>ERZ773218.3032-NODE-3032-length-11686-cov-15.156048_pt1 | contig 11686 bp, 7 predicted proteins | sample MGYA00580527_ERZ773218 | MGnify/ENA primary metagenome ERZ773218 (study PRJEB29015, sample SAMEA2737763) | human gut metagenome | biome: human gut; feature: human-associated habitat; material: faeces | place: China | collected 2012 ...
TCGCCGCCCCTACATCCCCCCGGAAGCTCTTCCGCCATCGAATCACCCCGGCGGAAGCCGCTCTCACCCCGCCGGTCGGTTGACCTTCAGCACCCCGGAGATCTGGTTCAGCTTGTTCATGACGGACTTCAGCTGGGCGCCGTCCTTCACCCGGATCTCCAGCCGGAAGATGGCAAACTGGTCCTCTGTACTGCGGGAGTTGATGCCCAGCACAAAGGTATTCGTCGTGGAGAGGGCAGCGGAGATGTCCAGCAGCAGGCCCTGCCGGTCCTTGCACACCGCCTCCAAAATCGTGGGATAGCTGTCGTTGGTGTCGCCGCCCCAGGAGACCTTGATCCAGCGACCCGCCTCCTCCGGCGGACGGCGGGCGGGGTCGGCGTTGGGGCAGTCCTTCCGGTGGACAGAAACACCGTAGCCACGGGTGATAAAGCCCACGATCTCGTCGCCGGGGACAGGAGAGCAGCACTTGGAGAACTTCACCAGACAGTTGCTGAGACCCTGCACCACGATGCCCTGCTCGCTGTGTTCCCGGACGGGGACGGCGGGGCGGGTCACCTCCGGCTGGCCCTCCACCGGCACCTCCGCCTGACGCTCTGCCTGATGCTGGTGCAGGATGCGCTGGATGTCCTCCCGCAGACGGCCGATGAGCTTCAGGCTGGTGACGCCGCCGTAGCCAATGGCGGCGTACATATCGTCCAGACTCTTGAAGGAGAGCTTTTTCAGGATGACGGGGAGGTTTTCCTCCGCCGTCAGCTCCTTCAGAGTGACGCCGCAGCGCTTCAGCTCCGACTCGAAGGAGGAGCGGCCGTTGACGATGTTCTCGTCCCGGCGCTCCCGTTTGAACCACTGGCGTATCTTGGAGCGGGCGTTGCTGGAACGGGCGATCTTCACCCAGTCCCGGCTTGGGCCGTGGGCGGACTGGGAGGTGACCACCTCCACGATGTCGCCGTTTTTCAGGCGGGTATCAAAGGGGACCAGACGGCCATTGACCTTGGCCCCCACCATATGGTTGCCCACAGCGGAATGGATGTTGTAGGCGAAGTCGATGGGCGTGGCTCCGGCGGGGAGGTTGATGACGTCGCCACGGGGGGTGAACACGAACACCTCGTCGGCAAACATATCCACCTTCAGGGAGTGGATGAAGTCCTCGGCGTCGGCGCCCTCCTGATTCTCCAGCAGACGGCGGACCCACTCATAGCGGCCCTCGTCTCCGGCTCCCTGCCCGTTCTGCTTGTACTTCCAGTGGGCGGCGATGCCGTATTCGGCCACCTCGTGCATCTCACGGGTGCGGATCTGCACCTCGAAGGGGATGCCCTCGTGGCCGATGACCGTGGTGTGCAGGCTCTGGTAGCCGTTGGGCTTGGGGGTGGAGATATAGTCCTTGAAGCGGTTGGGCAGCGGGTGGTACATATCGTGGATGAGGCCCAGGGTGCTGTAGCACTCGGCCAGACTGTCCAGAATCACACGAACGGCGTAAATATCGTAGATCTCATCAAAGGACTTGTTCTGCATGATGGTCTTGCGGTAGATGCCGTAGATGCTCTTGACCCGGCGCTTGATGGTGGCACCCTCGATGCCGCTCTCGATCAGGCGGCGCTCAATGACGCCGGACACCTTGGCCAGGAACTCCTCCCCGGCCCGCTCGCTCAGCATCTTGCTGATGTCCTCGTAACCCACGGGGTCGAGGTAATGCAGACTGCGGTCCTCCAGCTCTTCCTTCACGTTCAGGATGCCCAGCCGGTTGGCGATGGGGGCATACACCTCCATGGTCTCGCGGGCCTTGTCGCGGCGCTTCTGCTCCGGCCAGGCGTCACCGGTGCGCATATTGTGCAGCCGGTCGCACAGCTTGATGATCATCACGCGCACGTCGCGGCTCATGGCCAGCAGCATCTTACGCAGGTTCTCGGCCTGCAGCTCCTCGATGTTGGAGAACTGGATCTTGGTCAGCTTGGTGACGCCGTCCACCATCTGGGCCACCTCGGAGCCGAACTGCGCGGTCAGGTCGTCCAGGGTGGTGGGGGTGTCCTCCACCACATCGTGCAGCAGGGCGGCGGCGATGCTCTCGGAGTCCATGCCCAGATCCAGCACCAGCCGGGCCACGGCCAGCGGGTGGCAGATATAGGGTTCGCCGCTGCGGCGGCACACGCCCTTGTGGGCGTCGTTGGCAAGGTTATAGGCCTTTTCGATCATGTCCGTATCGTAGGCCCTGCCGCTGGCCTTGATGGCCTCACAGAGCTTGTCCCAGGTCACGATCTCCGGGCGCACCTCCGAGGGCAGAGTACCCTCCGGAGCATCTGCCGGCTGTGCTGTAGCGGCCACGGTGGCCGTCTCCTGCACCGGCTGGTGCAGGTGGGTCTTGGCCGAATACGAGTCCTCCTCCCGCACCGGGGCGGGGGCAGGCAGTTTCTTTCCCTCAGGCATTTACATTCCCTCCAAACATTTCAGGATCGGGGCGTCGGCAAGGTTCTTCTTGCCGGCCGTGGGCACCAGCTCCCACACTTTGGCCCCGCCCTTTTCTGCGGCAGCGATCAGCCCCACCTGTTCCAGTGCCGTGACCGCCACCAACGTTTTGCCGGTATTTTCTTCTCCCAGCTTCGCGCACAGGGGCTGCAGATCCTCCGCGTGCCAGCGGCGGGCCTGCAGCTCCCGGTATACTGCGATGATATCGCTGCGGGCCGGGGTGATGAGATTTTTCTGTTCGGTTGTCAGCGGGGTGCCGCGGCGCAGTGCCTGCACCAGCGCTGCCTGCTGCGGCATGGCACTGCCAAGACCCGCCGGGTGCAGGTCGATGATGCGGCCCGAAAGCTGCGCGCCACGGGGCGCATCGTAGACCGAAAGATTCAGGGCAGTGTCTACCACGTCGCCCGTGGCATAGGGCAGCTGCTCCGGCCGCATGCCGAACCACACGGCGTACAGGCTGGCATTGCCCTGCCGCAGACGCAGGCGGCTGTGTTTGCCGTCCGACACCGGGTATACCCCGTCCAGCACGGCATTCTGCAGCAGGAACACCGGGGTGGGGTTCTCAGCCCCGAAGGGGGCCAGCTGATCCAGACGGCGCACGGCGTCCACCGTGACCCGGTCCAGATGGATGGACAGATCGCAGGTCAGCGGCGGGATCTGCAGCACGGGGCACTCCCTTGCCGCCCACTCGTTCAGGCGGCGTCGCAGGGCTTCCAGATTTTCTTCCCGCACCGAGAGGCCCGCCGCCATGGCGTGGCCGCCGTAGCGGATGAGCAGGTCGGCGCAGGCCCCGATGCAGGCGTGCAGGTTGAACCCCTGCACGCTGCGGCCGCTGCCCTTGCACTCGCCGTGCTCATCCACCGTGACCACGATGACCGGGCGGCCGGTGCGCTCCACCAGCCGGGACGCCACGATGCCGATGACGCCGGGGTGCCAGTCCCGGCCCCACAGCAGGATCACACGATCCTCCAGCCGCTCCGGCTGCTGCTCCAGCAATTCCTCGGCGGCCTTGAAGATCTGCAGTTCGGTCTCCTGCCGTTTCGCGTTGATCTCGTTGAGTTTATGGGCCAGCTCCTCGGCGCGGTCCGGGTCCTCACACAGCACCAGCTGCAGGGCCGTCACCGCGCTGTCCATGCGGCCGGCCGCGTTGATGCGGGGCGCAATGGCGTAGCTGATATTCTCCGCTGTGACGGGTTTTCCGGCAAGGCCCACTTCTTCCAGCAAGGCTTCCATACCGGGGCGGTCGGTCTGCTGCAGCTGCCGCAGGCCGGCCTTGACCAGGGTGCGGTTCTCTCCGGTCAGGGGCATCACGTCCGCCACGGTGCCCACAGCGGCCAAGTCGCCGCAGTAATCCAGCATTTCCTCCGGGGTGCAGTCGTCCAGCGCGGCGCACAGCTTAAAGGCCACGCCTGCGCCGCACAGCCCTTTGAAGGGGCTGGTATCGTCCTCCCGGCGGGGGTCCACCACGGCCACTGCCTTGGGCAGGGTCTCGGGCGGCAGATGGTGGTCGGTGATGATAAGGTCGATGCCCAGCTCTGCGGCAAAGTCGGCCTCGGCTACAGCGGAGATGCCGTTGTCCACCGTCACGATGAGCCGATAGCCCTTGTCGTGGATGGACTGGATGGCGTTGCGCGACAGGCCGTAGCCATCGCCCTCGCGGCTGGGCAGCATGCACTTGACGGCGGCGCCCATGCCCTTGAGGTGCTGATACAGCAATGCCGTGGCAGTCACGCCGTCCACGTCGTAGTCGCCGAACACCACGATGGTCTCGCCATTGTCGATGGCCTGCCAGATGCGCTGGCAGGCTTTTTCCATATCGGTGAGCAGGGCGGGGTCGCTCAGCTCCTCTTCCCCGGCCAGCAGGGTGAGCGCGTCGGCCGGGTCGGTGATGCCGCGGGCCGCCAGGATGCCGGCCAGCAAGGCCGTCTCCTTCTGCTGGGCGGCCAGCGTAGCGGCATATTTCTGTTCGCTCCAGGGCTCCTCGTCCATGGCGCTGTATTCCAGTTCTTCGGTACGCTGCTCCGCGATGGCATGGGTCAGCTCCCGGGCGGCGGCGCGGTCCAGCGTTTTCAGGTCCCAGGCACGGTAGGTCATTGGAAATCCCTCCCGGTCAGGCCGTCGTTGGCCAGCATTCCCTGCAATGCCGCGATCTCGCTGGAAACATCCATGGCCACGTCCGACAGCAGATTGTCGTAGAGGTTGTCAAAGGCCTGGTTCAGCGTGTGCAGGATGCCTGCAATGTCCCGCCGGATACTCTCGGCGTTGGCTCCCTGCTGGCCCTGCACGTCGTTGTAGGTGTGCAGCAACTTGAGGGTGGTGGGGATATAGTATTCCGCAAAGCGGCGGGCCTTGGGCAGGCTCTCCGGGTGAGCTTCCAGCCAGTCGCAGATGGCCTCAGTGGTCTTCTGCATGTGGGCCAGCTCCTCCACGCCCTGCGCGTCCTGCATGAGCCGCTTTTCCTGCTCCAGCACAGCGGCAAAGCGGCGGGCCGTTTCCAGATTGAGAGGCGTTTCCTCGCGCTGCTCCGGAGCCGGTTCCGGCTGCGGCTGTGCCTGGGGTGCAGCCGCCGTTTCCTGGGCGGCGCGGTAATCCTCCGCCGTCAGATAGAGTGTTTCCGTTTTTTCATCCAGCCAGCCGTTCAGCCAGCCTTTGCGGATGTACTTTTGCAGCTTCTTCAGCATTTTTTTCCGGTTCTGGTGGACGAGGTCGGCCAGCATCCGAACCGAAAGGCCCTGGTGGTAGTCGGTGGTATCCGCAAGATCGGCGAACTGCCCCAGCTGCTTTCCAGCTTTCACCCAGGCGGAACCACAGGCCGTCATCCAGCCAAAGCCCGCCGTGGCAAGGCCCAACACGCCGCTGACGATGCCCAGCACGTTGTAGGCGGTGTTCATAACGTAGCCCGTGCCCGTCATCAGGATGCCGCCGTCCTCAGCAGTCGACACCACAACGTCGCCCAAAGCAGTCGGCGAAATAATGCCCAGCCCGATGAGGCAGCCCAGCGTCCCCAGCCCAAAGATCACCATGAAGGTGATGCCCACGGCCAGCAGGGCTGCACCGCCGTTCTGGCGCTTTTTGCCGTCTGCACGCAGCAGGTCTACGGGGGTCTGCTCCCCTTTCAGGCCAAAGATCTGTCTGGCCCACTGGGGCATCCCGCCCGCGTTCCGGGGCCCGGTTTTCTGTGCCTCCTGCTGGGCTTTGTAGTATTCGTTCCGGCTGTTCCGGAGGGCTTTTCCCGCTTCCGAGATGCCGAAGTTGGCCGCATGGACGGCTGCTTTTCCCACATCCCAGGCCCGGTCGCCGATTTCCATGCCCCGGCCCTCAAAGCCATGGGCAAAGGCGTCGGTCATGGTGTCGCCAAAGGCGCGCAGCTGGTCCTCCAGCTCCTGCTGCACCTGACGGCCCTCGTCCTTGATCCGGTTGTCGTTTTCACGATCGTTCATCAAATTCTTCTCACCCTTCTGCCGGTGCATACCGGCTGATGATGGCGCGGGCCACCCGCAGGCCATCCACGGCGGCGCTCATGATGCCGCCCGCATATCCCGCGCCCTCGCCGCAGGGGTAAAGCCCTGCCAGCTGGGTGCACTCGAAGTTCTCTTCCCGCTTCAGCCGCACCGGGCTGCTGGTGCGGGTCTCCAGGCCGGTGAGGATGGCATCCGGTGCGGTGTAGCCCGCGATCTTGTGCTCATAGGCACGCAGACCGGCCCGCAGGGTGTCGGCCAGCTCCGCAGGCAGCAGGCTGCCCAGGTCGGCGGCGGTCACGCCGCGGTCGTAGGTGGGCTGTACGCTGCCAATATGCAGCTGCCCGCGCCCTTCCAAAAAGCTTTGCACATTCTCTGCCGGGGCGGCATAGGCTCCGGCGGCACGACCGGCGGCGTAGGCCTTTGCCTCCAGCTCCCGCTGGAACGCGATGGCCTGCCGGGGGTCGTTTGCAAAGTCGGTGCCGTTCACGCTCACCACCACGGCGGCGTTTGCATTTTTGCCGCTGCGGGCATGGTAGCTCATGCCGTTGGTCACCACACGGCCTTCCTCACTGGCCGAGGCCACCACCTGCCCGCCGGGGCACATGCAGAAGGTATACACGCACCGCTCCCCCACATGCTGGGACAGCTGGTATTCGCCGCGGGGCAGAGCCGGGTGGCCTGCCGCCTCGTGATACAGGCTCTTTTCGATCTCGCTCTGCAGATGCTCTGCGCGGAAGCCCACGCTGAAGGGCTTGCACTCCAGCACAAGGCCGCTGTCCATGAGCATGGCAAAGGTATCGCGGGCCGAGTGGCCCACCGCAAACACCAGTGCTTCGCAGGCAAAGGAACCATCCGTTGTGAAAATTCCGGTAATGTGTCCGTTTTTCTGTTTCAGACCGGTGAGGGCCGTGTTGAAATGCACCTCACCGCCCAGGGATTCGATCTCTTTGCGGATGGAGGTGATGACCCCCCGCAGCAGGTCGGTGCCCACATGGGGCTTCTGCTTCCAGGCGATCTCCGCCGGGGCACCGTGCTGCAAAAACACTTCCGTGACAAGGCCGCACAGCTCGTCACCGATGCGGGTGGTCAGCTTGCCGTCCGAGAAGGTGCCTGCGCCGCCCTCACCGAACTGGATGTTCGCGTTGGGGTCCAGCTCGCCGGTGGCGGAAAAGTGTTCCACCGCCTGCACCCGCTCGTCCAGCGCCGGGCCGCGCTCCAGCACGATGGGCCGGTAGCCCTGCCGGGCCAGCAGCAGCGCCGCAAACAGACCGGCAGGCCCCAGGCCGCACACCACCGGGCGGTGGGGCAGCTTCTGCGTGCCCCGTTGCACCCGGAAGTCGGTCCTGCCGTGCAGGGACACGTTGGCCGATGCCCCGGCGAAGGCGGGTTCTTCGGCTTCGTTTTTCAGGGTGACAGCCACGGTGTACACCAGCTTGGGCTGGCCGCGGCGGGCGTCCACCGACAGCTTTGCCACGCCCAGATGCTGCACCTTTGCGCGGGGGATGCGTGCCTCCCGCAGGGCCTTTTCAAATGCCTGCGGTTCCCCGGCGGAGAGCGGCAGACGGATGTTGCGAACGAGAATCATAGTACAGTGTGTTCCTTTTTATCAGTTGCTTTCAATGCGGCACTGCAGCACATAGCTGCCCAGTGCAAAGATCCTGCCGTTGGAGGGCACATACAGGCGGCAGGCGATGTTCTGCTGGCCGGTGGCCACCGAGAAGTCCTCCGCGTCGATCTCCACGACCACCTGTTCCGGGGTCAGGGTCTCCAATGCAGCCTTCGGGCCGCAGAGGGTCACGTTCATCAGCCGTTCGGTCTCCACCGTGAGCTGATAGGTGGACGGCAGATTCACCACCTGCACACAGCTGGAAGGCAGGTTCATGGTCTTGGTCTCCAGACCGGAGCAGTCAAAGCTGAGGGTAATGGTGGAAATGTTGTCCAGCAGGTAGATGTCGCTGGGCAGCTCAATGGGCAGCTCATAGACCTTGTTCAGTGTGAAGGTGGACAGGTCGATGGTGCCGATGGACAGGGTGGACAAAGCGTCGATCTTTTCCGCCGGGCCGGCCACCTTGAGCTGCTTGCGGCTGAGCTCATACACCAGCACCGACTCGTCAAAGTCGCGGGGCGCGTTGATGAAGCTCACATTCACCGGCAGGGTGGCCATCTTGTACACCTGCAAGGTCACGTCCACGCTGCTTTCTTCCAGCTCGGTGTACTCAAAGTTCACTTCCGTGCCGCCGGAGGTGTAGAACCGCAGCGGCGTTGCCAGGGTGACCGAGCTGTCCAGCTCGCCGGAGTAGGTCACCTCGGCGGTGCAGGTGGTCACCTTGTCCAGCTCACTGCTGGGGCCGGACAGAGTGACCATATCCTTGGACACCTCGGTGCTGTAGAGGATATACCCGTCCGAGATGGTCAGGTAATTGGTGGTCACGGTGACGGGAAGGGTCTTTTCCTCCACCACATCGAACATCACGTCCACCATGTTGTCGGAGCCGTCGATGGTCACGGTGACGCCATTGAGCATGCCGTTGGCCCCCCGCACCAGCAGACGCAGGGTCTTTTGGCCGCTGTCCCGCACGCTGGACCAGTCCGGGTAGACCACAAAATCAGAGGCCGTCAAGCTGCCGATGGTGTAGCCGTCGCCGGAGATCTTCAGATTCACCGTCTTGTCCTCGGCGCTGACGATGCTCAGTCCACGGGAGGTATAAACGGAGGAATCGTAGGTATAGTCCACCGGCACATTGTAGATGGTGTTGGTGGTGCCGGGCTGCACGATGATGGTCACGATCATCCAGGCCACAATGGCACCCAGAATGGACAGTGCCAGCCGGATGCGGCGGTCGTCCAGAATGCTCCGGCTGTGGCTGCCCACCGCAGGCTTTGTGCCGTTCGACTTGTTCGGTTTACTGTTCATTGCTGCTCGTCCTCCCCTTTCTGGCTGACCCACTTCATCAGGCTCTTTGCGCGGTCCTTCCAGGTGTCGGCCGTGCTCTTTTCCACCACAGGCTCCTTGGGGATCATCTCGTCGATCAGGCGGGTGTACAGGGTCTGGCGGTCAAAATGACGGATCAGCACGCCATTTTTTGCCATGGAGATGATGCCCGTCTCCTCGCTGACCACGATGGCGATGGCGTCCGAGTTTTCGGCAATGCCCAGGCAGGCACGGTGGCGGGTGCCCATGTCCTTGCCCAGATCCAGATTATTGGAAAGCGGCAGCACGCAGCCTGCGGCCTTGATGCGGCCGTTCTCAATGATGGCGGCACCGTCGTGCAGGGGGGTGCCCTCGTAGAAGATGGTGCCCAGCACTTCCAGATTCACCGCGCTGTTCACCGGGGTGCCGGTGCGCACGATCTCAGACAGGTTGGTGTGGCGTTCCAGCACGATGAGCGCACCGGTCTTGGTCTCCGAAAAGCGCTCTGCCGCGTCGCAGATGGCAATGATGGCGCTGCGCCAGGCCCCTTTCAGGCTGGGGTCGTTGTAGCGGCCTTTCACGTTGAACAGCTTTGCGGCCCACTGGTCGGTCTGGCCCATGCGCTCCAGCGCACGGCGGATCTCCGGCTGGAACAGCACCACCAGGGTGAGCAGGCCCACCTGCAGCAGCGAGTTGAGCAGCCAGGTGACCGTGCGCATGTTCAGCGTTTCGGCCACCAGATAAACCGCCATGACCAGCAGCGCGCCCTTGAACAGCTGCCCGGCGCGGGTGCGGTTGACGATGCCCAGCAGCTGGTAGATCAGGAACGCAATGATGATGATATCCAGCAGGTCAACGAGCTTGAAGGTCTGAAAATTGGCAATGATCGCATTCAGTGTCATGGACGCACACTCCTGTTACCGTGTTTCGATCAGGGCGACGGCGTGGGCGGCAATGCCCAGTCCCTCGCCGGTAAAGCCCAGATGCTCTTCCGTGGTAGCCTTGACGCTCACGGCGTCCACCGGCAGGCCGAAGGCCGCCGCCAGATTGGCCCGCATGGCCGGGATGTGCGGGGCCAGCTTAGGCCGCTGGCAGAGGATGGTTGCGTCGATGTTTTCCACCCGATAACCGTGCTCCGACAGGATGCGGGCCACATGGCGGGCCAGCTCCAGGCTGTCGGCCCCGGCATAGGCGGGGTCATTGTCCGGGAAATGCTGGCCGATATCCCCCAGCGCCGCCGCACCCAGCACGGCGTCCATCACCGCGTGGGCCAGCACATCGGCGTCCGAGTGGCCCAGCAGGCCCTTTTCAAAGGGGATCTCCACGCCGCCCAGGATCAGCTTGCGGCCTTCCACCAGGCGGTGCACGTCATAACCATGTCCAATGCGCATTCTCGTTTCCTCTTTCTGTACCGGGCGGGGCAGGTCCTCCCGCGTGGTGATCTTCAGGTTGGCGTAGTCACCCTGGGTGAGCTGCACCGAGCGGCCAGTGAGCTCGAACAGGCTGCAGTCATCGGTGACCAGCCGGGCTTTTTCGGCGTCCAGCTCCTGCAGGGCGGCCAGATACTGCGCCCGGTCAAAGCACTGGGGCGTCTGCACCGCATACAGGGTGCTGCGGTCCGGGGTGCTGTGCACAAGGCAGGCTTCCGGCACCGTTTTGCCGTCACCGGGCACGGCCTGCTTGATGGTGTCCTTGACCGGCACTGCCGGGGCGGCGGCTCCGCAGCGGGCAGCGGCTTCCAGCACCGCCGCGATGACGGCCGGGCTCACAAAGGGCCGGGCTGCGTCGTGCACAGCCACCAGCTCCCCGTGGGCTGCCAGCACGCCATTCTTGGCGCTCTCGGCGCGGGTGGCACCACCGGCCACGATCTGCACCGGCTTGGTGCAGCCAACGGCCTGCTGCTCCACGAAAGCACGGTTTTTGCCCGCCACCAGCACGATCTCGCCGATCTGCGGGCACTGGTCAAAAGCGCGGATGCTGCGGTGCAGCACCGTTTCGCCGCCCAGGTCAAAGCTGAGCTTGTCGAACCCCATCCGGGTGGAAGAACCTGCCGCCACCAGCACGGCCGAAATCGTTTTTTGCAATCTGCACACCTGCCCCTGCTGCCGCCGCGCCGGTGTTTCCGGCTGCGGCTGGCTATAATAAGTCATCTTTTATTATAGCGTATCGGCCCGCAAACTGCAACCGGTTCCGCCCAGCAAAAAAGCCCTTTTGCACCGCCGGGCAGGCGGGTGCAAAAGGGCTTTGGGACCTTATTTCAGTGCGGTTTATGCCAGGATGGGCTCAATGGCAGCAGCCAGGGCATCCTTCTGGGCCTGGGCCTCGGCCAGATCCTTGCCCAGGGTGGTGAAGTAGGTCTTGATCTTCGGCTCGGTGCCGGAGGGACGGACTACCACAGTCGCACCGTTCTCCAGTGCGTAGATCAGCACGTTGGCAGCCGGCAGGCCGGTCTCCTCGGGCTTCTTGTAGTCGGTGACCTTGACCACCTTGTGGCCGGCCAGCTCGGTGGGCGGGTTGTCGCGCAGCTTCTGCATGATGGACGCCATCTTCTCCATGCCGGTCAGGCCGGGGAATTCAAAGCTGTCCACCTTGTTCAGGTAGCGGCCGTACTCCTTGTAGATCTCTTCCAGACGCTGCTTGATGGAGGAACCGATGCTGCGGTAGTAGGCAGCCATCTCGCAGATCAGCATGGAGCCGATGACGGCGTCCTTATCGCGGACATAGGGGCCTGCCAGATAGCCGTAGCTCTCCTCGAAGCCGAAGATGAAGCGGTCCACTTCACCGGCAGCTTCCAGGTTGGCGATCTGGTCGCCGATCCACTTGAAGCCGGTCAGCACGCTGCGCATCTCCACGC
>ERZ773218.3040-NODE-3040-length-11661-cov-4.925900_pt1 | contig 11661 bp, 8 predicted proteins | sample MGYA00580527_ERZ773218 | MGnify/ENA primary metagenome ERZ773218 (study PRJEB29015, sample SAMEA2737763) | human gut metagenome | biome: human gut; feature: human-associated habitat; material: faeces | place: China | collected 2012 ...
TTTCTGTTGTTCCTCGTGGGACAGCGGTGTATGAAATTCATTAAAATGTTTGATTCTCTCTAACGGCGCTTCTGCTTTTGCATTTTTGCGCTCATATTCCAAAAAGCCTGTTGGTTTTCCCATTTGCCTGTACCTCCTAACCTCTCTTGATCGCGTAGAATGCTTCGATCTGTGCCTGCTCGGTATTCATACCTTTTTCTTCCATCTGAACGATCAGACTTAACATCTTCTTGTAATCATTCGGAATGATCTTCTTGAATTTCGGCAGATACTGTTCAAAGTTATCGAGGATCAGGTTACCTTTTTCAGAGTTAGTGTAAGCCACATGCTCCTGGATCATATCTTTGAGTTCCTGCACATCATATTTATTGGTGTCTTCTTCCAGCGTTATCATGGATTTATTCACCTTCATGTACAAGTCACAATCTTCATCCAGCACATAAGCCACACCGCCGCTCATACCGGCTGCAAAGTTTTTGCCGACTTTTCCAAGCCAGGTGGCAACAGCAAGAAGTCCGATAGCTGCCAGCAGCTGGTTGGATGCACCGAACAGCGGCCAGATTTTGGAATAACCGGTCAGGCCAAGGCCGATGCCGAGTACTACGGTGATAACGGTTGATACAACCGGATTGGTCAGAACGGCTTTGTAGCCGGTTGCCTCTTTGTAAGTCTGTCCCGGCTCAAGCCAGAACTCCTGGAACATGTATCTTGCCAGACGGGTTGCGGTATCCAGAGAAGTCAGGCAGAATACCGATACAGTCAGAACCAGCAGAGAGTACAGTACGTGGGTCGATCCGCCAAGTCCCGGAATGGTTGCTACCATCTCGGAGATACCGGTTGCAAATACAGCGGTCGGAACAACGGTGGTTCCGTCTGCGTATCTGGACCAGATGTAGCCGACTGCACACAGAGATACGATTGCAAGTGCACACTCAATCAGCATACCGCCGTATGCGATCGGGCGGGCATTTTTCTCATTGTCAAGCTGTTTCGATGTAGTTCCTGAACCAACGAGTGAATGGAATCCGGAAATTGCTCCGCAGGCGATGGTTACGAACAGGGCCGGGAACATAAATCCAAGAGAACTTCCGGTCGGAGCCAGCGTATCTTTGAATCCGGTGAATGCCGGGATATCCAGGGATGCATGGCCCATCAGAGCACTTCCGATGACACCGACAGCGGCTACGATCATCATGAAGTACAGAAGGAAGGAGCTTAAGTAGTCACGCGGCTGAAGCAGAATCCAGACCGGTGCAACAGAAGCTACGGTGATATAGATACCAACGATTACCATCCATACTGTCTCGGAGAGATAGATCGGATGGAAGTTTAATCCAACAACAACGCAGACAACAATAGCTGCAACGCCTGCGATGGTGGAAACGCCAAGAGATACATTTCTTCTGTATACCATGAAACCGAACACAACGGCGAGTACGATGAACAGAATGGAAATCATAGCGGTTGTTGCATTTGCAGAACTTGCTGCCACATCGACAGCGCCGCTCTCGGTGTAGGCTGCCTTGAAGGTATTGGCAACGATGGAACCGAAGGCTGCAACAACAAGAATCAGGGTCAGGTAAGCGAAGACGATAAAGAGTTTTTTCGCTTTACTTCCCATGGTGTCTGCGATAACCTCGCCGATGGACTGTCCTTTGTGGCGCAGGGATGCAAACAGTGCGCCGTAATCATGAACGCCTCCAAAGAAGATACCGCCGATGAGTACCCATAAAAGAACCGGAACCCATCCAAAGACAGCGGCCTGAATCGGTCCGTTGATCGGGCCTGCGCCTGCGATGGATGAGAAGTGATGTCCCATTAAGACAGGAGCTTTGGCAGGAACGTAGTCCACACCGTCCTCCTCGGTGAATGCAGGGGTTTTCCGTTTCGGATCAACGCCCCACTGCCCGGCAAGCCATTTTCCGTAGAATACGTATCCGGCGATCAGAATGCCGATTCCGACAACCAGTACAAGAATACTATTCATTTGTTTTTTCCTCCCTCTTTTTGGTAGAATAAATTTATAGATAACTAAGATCGGAACATCTTAGCATACCCCTTTACCAATTCCCAAGCCGCCCGGTTTCCAAACACTTTCTGTTCTGCCGCATCAAAGACGAGCAGCCGCACCTGACAGTAGCCTCTCAAAGAAAACCGGTAATTTTTATAATACTTATATTTTCGGATTTTCTTCTTTACGCTGTCCGCAACCGGTTTGTCCGCAAAAAAAATACCGGTGACCAGCGTGTACATGTGGTCGGTATCCGGTACTTCCTTCCCCTCGCGAACCACCTTTGGCTCTATCCATTCTGTCAGGTCCGTCAGAAATGTTTCGACGTCCTGGTCGTTCAGTTCTTCCACCGCTTTAAAATACGCATGCTCATGACAGCTGATCCTCCACAGCTCTGCTTTCTTTGAGAGCACGTATTTTGCGCCGCTCTCGTGGTAGCTTGCACAGGCATCGTATGTATGGCCGTTTACTTCGGACGGCTTTACGATATCGTAGCTCCTCTCGTAGGAATGCAGCAGCCTGTCTCTGATCTCCTGTCCGTTCATGGTTTCCTCCGCTTGATGAAAAAATTTCGCATGAGGACAGTTTAGCACAGTAGTGCAGTGATTTCAAGGAAATATTAAACTTTTCTAATTTTTTTCTTTTAATTTTTGTTATCAAAAAGGAGCAACGCCAAAAATCATTCGGCATTGCTCCTCCATTTGTATTATTTCTGTTCTTTTTCCCGGCGCGGCGGCTTCGGTCCCGCGTACTGGTAAAAGTAGGTTTTCAGCATTCCATTGTAAATTTTACGGTTTTTATCCGCCTTTTTGCCGAGATACCGCTCGGCATCCTCGTAGCTCGTGATCAGATACATCGACCAGGAATCGAGAGCGCGGTACCGCTCTCCTAATGTCTGATACAGGGCCGGAAGATCTTTTTTGTCCTCCAGGCGCTCACCGTACGGCGGGTTGGTAATCAGAAAACCGTATTTTTTCGGGTGCGACAGCTCGGCAACCGGACGCTGCTGGAAATGGATCAGGTGATCCACACCGGCCAGCTTTGCGTTCTCTCTGGCACTCTTGATGACATCTCCGTCGATATCAAAACCCTGAATATCTGTCTCAATATCGTTCCGGATCCGGTAGCGTGCATCCTCCGCCGCATCCATCCAGCATTTTTTCGGCACGAGGTGCGTCCACTGCTCCGCAAGGAAAGAACGGTTGAGACCCGGTGCAATATCGGCCGCCATCATGGCCGCCTCGATCGGGAACGTACCGCTTCCGCAGAACGGATCGACAAGAATCCGGTCACCCTTCCACGGAGTCAGCATGATAAGTGCTGCGGCAAGGGTCTCGGTGATCGGCGCTTTCGCGGTCAGCTTGCGGTAGCCTCTCTTATGAAGGGAAACGCCGGAGGTATCGAGTCCGATCGTAACCTCGTCTTTTAAAATCGAAACACGGATCGGGTACTGTGCACCGTCCTCCGGGAACCACTCCATGTGGTAGACCTGTTTCAATCGCTCGACAATCGCTTTTTTCATGATCGACTGGATATCGGACGGGCTGAAGAGCTTACTCTTGATGGAGTTTGCCTTCGTTACCCAGAACTTTCCGTTTTTCGGGATAAATTTCTCCCACGGGAGCGCTTTTGTCGCTTCAAAGAGTTCATCGTACGTCTCGGCGTGGACCTGTCCTACTTTGAGCAGGATACGCTCGGTCGTGCGAAGGAACAGGTTGGCGTAGGCGATTCCCTCTGCATCTGCAAGAAACGTTACTTTTCCATCCTCCACGCGCTCGATTTCGTAGCCGAGGTCGAGGATTTCACGTTTCATCACCGCCTCCAGGCCGAAATGGCACGGGGCGATCAGTTCATATAATTCCATACTCTCCCGTCCCCTCTTATAATGTGAGCTGTTTTACGACAGTGCCGTCAAAGCCTTTGATCGTAAATACGCCGTCCTCGAGGATTGCATAGGTCGGGATATTGCCCTCTTTCGGCAGAGATACAGAACCCGGGTTCAGAAAGGTGTGTGCGCCTTTTTTCTCGGCACGCAGGACGTGGGTATGGCCGTACAGGAAGATGTCTCCATCCATCAGCGGCGGCAGATTCTGCTCATTGTAGATGTGGCCATGGCTCATATAGAAGGTATGGCCTCCCTCGATCAGGATGCCGTAATCTGCCAGCACCGGGAACTCCAGTACCATCTGATCTACTTCTGCGTCGCAGTTTCCGCGCACGTTGGTGAGGTACTGTTTTTTCTCATTCAGCATGGCGATGACCTGTTTCGGTGCGTATTCTTTTGGAAGATCGTTTCTCGGGCCGTGATAGAGAAGGTCGCCTAACAGAAACAGGCGGCTTGCGCCCTCTGCCTCGAAGGCTTCCAGCATTTTTCTGCAGTAATAGGCAGAACCGTGAATATCAGATGCAAACATGTATTTCATATCGTGATCTCTCTTTCGTTTTGTGGTTTGGTTTTGTATTGTTTTCTGTTTCATCTTACCGTATCTTTTCCCGCTTGACAAGAAGAAATGTTGGATTGCCGCCCCCTTACAGCTCTTCTCCCGCCACCAGATGTCGTCCGCGGTATGCATGCATTCCGCCGATGACCGTTTTGACCTCGTATCCGTTCTCCGCCAGCCGCTTTCCCTCCGCCATGCTCGCGGCACCCCGCTCACAGCAGATCACAAGAATTTTGTCCCGCGGCAGACAGACCCGTTCGAGCAGATGGTCATAGGGAAGATTCACCGCTCCTTTCACATGCCCTTTTTCGTATTCCCGCCGGTTCCGCACATCGATGATCATCGCCCACGGTTTTCCCACGTACCAGTCCAGCTGGTCTGCCGCCAGCAGTGTCATGCCTGCCATATCCTGGTCCCCCTCTCCGGATCTGACTTTCTCTCCTGTTTTATATGTATGCAGAAACCGGCGGCAGAGTCCGTATGGGACCCTCCGCCGGCTTTTTCTGCCGGAATCCCAAGGTTTACTTAGTATTTTTCATACTCATCCTTCTCGTCCTGCTCCCGGTTCTGCTGACCGTAGGATGACATCTCACGGTCTTTCACATGATTGCAGTCTCTGCTGTTCTTCTGGTTTTTGCTGTATTCGCTTTTCTCGTATCCGTTTTTGCTGTACTCGTTTTTGCTGTATTCATTTTTGCTGTTTCTGGTCATAATCTTGTTTCCTCCTGAATGTTTTTTTGTCCTGCGACATCCTTTAGTATCGCTTTTTCCGCGCAGATTATGCATCCAGAACCCTGTTTTTCCACGGTATCTGTTCCAAAGTGGGGAATGCAAGCCCAAAAATACAGTGTTTTTCCTGCTTTCGGACCACTGCTTTCCAAATTGTGGTAATTTTTTCCAACTTTTGAATTTCGATGTTGCTTTTTCCCGTTATCTGTATTATAATCAATTTTGTAAAAGAATTTACCCTTCATAAATTTTTTTACAATTAATAACCCCTTATTAATTATTTATACTCCCCTTGAAAGACCGGTAGCTCCCCTGCCGGTCTTTCTTTTTGCAATTATTCAGAGCCATGCAAAATTTCAAGAAGAACTGTGAGTCATGCTCGCATGAACGAACAGTTCTTCTTGAAATTTTATATGGCGAGAAGCCACATCGAGATGCAGCGCAGCGGAATCGAGATGTGGCTCTGAATAATTGCAAAAGGAAAGTCTGCATCAGCAGACTTTCCTCCTTTTTCCCGTTCTGTATATATGATTAGAATTCTACTTTTTCACCTTTTGCCGCTTTTGCTACGGTTCCTGCGAGGACGATCAACGCCATGAGGTTTGGAATTACCATCAGGCCGTTAAAGAGGTCTGACAGGTTCCATACGAGATCCACTTTCAGCAGAGAGCCGAGGAAAACGAACACAACGACGATCAGCGAGAACGGAACGACTGCTTTCTTTCCGAACAGATACTGTACGTTCTGTCTTGCAAAAAAGTACCATCCGACGATGGTCGAGAATGCAAAGAACAGAAGACAGATCGCTACGAACGCCGGTCCGAAGCCTTTGAGGCCGGTTCGGAATGCCGCCTGTGCGACCGGGGTTCCTTTAACACCGGTACTCATCATCTCTTCCAGAACGCCGGAAGAAAGAATAACGAGAGCGGTCATGGTCAGGACAACGAAGGTATCAATAAAGACACCGATCATCGCTACTTCACCCTGATCCTCCGGGTTCTCGACATCGGCAATCGCATGGGCATGCGGGGTGGAACCCATACCGGCTTCATTAGAGAAGAGGCCTCGGGCAACACCGTAACGCATGGCTTTCCGCACGGTAATACCGGCTGCTGCACCAAATACGGCGTCCGGACGGAATGCACAGATAAAGATCGAAGCAATCGCTGACGGCACATGCTGGATGTTGATCAGAATAACAACAAGGGCTCCGACAAGATACAGTGCTGCCATCACCGGAACAACTTTTTCGGTGAAGGATGCGATACGGGAGATACCTCCGATGAAAATGAATGCGGCGAGAACGGCTACAATCACACCCATCACCCATTTCGGTACGGAAAATGCGGTGTAGAACGCATCACTGATGGAGTTCGACTGTACCATATTTCCCATAAAGCCAAGTGCCAGAATAACAGCTACGGCAAAGAAGCCTGCCAGCGCTTTTCCAAACGTTCCCTTGAACGCGTGGGTGATGTAGTAAACCGGTCCTCCGATGACCTCTCCACTCTCATCGCGGCGTTTTGAGATCTGTGCGAGATACGCCTCACCGTAGATCGTTGCCATGCCGAAGAACGCAGCAAGCCACATCCAGAAGATGGCTCCCGGGCCGCCGGATACGAGTGCGGTCGCACATCCTGCGATGTTTCCGGTTCCGACCTGTGCGGCGATCGCTGTTGCAAGCGCCTGGAAGGAAGTCATGCCGTCTTTTCCGGCCTTCTTACCCTTTAACGAGAAACCTCCGAAGACGCGGTTCCACGCGGTCTTAAACTTTCTTACCTGTACAAAGCGGGTCCGAACAGAGAAATAAACTCCCGTACCTACCAGCAGAAACAGCAGTACGCTGTTCCAGAGCACATCACTAATCTGCGCAATTGCCTGATTCAATGCATCCATTTTCTTTTCTCCCTTTCCATTCGACGTATGGTCTGAACGATGTGGATCACACATCCGCACCGTTTTGAGAAAAAAAATACCATCTCCTGCGGAATTTTTCCTGCAGAACATGGCTCTGATTGAAAAATACAGCAAAAAACCGCGCTTCCGGAATTTTTTCGTTTCTGCGCACCGCTTTTTTTGTTCCGCGGCTGTTTTTCTTCTGTATCTTTTTTGACTCTGTCCTTTTGCCTGAGAGATTCTGCATCGCTGCATTGCACCTTCGGCACTCTTTTCAAGAGCTTCTCCAGAGACCACTCCGTTTTTAGTCCTCGCCGTCTCCCGTCCGTTCTTGTTTTAAGAAGAGAACCAGCACCTGAAAGTTTTACTTCTTCGGTCGTGCACCTTTCGAAAATTAAATTTCCAAAGGCTCTCCGCACATTTTCTAAAAACTTCTACGTCTTTTTTTATTTTTGTAAAACTATAGCACCTGTGATAGGATTCGTCAATACCCCATGCCGTATTTTTTTCAGAATATTGCAAAAACATATAAAAAATCAGCAGATCTGAGCGCGCACGCCTCAAAATCGCATGCGCGGCACAGATCTGCTGTTCTCTTTTCCAAATATCTTTTATGACGCCTGGAACTGGCTGTTGTACAGATTGTAGTAGAAGCCTTTCTTCTCAAGAAGCTCCTCATGGCGTCCCTGCTCGATAATCTTTCCGTCTTTCATGACGAGGATCAGCGAAGCGTTGCGGATCGTGGACAGACGGTGGGCAACGACGAAACTCGTTCTGCCCTGCATCAGCTTGTCAAACGCCTCCTGAACCTGCAGTTCGGTACGGGTATCGATGCTGGAGGTCGCCTCGTCGAGGATCAGCATCGGCGGCAGGCAGAGCATGACACGGGTGATACAGAGAAGCTGTTTCTGCCCCTGGCTGATGCTGTCTTCGCTGAGAACCGTGTCAAGTCCCTTCGGCAGACGCTTAATAAACTCCCAGCTGTGTGCCTCTTTGGCCGCATTGATGATCTCCTCTTCCGTCGCATCCGGCTTTCCGAAGCTGATGTTGTCGCGCACGGTTCCCTGTTTGATCCAGGTATCCTGCAGCACCATACCAAAGCAGCTGCGGAGCGCATGGCGGGACAGTTCGTCGATCGGCTTTCCGTCGATGCAGATCTTTCCGGCATCGACATCATAGAAGCGCATCAGCAGGTTGATAAACGTCGTCTTTCCGCATCCGGTCGGGCCGACAATGGCAACACGCATGCCCGGCTGTACGTCAAGATTAAAGTTCTCGATCAGTTTTTTCTCTTTGTCATAACTAAATGCTACATCATCGATCGTCACATTTCCCGTCACGGTATCGATCGTTCCGGCCGGGTCTGCACTCTCCTCTTTCTCTTCCAGAAGAGCAAAGATACGGCCTGCGCAGGCAAGCGCGTTCTGCATCTCAGTGATAACGGAACTGATATCATTGAACGGTTTCATATACTGGTTTGCGTACGACAGCAGAACAGAAAGTCCGCCGACGGTCAGCGCGCCGCCCGGGATCATGAAAGCTCCCACAAGGGCAACACCGGCATAGATCACGTTGTTGACAAAACGGGTGGACGGGTTCGTTAAGGAACTGTAGAACACGGCCTGCTGGCTGTATTTCTGCAGATCTTTGTTGATCTCTGCAAAACGCTCGGAAGCTTTTTCCTCATAGCCGAACGCTTTGACTACTTTCTGGTTTCCGATCATCTCATCGATGAGTGCGGTCTGTTTTCCTCTCGTCTCACTCTGTTTCTGGAACATTTTGAACGAGCGGCCGGAAATAAATTTTGCCACGAAGAAGCTCAGAGGTGTCAGGCAGATCACAAGAAGGGTGATCCATACGTTCTTCGAGAACATGAAAAACAGTGTCACAATAATGGTTACGATGCCGGAGAACAGCTGCGTAAAGCCAAGCAGAAGACCGTCCGATAAGATATCGGTATCTGCGATAACACGGCTTACGATGTCTCCGGAGCTGTGCTGATCCAGATAGGACAGCGGCAGCACCTGGATATGACGGATCGCCTGGGAACGAAGGTCGCGCACGATGCGGTACGTCATACGGTTGTTGATCAGGTTCATGATCCATGCGGAAAGTGCGGAAACGAGGGTAAAGAATACGATTCGTTTCAGATAGAACCACATCTCCGGGAAATTGACCTGGTGGGCTGCAACGACCTCATCGATTGCATCGCCGAACAGGATCGGAATATAAAGCTGTAAAATAACGGTAACCGCAGCCAGGACAATACTAAGGCCTAAGAAAATTTTATAATTTCCGATAAACGCCATCAGCTTTTTCATGACCTGCATGCCGCTTTTTCCGGACTTGTTTTCTGTCTTTTTCATGCGATCACCCCGCTTTCGTTGTTATAAGCTGCACGCTCTTCCGGGAACTGGGAGAAGTAAATCTCGCGGTAAACCTCGCAGGTTTTCATCAGCTCGTCGTGTGTGCCGTTTCCTTCGAGCGTACCATTTCCAAGAACGAGGATCTGGTCTGCCTGACGGATGCCGGCGATTCGCTGGGATACGAGGAAGGTTGTCGTGTTTCCTTCGAGATTGTGGACGGCTTTGCGGAGTTTTGCATCCGTTGCAAAGTCAAGCGCACTCGAGCTGTCGTCCAGAATCAGGATTTCCGGTTTTTTTACCAGCGCACGCGCAATAGAAAGACGCTGTTTCTGTCCGCCGGAGAGGTTCTTTCCATTCTGCTCCAGCATAAAATCGAGCTGATCCTGTTTGCCTTCTACGACTTCTTTCGCCTGGGCTGTGGTGAGCGCCTCCCAGATTTCTGCATCGGTGGCGTCCTCTTTGCCCCACCTCATATTGTCGCGGATGCTGCCTTTAAAGAGCACTGCTCTCTGCTGAACAACACCGACTTTATTGCAGAGCTCTTCTTTCGTGTAATTCTTTACATTCTCGCCGTCTACCATGACGTCACCGCTGGTCGCATCGTAGAAACGGGAAATCAGGCTGACCAGCGTCGATTTTCCGCTTCCGGTACCGCCGATGATTCCGATGGTCTGTCCGCGTTTTGCGGTAAAGCTGATATCCGATAAGCTCTCTGCGCCGGCTCCTGCATAGGTGAAGCTGACATTTTTAAATGTAACAGCTGCATCGCCAGTTACTTTCTTTGCAGCGCCGCCTTTTGCCGGGTAGTTCATGGTTGTCGGAACCGCCAGTACGCCGGAGACACGCTCTGCACAGGCAACGGATTTGTTTAAGGTGATGATGAGCGATGCCAGTTTGATCAGTTCCACGATGATCTGCAGCATGTAGTTGTAAAGTGCGACAACCTGTCCCTGCTGCATACTGCCGATGTTAACCTGAAGGCCTGCCTGCCAGATCAGGACAACGGCTGCGATGTTGATGAGGACATAGGTCAGCGGATTTAACAGTGCGGAAATTTTTCCGACAAACTCGTTCAGACAAGTCAGCTCATCGTTGCTCTTTTCGAAATCGGCAACAGACTGCTCCTCACGGCAGAACGCACGGATGACACGGACACCGTTCAGATTTTCTCTTGTCATTCCGGTGACGCGGTCGAGTGCCGCCTGTACCTTTTTGAACAGCGGGATGCTGACCAGCATAATGCCGAATACGGCAACGAATAGGATCGGAATAGTAACCAGGAATACGATGGCACATTTTACGTTGACGGTAAATGCCATCACAACGGAACCGAATACGATAAACGGACTCCGCAGCAGCAGACGCAGACCCATGTTGATTCCGTTCTGCACCTGGTTGATATCGTTGATCAGACGGGTGATCAGCGTATCGGTTCCAATGGTATCCAGCTCCGTAAAGGACAGAGCCTGGATGTGATCAAAGACCGCCTGGCGAAGCTCGGTTGCACAGCCGACGCTCGCTTTTGCCGCGAAATACTGCGCGGTGAAGCTGCAGCAAAGTCCGACTGCCGCCATCAGAACGAGGATTCCAAAACGGCTGACGATGTACGGACGGTTATTGCCTGCGATACCCACATCGATGATCTGGGCAACAACCATCGGCACCAGAAGGTCGAATACGACTTCCAGAAGCTTGAACAAAGGAGCGATGATGCTCTCTTTTTTGTAGTGCTTCAAGTAGACTCCAAGACTTTTCATCTTCTTTTTCACTCTCCATTTCTTTGTTTCTTGACATTGACAGTATAATCTCATATGATTAATACGAATAGTATTGTTTTTATAGCTTAGTGATATAATTTTAATATCATAGATAATTTCACGAAAGGAAGTCTCTTATGGAACTGCGCCAGCTTGAATATTTCCGCGTCATCGCCGAAACCGAAAGCATTCACGAGGCCGCCCGCCGCCTCAATATGTCCCAGCCGCCGCTCAGTTATCAGTTAAAGCAGCTGGAAGCCGAACTGAATGTCACTTTATTTGAACGCACCCGCCAGGGCGTCCGCCTGACCGAAGCCGGAAAACTGCTGTACGACCGCTCCGCCAACCTGCTCGAGTACGTGAAATCGACGGAGCTTGAGGTCGCAAAGGTCGGCAAAAAGCGGGTTCTGCGCCTCGGCATCACACCGACCACCGTTGCGACGATCATGCCGTGCGTCTCG
>ERZ773218.3042-NODE-3042-length-11653-cov-3.993792_pt1 | contig 11653 bp, 11 predicted proteins | sample MGYA00580527_ERZ773218 | MGnify/ENA primary metagenome ERZ773218 (study PRJEB29015, sample SAMEA2737763) | human gut metagenome | biome: human gut; feature: human-associated habitat; material: faeces | place: China | collected 2012 ...
ATGTGGCCCTTACAGCAGCTGCAGCAGCTTATGACGGAAGTCAGCAGTGGCAGGAATTTTTAGCCCAGGAGATCCGTCAGGCAGTAGAGGCAGCTTTAGAGGAACAGAAGACAGAAGCTGAGATCGAAGAAAATATGACAGCCAGAGTAAATGTACTCCAGACTGTATCCCAGGTGATGGCAAAAGAGCTGGGAAGAGAAGCAACTGTGGCAGAACTGGCTGAAAAGATGAAAATGACAGAAGATGAAGTAAAAGATATTATGAAACTGGCTCTGGATGCGATCACTGTAAACGGAGAAGGTGCAGTATCGGAAGAGCAGCAGAAAGAGGAAGAGTAAAATGAAACTATACATCATACGCCATGGTCAGACAGACTGGAATATAGCCAAGAAGATCCAGGGACGGCAGGATATCCCCTTAAATGAAAGAGGACATTTTCAGGCACAGTGCCTTGGGAAAGCAATGGAAAACCGTCCTATTACAGCTGTATTTTCCAGTCCCCAGATCCGTGCCATGGAAACAGCAATAGCAGTTGCTTCTCCTGCAGGTGTTCCGGTGATCCCTGTAAGGGATCTGATGTAGATCAATTACGGAGTCTGGGAAGGAAAGACAGAGGAAGAACTTTTAAGAGATGACAGAGCCCTGTATGAGGCATGGTGGTCCCATCCGGCAGAAACAGCGCCTCCTGAGGGAGAGAGCATTAACCAGGTCAATGAGCGCTGCCGTCAGGCATGGAAGGAGATCAAACCCCAGCTTACAGGTGATGCCGCGATTGTGGCTCATGGCGGTCTGCTGGCTCATTTTATGGAGCAGCTTTTAGGCAGCGAAAGCATTGCTGCATCCACCGTTGCCCACAACGCAAGTATTACTACCATTGAATACGAGCCGGAAACAGAACGTTTTGTGCTGGTAGAGTTTGATGATTATAAGCATTTGCTGTAAAACAGATGATATGGAGAAATTCAGAAAAAAGGACCTTGCAGAGATCATTCCCTGCAGGGTCCTTTTTCTAAAAATGGGTTTGGCTGTTTTAAACATTTTCAATCAGTTATATAGGATCTATGTATTAGATCAGTCCTCCAAACTGAAGGAAGAGAGGAGCGAAAACTAAAGATACGATGGTCATCAGCTTGATCAGGATGTTGAGGCTGGGACCGGAGGTGTCTTTGAACGGGTCGCCGACCGTATCGCCTACGACTGTCGCCTTATGGGCTTCGCTGCCCTTGCCGCCGTGGTTTCCTTCTTCGATATGTTTCTTGGCGTTGTCCCAGGCGCCTCCCGAATTGGCCATGAAGATCGCCAGTACGAACCCGGTGCTCAGGCCGCCGATCAGCAGTCCGACCACTCCTGTCACTCCGAATATCAGACCGGTGAGGATCGGTGCGATGATGGCTAACAGGGAAGGGGTCACCATCTCATGTTGTGCCCCTTTTGTCGAGATGGCCACGCAACGGGCGTAATCGGGTTCGGCTTTTCCTGTTAGTATTCCGGGGATTTCACGGAACTGGCGGCGTACTTCCTCCACCATGTGTCCGGCTGCCCGTCCGACTGCATTCATTGTCAACCCGCAGAACATGAAAGCCATCATGGAGCCGAGGAACATCCCCGCCAACACCTTCGGGTTCATAAGTGTGACATCATAATAGATCATAAAGTCGGAGAAAGAGGCTTTTGATACCTCGATGGCTTTGCCGTCGGAAAATGTCAGGACTGTTTCGCCCAACCGGAGCAAGCCTATTTTAATCTCTTCCACGTAAGAAGCCAGCAAAGCCAAGCCAGTCAAGGCTGCCGAGCCGATCGCAAACCCTTTGCCTGTTGCGGCGGTCGTGTTGCCTAAGGAGTCGAGCGCATCCGTACGTTTGCGTACTTCTTTGCCCAAGCCGGACATTTCCGCATTGCCGCCGGCATTGTCGGCAATCGGCCCGTAAGCGTCCGTAGCCAAAGTGATCCCTAATGTCGAGAGCATCCCGACGGCGGCGATGCCGATGCCGTACAACCCCATCCCTACATTGTTGAAATCGAAGCCGGAAGCAAAAAGGAACGAACAGATGATCCCGGCTACTACGGCCAGTACCGGAATGGCGGTCGATAGCATGCCAAGCCCCAAGCCGGAGATAATCACCGTTGCCGGTCCGGTCAGTCCGGCCTCTGAAACCCGCTGGGTGGGCTTATAAGACTGGGAAGTATAGTATTCCGTCGATTGGCCGATCACGATCCCTACCAACAATCCGATTATAACCGAACAACTGATCCAGAACCAATTGTCCAACTCTAACAAATAAAGAATGCCGAAAGTGGAGAGGGCGATCAACACGGAACTTAGGTTTGTCCCTATGGCAAGCGCTTTCAGCAGCTCACGTATAGTCGCATTTTCCTTCGTGCGGACGGCGAAGATGCCGATGATCGACAATACGATCCCGACCGCGGCGATCAGCATCGGCGCCACGACCGCCTTGTATTGCATCTCTACGTCGCCGGACGCCACGAATGCGGCAGCACCCAATGCGGAGGTTGCCAGAATGGAACCGCAATATGATTCGTACAAATCCGCCCCCATGCCGGCCACATCTCCGACGTTGTCTCCCACATTGTCGGCAATGGTTGCCGGGTTGCGCGGGTCGTCTTCGGGGATGCCGGCTTCGACTTTGCCGACCAGGTCGGCTCCGACATCGGCTGCTTTTGTGTAGATACCACCGCCGACACGGGCGAAGAGTGCCTGTGTGGAAGCTCCCATACCGAAGGTCAGCATGGTGGTGGTGATGATGGTCAGTTTATGTGTGGCATCCATCGTTTCTGCCGGAATGCAGATATTCAATAATATGTACCAGAACGAAATGTCCAGCAAGCCGAGGCCGACGACAACCAGCCCCATTACGGCACCGCTCCTGAAAGCAACCTGCAAGCCGCTATTCAAAGACGACCGGGCGGCATTGGCGGTACGGGCGGATGCGTAAGTAGCCGTCTTCATTCCTAAGAAACCGGCAAGGCCAGAGAAGAAACCGCCGGTCAGGAAAGCGATCGGAACCCATTCGTTTTGTACTCCGAATCCATACGCCATGATGGAGAACAAAACCACCAGGGCGAGAAACACCGAAGCGACAACCTTGTATTGTTGTTTCAGGTATGACATAGCTCCTTTGCGTACGTGCCGGGCTATTTTTGCCATTAACTCCGTCCCTTCACTCTCTTTCATCATCTGCCTGAAGAAGAACCAAGCAAATACCAGTGCCAGGATGGAGGCTACCGGTATGATCCAAAAAATAGGTGTAATCATAGCAATGAGATTTAAAATTAATACGAATTTAATCGTTTTGACACTTAGCGTCTTACGATCCTTTATTGTTCATCTGTAAATATAACAAAAATAAAGAAGTAGAGAAACTTTTTCGTAAATAATAATGTTTCATTCTAAAAAAAACAGCATATTTGTCACAGAATAAGAATGAAAACGCAAATGACGGAAGAAACGAACCATAATGCCTATAAATTAGGCTTGGCTCTGAGCGGAGGAGGAGCGAAAGGTTTCGCTCATATCGGAGTTTTTAGATTACTGGAAGAATGCGGTCTGAAGCCGGATATCATCGTTGGTACGAGTGTCGGTTCGTTGATGGGTGCTTTGTTTGCCGATGGCTATACGTCCGACGAAATTAAAGAACTCTTTACCGGTCGTGAGTTCTCCGAATTCGCCCAGTTGCAAATCCCGAAATCGGGATTGTTCGACAGCAAGCGGTTCCGCTATTTTCTTCGTCGTCATTTGAGGGCTAAAACGTTTGAAGAGCTGAAAACTCCTCTGGTTGTCGTGGCGACCGATCTTGACAATGGCGAGAGCCATGAGTTTCGTAGCGGTCCCATCGTAGAGGCGGTGACCGCTTCCTGTAGTATTCCGATTATCTTTAGCCCGGTCGTGATAAACGGAGTGCATTATGTTGACGGAGGTCTTTTCCATAATTTCCCGGTTTCGATCATCCGTGAAGAGTGTGAGCGTATCATCGGTGTGAATGTCAGTCCCCTTGTCCCGCAAAAGTACAAGCAGACGATTTTCCATATCGCGGAACGTTCCTACCACTATATGTTCCGGGCGAACACGTTGGAGGACCGCGAGATGTGCGATGTCCTGATCGAGGCGGAGGAGTTCGGTATGTATAAGACATTCGATCTGGAAAATGTGGATGAGATCGCGAGTATCGGATATGCTGCGGCGATCCGGGCATTCGAGGTCGTGATAAAAGAAAATAAATATGAAACCTTGGTGAACGCTATTATGGCAAGAAGAAACAACGCCTTGATGCCATAGTTTTTTCCGGAAGTTCCGGTGTTCACCCCAAATATTAACTAAGTTGGCAAATAACGCGATGAAACAGGCAAATAAGATGGTAATATATCAGGTCTTTCCACGTTGGTTTGGAAATATGAAATCATCCCTGGTGAAGAATGGAAGTAAAGTTGAAAACGGAGTAGGAAAGTTTTCGGACTTTACGCCGGTTGCTTTGTCCAAGATTAAGGAGTTGGGAACCACCCATATCTGGTATACCGGAGTGATCGAACATGCAACGAATACTGATTATACGGCTTACCAGATACGAAGAGACCATGCGGCAGTCGTAAAGGGGAATGCCGGCTCGCCTTATGCGATCAAAGATTATTATGATATAGACCCGGACCTGGCCGATAATGTGCCTGACCGTATGAAAGAATTCGAATCGCTGGTCAGAAGGACGCATGAAGCCGGAATGAAAGTAATCATCGATTTCGTACCTAATCATGTGGCCCGCCAGTATTATTCGGATGCCAAGATGGCATATGTGGAAGACTTGGGGCAAAAAGACAATACTTCGAAAGCTTTCGATCCTAATAATAATTTCTATTATATACCGGGGCAGACTTTGTGTCTGCAATTCGGTGCTCAGCAGGAAGATTTTGAATATAGTGAATTTCCGGCGAAAGTCACGGGGAATGATTGCTTCAGTACCTGTCCCGGACAAAACGACTGGTATGAGACGGTCAAGTTGAATTATGGTGTTGATTATGTGAACGGCCGTACCCTGCATTTTGATCCGGTTCCCAATACATGGGCGAAGATGCTGGATATCCTGCTTTTCTGGGCGGAAAAAGGGATAGACGGTTTCCGGTGCGATATGGCGGAAATGGTTCCGGTTGAATTCTGGAACTGGGTGATCCCGAAGGTGAAACAGGCTTATGATGTTTGTTTTATTGCCGAAGTTTATAATCCGGCAGAATATCGCAATTATATCTGGAACGGACATTTTGATTATTTGTATGATAAGGTCGGACTGTACGATACGGTACGGGCGGTCATGTGTAACCAGGCTCCGGCAAGCAATATCTCCGGATGCTGGCAGTCACTCGAAGGCATCCAGCATAATATGTTGAACTTCCTTGAAAACCATGACGAGCAGCGTATCGCTTCTTACTTCTTTGCCGGTGATCCGCGTCCGGGAATTCCGGGGATGATCGTGTCGGCTATGATGAATACCAATCCGGTGATGATCTACAGCGGACAGGAGTTAGGAGAGCCGGGAATGGACGATGAAGGGTTCAGCGGACGTGATGGGCGCACGACGATTTTTGATTACTGGAGTCTTGCCAGCTTGCGTAACTGGATAAACGAGGGAGCTTTCGATGGCGGCAAACTGACTGCCGAACAACGGCAGTTGCGCGAGGTGTACGCAAAGATCTTGAATATATCAAAGTCCGAACGGGTTATCACGGAAGGAGTTTTCTATGATTTGATGTATGCAAACCTGAGCAATCCGTATTTTAATTCACACCGTCAATTCGTGTTCATGCGTAAATATCAGAATGAAGTGTTGTTAGTGGTGGTCAACTTTGACAAGGCAGAGCAGACGGTACGCATCCAAATTCCTGACGAGGCATTCAAGGCACTTGATTTCGGGGACAACAAAGCTGCCGTACAGACCGATCTGATGACTGGAGAGAACTGTATCAGCACATTGACGGCTGCTTGGCCCTATCAGGTCGTTATACCTGCTTATTCCGGTCGTTTACTGAAGTTTACATATTGATTTATGATTTATGGTTTGTGATTTATGATCTGCTCTGACCGATGTGTTTGGTAATAAATCATAAATCATAAATCATAAATCATAATTGTTTTGTACCTTTGCACTCACAATTCAAATCTATTTACTTAAGATAAATATTCGGAATAATGAGTGCACAAACTCCTTTCTTGGTGTTTTCGGGAACTAACTCCCGGTATCTTGCAGAGAAAATTTGCAATAGTCTTGGTTGTCCGCTGGGACAGATGAACATTCAACACTTTGCCGATGGTGAATTTGCCGTCTCTTATGAAGAGTCGATTCGCGGTCGCGATGTATTCCTGGTACAATCAACGTTTCCTAACTCTGATAATCTGATGGAGCTTCTCCTGATGATCGATGCTGCCAAGCGTGCTTCAGCACACTCTGTAATCGCAGTTATTCCTTATTTCGGTTGGGCACGTCAGGATAGAAAAGATAAACCGCGTGTTTCTATCGGGGCCAAACTGATCGCAGACATGCTGAGTACTGCCGGTATCGACCGCTTGATTACGATGGACCTGCATGCCGATCAGATTCAGGGATTCTTTAATGTTCCGGTCGACCACTTGTATGCTTCTTCCATTTTCCTGGATTACATCAAAACATCATTGCCTCTGGATAACCTGTGTATCGCTACACCGGATGTTGGAGGAACTAAACGTGCCAGCAGTTATTCCAAATACCTGGGTTTGCCGATGGTTATTTGCCACAAGTCACGTCTGCGTGCCAATGAAGTGGCCGAAATGCGTATCATCGGTGATGTGAAAGGTTTGGATGTACTTTTGATCGACGATATGGTGGATACGGCCGGTACTATTACGAAGGCTGCCAACCTGATGCTCGAAAACGGTGCTAAATCCGTGCGTGCCATCGCCAGTCATGCCGTTATGTCCGACCCGGCTTCTACACGTGTAGACCAGTCTGCTTTGACTGAAATGATCTTTACGGATTCTATCCCTTATGCAAAGAAATGCGAAAAGGTGAAAGTGTTGTCTGTTGCCGATATGTTTGCCGAAGCCATCCGTCGTGTTTGTAGCGGTGAATCTATCAGTTCTCTGTATACTATTTAATTAATGCATATATCAAGGAAAGGCTGCAATCCTGCGGGATGAGCAGCCTTTTTATTTCCATATAATTCTTAACTTTGTCTGCATGAAAAAGAGCGAGAACCTTCTCGCTTGATATGATTAAGATGAATTATTGGTTTAATCTATAGGTCAGAATGGATCAGCATGCGTACCGGTATCGGTAAAAAGGAGTATAAGCTCTGTTTCGTTTTGGCTCCAGACTAATAACCGGTCTGATTATATAATGGCACTCCCATAGACCGTCATACTTATGTTTTTACCGTTTCTTTTTTACTTGTTGCCTCCATCTTTACTTAATTTGAATATTACGGCCAAAAATAATAATTAGCAATTTGCCTATTTCTCTTCATCAATAATCATGCCACTGCCGAGGCAAAGACGATGGTCTTTGTCGTAGACTACTCCGTACTGTCCGGGGGCGATTCCTTGGATTTTGTTGTCGGATTCGATGCGGTATAAGTCTCCGATGCGACGGATGCGGCCGTGTGTGAAGTCCGGTGTGTGACGGATCTTGAAAGTGATCTCTTTCTCGTCCGCAAATTCTCCCCATGGGTCTTCGGTGATAAAGTCGAAGCCGTGCATGTTGATAATCTTGCCGTACTGTGTTTCCGGATCATAACCGTTGGAAACATAGATAATGTTCCGCTTGATGTCCTTTTTGATAACGAACCACGGTCCTCCGCTCAAGCCTAAACCCTTACGCTGTCCGATGGTGTGGAACCAGTAGCCGTTGTGTTTGCCTAACACCTTGCCTGTTTCCAGTTCGACGATCTTTCCGGTTCGTTTGCCCAGGTAGCGTTCGATGAAATCATTATAGTTGATCTTGCCTAAGAAGCAGATTCCCTGGCTGTCTTTCCGTTTGGCACTCGGCAGTTTTTGTTGTTCGGCTATAGCTCGGACTTCGCTTTTCATGAGATGTCCGATCGGGAACATTAATTTCTGTATTTGCAAACGAGTGATTTGGCCGAGGAAGTCGGTCTGATCTTTTACCGGATCCTTGGCGGTGGAAAGCCATACTTTACCGTCTATCTCGGTTGTCGTGGCGTAATGACCGGTCGCTATTTTATCGAAATCCTTTCCCCATTTCTCTTCGAAGCAGCCGAATTTGATATATTTATTGCACATCATATCCGGGTTGGGGGTGAGTCCGCGTTTTACGGAATCAATGGTGTAGCTCACGACACGATCCCAATATTCGTCGTGCAAGGAGACGATTTCAAACCGGCAACCGTACTTCTTGGCGATATAAGAGGTGATTTCAATATCTTCTTCGGCAGGGCAGTCTATATATCCGTCTTTATCTTCCATGCCGATACGGATATAGAAAATGGTAGGATCGTATCCTGCCTCTTTCAACTGGTGGACGACTACGGAGCTATCTACTCCTCCCGAAACTAATGCTGCGATTTCCATATTTTTACAGTGAATAAGAATTGTACAAAGGTACGGTAAATTTTTCAATTAAAACAGGAGAGATACTTTGGGTGCATCGATTACCGATAAGATACATGTCGGAACGACGAAAAATTATTGGCAGTATCTTTCGGAAATGTTGGGTTTGGAACTGCTCGATTACGGTATTATATCTAGCCGGACGAATCTTATTCTAACTGAAGGGATAGTAGTGACGATTTGATAGAATTGAAAGAGCGATTCTTGTTGGGATACTTTTAACCTGCAAAACATTTTTCATCTCATCGGAATTGCTTATTTTCGCATCCATAATAGTTCTCTTTTATGAATGTAGACATAACAGATTTAAAGACGGTCCGTTTGAGTCAGGACGGGAGTGCTGTGATTATCTTGGACCAGACCTGCTTGCCGGGATCTGAAGTCTATGTTTCCCTTTCTTCTGCAGAAGAGATTTGGGAGGCTATATATAGATTAAAGGTGCGCGGGGCGCCGGCTATCGGGATAGCTGCTGCCTATGGCATTTATGTTTGTAGCCGACAGATTGCGGCAAACACTTATGGTGGTTTTTGCAGTGAGTTTCTCCGAATCAAGGATTATCTGGCATCTTCTCGCCCTACTGCGGTCAACTTGGTTGCGGCTTTGGACCGGATGGAAAAAGTTGTGGTCGCCCATTCTGTGAATCCTGTTCCGGAAATAGTGGAACTGTTGCGTGTCGAGGCGGAGGCGATCCGGGCGGAAGATGCGGCTGCTTGCCGTAAGATAGGAGAGAACTGCTTGTCCTTGTTGCGCCCGGGAATGGGAATCCTGACACATTGCAATGCCGGTCATTTGGCGGTATCGGAATATGGAACGGCTCTCGCTCCGGTTTATTTAGGAGAAGAACGTGGATATGGCTTTAAGGTGTTTGCCGATGAAACGCGTCCGCTGTTGCAGGGTGCACGCCTGACGGCCTACGAATTGCAGAAGGTGGGTGTGGATGTTACCTTGATTTGTGATAATATGGCGTCGACCGTCATGCGGAAAGGCTGGGTACAGGCTGTCGTGGTCGGTTGCGACCGGGTCGCGGCAAATGGCGATACGGCTAATAAGATCGGGACTTCGGGAGTGGCGATCCTGGCTCGTTATTACGGTATTCCTTTTTATGTGTTAGGTCCGACATCCACTATTGATTTGAATTGTCCGGATGGGGATTCGATCGTGATAGAAGAACGGAATCCCAAGGAAATTACGGATATGTGGTATGCTTCGCGGATGGCTCCTGAAGGGGTGAAAGCTTATAATCCGGCTTTTGATGTAACTCCTCACGACTTGATAACTGCGATTATAACCGAAAAAGGTATTGCTTATCCTCCTTTCCGTCTGGAGGATTTCTGAAAAATATTTACGGAAAGTTTTGCTAATCCCGAAACAATCAGTAATTTTGCTGCCCAATTTGTGGATATAGTAATTAAACAATATAATAAATTAAATTATGATCGTAGTTCCATTAAAAGAAGGCGAAAACATTGAAAAAGCGCTGAAGAAATTCAAAAGAAAGTTCGAAAAAACAGGTGTAGTAAAAGAATTGAGAAACCGTCAGGCTTTCGAAAAACCCTCTGTAGCAAAGAGAAAACAAACTATGCGTGCTGTTTACGTTCAGCAATTACAGCAGGTAGAAGAATAAAAATACAAAATCTATCTGCCAGGCTTGTTTTATTGGATTCTTATTCTTATTTTCGTTGCATAAAAGTTGATGCAACGTGAATGTGCTGATTGATTCATTTTTAGATTATCTTCGGTATGAGCGGAATTATTCCGAATATACGATTAATGCTTATTTCAAAGATTTACAGCAGTTTGAAGATTTTGTAAAAGAGAAGAAGGAAGGCATATTTGTGCCGGAGGAAGTTGATACGGATATTGTACGGAATTGGATTATATCTTTGTTGGATAATAAGATTTCGCCCGTATCTGTCAACCGGAAGTTGAGTTCTTTGAAATCTTTTTTTAAATTCCTTATGAAGCAGGGATTCGTTTCTGTAAACCCGTTACGGTTTGTGACCGGTCCGAAAACAAAGAAACCGTTACCTACTTTTGTAAAAGAAAAGGATATGGAAGAGTTGTTGGATGGAGACGGGTTTGATGAGGATTTTGAAGGGGTGAGGGATCGTCTGGTACTTGAAATGCTGTATGATACCGGGGTGAGACGTTCGGAGTTGGTCGGTTTACAAGATACCGATATAGACTACGATGCTATGCTGATCAGGGTGACAGGTAAGCGTAACAAGCAGCGGCTGATTCCTTTTGCAGAAAGATTAAAAAACTTGATGCTTGCATACACTGAAGTCCGAAATCGTGAAGTTGACGCAGGATGCGGATGGTTCTTTGTCCGGAAGAATGGAGAACAATTGTCTACGGGTATTCTTTATACGATAGTAAAAAAGAGGCTTTCGGACATTCCGACATTGGCAAAATGCAGTCCCCACGTATTAAGACATTCGTTTGCAACAAGTATGTTGAATAATGGAGCGGAGTTGAACGCCGTGAAAGAGTTACTCGGTCATAGCAGTCTGGCTTCTACCAGTATTTACACACATACAACCTTTGAGGAATTAAAAAAAGTGTATCATGCTCATCCAAGAGCACAAAAAGAAGGAGGTTTATTATGAACATTAGAATTCAAGCAATCCATTTTGATGCAACTGATCAATTAGAAGCGTTTATTCAGAAGAAAGTGGCTAAGTTGGAACAGTATTTCGACGGCATTATATCGGCAGAAGTTAGTTTGAAGGTTGTAAAACCAGAATCTGCAAAGAATAAAGAAGCTGCTATTCGGTTGATTATTAAAAACGGAGATTGTTTTGCCGAAAAGGTAAATGATACCTTTGAAGAATCAATTGACGAATGCGTAGAAGCATTGGAGAAACAGTTAGTTAAATTCAAAGAAAAAATCAGAGCCAAATAAAAAAACGGTAGATAAATTTGGTATATAAGAAATAATGCCTAAATTTGCAGCCGTTTCGCCTTGGTGACGAAATGGCTGCTTTTTGAAGCAGATTGCCTCTTTAGCTCAGTTGGCCAGAGCACGTGATTTGTAATCTCGGGGTCGTT
>ERZ773218.3044-NODE-3044-length-11638-cov-5.490287_pt1 | contig 11638 bp, 10 predicted proteins | sample MGYA00580527_ERZ773218 | MGnify/ENA primary metagenome ERZ773218 (study PRJEB29015, sample SAMEA2737763) | human gut metagenome | biome: human gut; feature: human-associated habitat; material: faeces | place: China | collected 2012 ...
GTGGCGTATATTACGCTTTCCTCTTTCAGAGTCAACCCTGAATTTCAGGATTTTTCTCTTCAACCGAACCGGCTGTTTGTGTGAAGTGATTCACATCCGCCGTGTCGATGGAGGCGCATTATAGGGAGTTCTCCGCAGGCCGCAATAGAAAAATTGCAGAAAAATGACTGACTGCTGCATTCCCCAGCAAAACCCCGCTTTATACCTTTTTACGCACAGAGTTATCCACAATCACCAATGTAATTTCTGTATTTTTCCCACGGTAACCACTGTCAAAATTGTGATCACCATTGAAAGAGAAAAATTCGCGAGCGTTGCGCAAACGTTTTCGTTACAATGCGGGCGAAAAATAAGGATGCCCCGTTAGGGGCGTTAGCTGAGTTTTTCGCGAAAAATTCAGCTAACGCTCTCTGTAATAGTCAAATCCAGGGGATTTACCATGCAACAACGTCGTCCAGTCCGCCGCGCTCTGCTCAGTGTTTCTGACAAAGCCGGTATCGTCGAATTCGCCCAGGCACTTTCCGCACGCGGTGTGGAGCTGCTGTCTACAGGGGGCACTGCCCGTCTGTTAGCAGAAAAAGGTCTGCCGGTAACCGAAGTTTCCGATTACACCGGTTTCCCGGAGATGATGGATGGACGCGTGAAGACCCTGCATCCGAAAGTACATGGTGGCATTCTGGGCCGTCGCGGCCAGGACGATGCCATTATGGAAGAACATCAGATCCAGCCTATCGATATGGTGGTTGTTAACCTGTATCCGTTCGCCCAGACCGTGGCCCGTGAAGGTTGCTCGCTGGAAGATGCGGTTGAGAACATCGATATCGGCGGCCCGACCATGGTGCGCTCCGCCGCTAAGAACCATAAAGATGTCGCAATCGTGGTGAAGAGCAGCGACTACGACGCCATTATTAAAGAGATGGATGACAACGAAGGATCGCTGACGCTTGCAACCCGTTTCGACCTCGCCATCAAAGCCTTCGAACACACTGCCGCCTACGACAGCATGATTGCCAACTACTTCGGCAGCATGGTTCCGGCGTACCACGGTGAAAGCAAAGAAGCCGCTGGTCGCTTCCCACGCACGCTGAACCTGAACTTCATTAAGAAGCAGGATATGCGTTACGGCGAGAACAGCCACCAGCAGGCTGCCTTCTATATAGAAGAGAATGTGAAAGAAGCCTCCGTTGCTACCGCAACCCAGGTTCAGGGTAAAGCCCTCTCTTATAACAACATCGCCGATACCGATGCGGCGCTGGAGTGCGTGAAAGAGTTCGCCGAGCCGGCATGTGTGATTGTGAAGCACGCCAACCCTTGCGGTGTAGCTATCGGCAATTCCATTCTTGATGCTTACGATCGCGCGTACAAAACCGACCCAACCTCCGCATTCGGCGGCATCATTGCCTTTAACCGCGAGCTGGATGCGGAAACCGCACAGGCCATCATTTCTCGTCAGTTTGTCGAAGTGATTATTGCGCCTTCCGCCAGCGAAGAAGCCCTGAAAATCACCGCCGCCAAGCAGAACGTACGCGTTCTGACCTGCGGTCAGTGGGGCGAGCGTGTTCCGGGTCTTGATTTCAAACGCGTGAACGGCGGTCTGCTGGTTCAGGATCGTGACCTGGGGATGGTCGGTGCGGAAGAACTGCGCGTCGTCACCCAACGTCAGCCGACCGAACAGGAACTGCGCGATGCGCTGTTCTGCTGGAAAGTGGCGAAGTTCGTGAAATCCAATGCTATCGTCTATGCCAAAAACAATATGACCATCGGTATTGGCGCGGGCCAGATGAGCCGCGTGTACTCCGCGAAAATCGCCGGTATTAAAGCTGCTGATGAAGGCCTGGAAGTGAAAGGTTCCTCGATGGCTTCTGACGCGTTCTTCCCGTTCCGCGACGGTATTGATGCCGCCGCCGCTGCGGGCGTGACCTGCGTAATCCAGCCTGGCGGTTCCATCCGTGATGACGAAGTGATTGCCGCCGCCGACGAGCACGGTATTGCGATGCTCTTCACCGACATGCGCCACTTCCGCCATTAATGGAGCAATAGATGAAAGTATTAGTGATTGGTAACGGCGGGCGCGAGCACGCGCTGGCCTGGAAAGCGGCCCAGTCGCCGCTGGTTGAGACTGTTTTTGTTGCTCCGGGTAATGCAGGCACTGCGCTGGAACCCGCGCTACAGAACGTCGCTATCGGCGTAACCGATATCCCGGCGCTGTTGGATTTCGCACAAAACGAAAAGATTGATCTGACCATCGTCGGCCCGGAAGCGCCGCTGGTGAAAGGCGTGGTCGATACCTTCCGCGCCGCCGGGCTGAAAATCTTCGGCCCAACCGCAGGTGCGGCCCAACTGGAAGGCTCAAAAGCGTTTACCAAAGATTTCCTGGCCCGCCATAAGATCCCTACGGCGGAATACCAGAACTTCACCGAGGTAGAACCTGCGCTGGCGTATCTGCGTGAGAAAGGCGCGCCAATCGTCATTAAAGCGGACGGTCTGGCTGCCGGGAAAGGCGTTATCGTGGCGATGACGCTGGAAGAAGCGGAAGCGGCTGTTCACGATATGCTGGCGGGCAACGCTTTTGGCGACGCGGGTCATCGCATCGTTATCGAAGAGTTCCTCGATGGCGAAGAAGCGAGCTTTATCGTGATGGTGGACGGCGAGCATGTGTTGCCGATGGCTACCAGCCAGGATCACAAACGCGTAGGCGATAAAGATACCGGACCAAACACGGGCGGGATGGGCGCTTACTCCCCCGCGCCGGTAGTAACCGATGAAGTTCATCAGCGCACCATGGAACGTATCATCTGGCCAACCGTGAAAGGCATGGCGGCGGAAGGCAACACCTACACCGGTTTTCTCTACGCGGGCCTGATGATCGACAAACAGGGCAATCCGAAGGTTATCGAATTTAACTGCCGCTTTGGCGATCCGGAAACCCAGCCGATTATGCTGCGCATGAAGTCCGATCTGGTTGAGCTCTGCCTGGCAGCCTGTGAAGGGAAGCTGGACGAGAAAACATCCGAGTGGGATGAACGCGCTTCTCTCGGCGTGGTGATGGCTGCGGGTGGATATCCGGGCGATTACCGCACCGGTGATGTGATCCACGGCCTGCCGCTGGAAGAAGTGGCTGACGGCAAAGTGTTCCACGCGGGCACGAAACTGGCGGATAACGAGCAGGTAGTGACCAGCGGCGGGCGCGTACTGTGCGTCACCGCGCTGGGTCATACCGTGGCAGAAGCGCAGAAACGCGCTTATGCCTTAATGACCGATATTCACTGGGACGACTGCTTCTGCCGGAAAGATATTGGCTGGCGCGCTATCGAACGCGAGCAGAACTAACGCGACAGTTTTGCCAATAGCGTTTTGCGCGTGATCCCTAACTGACGGGCGGCTTCGGTTTTGTTGCCGCCCGTTTTCTCCAGCGCCGCCAGAATCACCTCTTTTTCCACTTCCACCAACGGCTGAATATCCTGACTTTGTCCCAGCGGGATCGGCGTACTGGCAATCGCCAGCGGCAGCTCGCGTTCGGAAATATATTCCCCGGTCAGCAGCACCACTGCCCGTTCCACCGCGTTTTCCAGTTCACGAATATTTCCCGGCCAGTCGTAATGAATCAACAGATCCATCGCCTGGGGCGTAAAACCTTTTACCGCCTTGCGATTACGCTCGGCAAAGCGCTGCAGAAAATGGCCAGCCAGCAGAGGGATATCTTCCCGCCGTTGCCGCAGCGATGGTACTTCAATCGCCACCACATTCAGGCGATAGTAGAGATCCTGGCGAAAACGCCCGGCATTCACCTCTGCGGCAAGATCGCGATGGGTCGCCGCAATCAGCCGGACATCAACCGAGATAGTCTGGTTGCTACCGACACGCTGAACTTCGCGCTCCTGAATCGCACGCAGCAGACGCACCTGCATCATCGGCGAGATATCGCCAATTTCATCGAGAAACAGCGTGCCGCCGTCCGCCTCAACAAAGCGCCCTTCCCGGCGTTTATCGGCTCCAGTAAACGCCCCTTTTTCGTGACCGAACAATTCAGATTCCAGCAAGGATTCGTTGAGTGCCGCACAGTTGAGCGTTACCAGCGGTTTTTCGCTACGTGCGCTACTGGCGTGAATCGCCCTGGCGACCAGCTCTTTACCGGTGCCGGAATCGCCGTGGATCAGTACCGTGGCTTCCGATGGCGCGACGAGGGCGATTTCACTGAGCAGGTGTTGCATCGCCGGGCTTTTACCGACCATACCGAACTGGCTGGCAGTCACCGCAGGTGTTTCAGCATCAATACTGTGCGTATGCGCGAGCGCCTTTTCCAGCGTCGCCTGTAGGTTATCGAAATCCAGCGGCTTGATGAGATAATCCAGCGCCCCAGTTTTCAGTGCCTCTACCGCCGTCTCGACGCTGGAGTACGCAGTCATAATCAGCACCGGAATTGCCGGGTTTAACGCTTTGATCTCTTTCAGCGTGACGATGCCGTCCATCTCCGCCATTCGCACATCGCAAAGCACAAGATCAAAAACCTGTTCCCGCACCTGCTCCAGCGCCTGTCGCCCGCTGTTCGCCAGCGCGACGTTATAGCCCCAGCCGCGCAGTAAAGCCTGCAAAATAGTGCAGTGGCTAATGTCATCATCCACCACCAGAATATCGATATTATCGTGCGTCATCCTTGTGGGTCCTTACGCGTAATATTGACCGGAAGCCAGAGGGTGAACGTTGAGCCTTTTCCCTCCTGGCTTGCGACCTGAATTGTACCACCGTGTTGTTCAACAATATTATGCACGACCGCCAGCCCCAATCCGGTGCCTTCGGCTTTGGTGGTGAAGTACGGAGTGAAGATGGCTTCAAGCTGATCTGCCGCAATTCCCTTACCGCTGTCGGTAACGCTGATTTTCACGCCCGCGCCGCTTTCGCTGACCGTCACGCTAATCACGCCATGCTGACCAATCGCCTGAATAGCATTGAGATAGAGATTCAACAGGACCTGAGTCAGCCTGTCCGGATCGGCCTGAATTTCCGGTAATGTGTCGTTGGCGGTAAAGCGTAACTGGATCTCCCGGCTGTTTGCATCCTGGCTTACCAGCTGTAATGAGTGGTTAATCAGCGTGTTGAGATCCACCGCCTGCAAAGCCAGATGCGTTGGCTTAACCAGTTCCAGCAACTCGCTTACCACGCGGTTTAAACGGTCGGCTTCTTTCGCCATCACCTGCGCCAATTGATGCGCTTCTCCCCCTGCTGGCGCGCGTTCGGCAAAGTATTTCGCCAGCCCTTTAATTGAGGAAAGTGGATTACGGATTTCGTGGGCAACGCCTGCTGCAAGATGCCCCAGTGCCACCAGCTTCTCTTTGCGCTTCATTTCATCCTGCAACAGCTGGCGCGAGCGCAGATAGCGGCGATACCAGAAGAATGACAACACGCTTGCCAGCAAGACCGTCGCCAGGGCGAAGAGGATAATCAGGGTGTTTCTCTGCTCACGATCTTCGGCACTCACAATATTACTGGCGTCGAAAGCGATGAAAATTGCTTGTGGTGTCGCGGCATACTGCTGCATATGGCGCATCCGGTGCATTCCAGCAGCAAACATCGGTTGAAACTGGCGATAAATTTCCAGAACAGGCTCGCCGTCTGCGCTATCGATCCGCCGCCACGCTTCTTCATCTCCAGGATGTAACTGCTGCATTTCCTGCGGGGAATAAAGCTGTTTTCCCACCATGCCGGAGTTGCTATGCATCACGATTGTTCCTTGTTCATCCGTGACCGCAAACCAACGTACTCCAGGCTGCCCGGCCATTTCTTCCAGTAAGGCCTGCTGCTGCGCATGATGCATGCGCATCCCCATGCCGACGCGCGAGCCGGATTCAAGAGCGCGAATAAGTACACTGCCTTTTTCCAGCAGCGTTTGTCTGGCGGCGGCAGTCTCGCGCCCATAATCGCGAATCACCGTCACCGCAAACAGCCCCACCAGCCCAACAATGACCACGGGGAGGATCGCGCTTAACCATTTAGCTAAGGAGTCTTTAGAACGTTGCATAAAACGCATCTTCTTCTTTGCCTGCTCATCCCTTTCTGACAGCAGAAATCATGCCATCTTTTATCAGCGCTTACCCTGCGCTGTAACACAAAGGCTTAAGTTTCAATGAGTAAAAATGACTCGCTACCCGCAGCAGGCGAGTCATTTTTACTCGTTTATCATGCCAGATTACCCGTCATATCAGCGTTTCATCGTTGGCACGGAAGATGCAATACCCGAAGTAAGACAACCATCGGAGGATTAACCATGAAACGGAACACGAAAATTGCCCTGGTAATGATGGCGCTTTCAGCAATGGCGATGGGATCGACATCTGCATTTGCTCACGGCGGACACGGTATGTGGCAGCAAAATGCCGCGCCTTTGACCAGCGAACAACAGACAGCGTGGCAGAAAATCCATAATGACTTTTACGCTCAAAGCAGCGCACTGCAACAGCAACTGGTGACGAAGCGTTATGAATACAATGCCCTGTTAGCCGCGAACCCACCGGATAGCAGCAAAATTAACGCGGTCGCCAAAGAGATGGAGAATTTGCGTCAGTCGTTAGATGAGTTACGGGTGAAACGAGATATCGCGATGGCTGAAGCGGGTATTCCGCGCGGAGCCGGAATGGGCATGGGCTACGGCGGCTGCGGTGGTGGCGGTCATATGGGTATGGGCCACTGGTAAATCAGAACGTTTTCTCGTTGGGTTGCCAGCGACAGAAATCAGAGTTTGCCACTAACAGTAATTGCGAACCTTCGGGCGCTTCCAGCCATGCCACGCTGACATCAACAGAAGAGCGGCTCTGGCGGCGCTCGATATGCGCTATCGCCTGCGAATCTAAATCAGGTTTAATGGTTTGCCCTTCGCAGGTGGTCACGGTCTGTTCCATCGCATGCCAGCGCCCCTGGCGCAGCACGACTCTCCCCTGACGTAAGGCATCGCTAATCTGGCGGATCTGATCAGCACGATAACGGTATAAATCGATTTGGTCGTTAGAAAGCTGCTGCTTTTCCCCATCGGATTCACGTTGCATAAAGCTCAGATCACCGCGATCGTCAAAACGCGCGCGAATATTCACCGGCGGTTTGCTGTAAACATTGATATTGATGAGCGTGAGGTTATCGCCCTGCCAGCGATACTCTCGCGTCGTGGTATCGCCACTGCGCCACGGGCTAAACACGGCAAGCAGATGCACATTATCGCCGCTGTCTTTTCGCCAGATGCGTACCGCGCCCTGGTCTTCAGCAAATCCACTGGCGGTAAAGGGAGGAAGTGAAGAGTTGTGGCTACAGGCAGTGAGAAACAGCGCACCTGCCAGCATCAATGATCGACGCCAGAAAGACAAAAGGGGTGAAACCACCCCTTCGTTAAAACTGTTCACTGCCACGCAATCTTACTTAACTGCGTCTTTCAGTGCCTTGCCAGAAACAAATGCCGGTACGTTAGCTGCGGCAATTTTGATTTCTTTACCGGTCTGCGGGTTGCGGCCAGTACGCTCAGCGCGGTGGTTCACTTTGAAGGTACCGAAACCAACCAGTTGTACAGCATCGCCTTCTTTCAGAGACTCAGTAATTGCAGCCAGAGTGGACTCCAGAGCAGCTTTAGCCTGGGTTTTGGACAGTTCTGCTTTCTCTGCAATTACATCAATCAGTTGAGTCTTGTTCATAAGTTATCCTTACAATGTGTTTATCGCTTGCTAAGCATCGAGTGCGACGGAAATGCCAGAATAGCACTCTCCTGCATACACGCACCGATAGCCACTTTTTTTCGCCCCCCAAATGTAGACCAGACGGGGGGCGAAAGGGAAGACTCCAGGTACGACAAATCAGGCGTTAAATCACGTTTTCTGGTCTTATTGCTGAAAAATTATACCAATATTGCTCTCACCCGCCTCACGCAGGTCTGCCCTAAGGCCTTTTATCAGCTCGATATCGCGTTCTTCGCACTCAGCTAAAAGTCGGAATATTTCCCACTGAATGTCCCATTCTTGCTCTACAGCTGGGTTTTCTTTAAGCTCTTCATCGCTCATTTCGCGACCAGCCTGAGTCATTTCCAGCATCGCAACGGTCGTGATGGAGGTCTTACTCACTTCCACCGCGTGTTCGAGCGTTTCACCACTCAAACGCGAATGGACCAGTTCACTTAACGCCACGCAGGCATCGATTGCCGGATAAACGCCGTACAGATCGAAATCGTCGGCTGAAGGAATCGCTTCTTCAAATTTCTCCAGTTGGCTGTCGAAATTTACTTTTGCGTCTTTAACGGTCAGCGTTTCCCAGATGAGATCGAGAATGCGACGGTAAATTTGCCCATCACCAAAACCGGTTTGCTGGCAGAACATGGCGTAATTGGGGTACATGCGTTCGCATAAGCAAGCCATGAAAGTGACATGCTGCCAGCTTTCCAGGCGCTCCAGACGCAGATGAATTGGGTTTTGTAACATGTTGAGTTCTCAAATACGGAAATTATCCGCAGTTTACCTGAATTAGGGCTGATTTGCTGTATAGCGCACGAACGCCGGACGTTCCGAGGCCACCGCGTCCGCCCAGCGCGTTGGCTCCGGCAGACGATAGCCTTTCATGCAGCGTTGTACCCACGCCAGCGCGCTGTCCACGCTGACCCGATGGCCGGTAGCGATAAACAACGGGTTACAGCGCGCTTTGCTGCGCCAGACCCAGGCCAGCTGCTCGCCTTTATCCATCAGTGGGGCCAGCGCGCCCGGTTCGCTGGAGAGCGGTTCGAATTTACCGCAGAGCCGTTTTTTCGCCACGCCAATGGTCGGCACATCCACCAATAAGCCAAAATGGCTGGCGACGCCAAGACGGCGAGGATGCGAGATCCCATGACCATCGACAAACACTAAATCCGGCTTTTGCGACAGCATCTCCCACGCTGCCAGCAGCGCAGGATATTCGCGGAAGGAAAGAAAACCTGGAATGTAAGGCATGGTGGTGGCGATGCGGGCAACTTTATACTCCACCAGCTCAAGCGAGGGATATTTCAGCAGCACCATCGCCGCTCGCGTCACTTCTCCGCCCTGCTCAAACCCGACATCGGCTCCGGCGATCAGATCCGGTGGATCTTTATCGAGTCGATCCTCGCGGATCACAGAAGAAGCCAGTTCGATTTGTTGAGCGCGTAATGACGCGAGATCCATAATCACTCCTTAGCGGTGATATTGTTCAGACAGTCGATGCACTGCCTCCACGAACACGCCAGCATGTTCTGGCGGCACATCCTGATGAATGCCGTGACCAAGGTTAAAGACATGACCTTCGCCGTGACCGAAACCTGCAAGTATAGTCGCTACTTCTTCTTCAATGCGGGCAGGCGGCGCGTACAGCATCGACGGATCCATATTACCCTGCAACGCGACTTTATTGCCCACACGGCGGCGCGCATCGGCGATGTCCGTTGTCCAGTCGAGGCCCAGCGCATCGCAACCGGTTTCTGCCATGGCTTCCAGCCACTGTCCGCCGCCTTTGGTAAACAGCGTGACCGGTACGCGGCGACCGTCGTTTTCACGCAGTAAACCATCAACAATTTTATGCATGTAATAGAGCGAGAACTGTTGATAATCGCGCCCGGTAAGCACACCGCCCCAGGTGTCGAAAATCATCACTGCCTGAGCACCGGCTTTAATCTGCGCATTCAGATACAAAGTGACGCTTTTCGCCAGTTTATCGAGTAGAGCGTGCAGCGCCTGCGGATCGGCATACATCATTTTTTTGATTTTCAGAGGTTGCATTATAAAAAATATATGTTACCTTGAAAATAGAAAAGCCCCGCAGGGGGACGATGGGTTTACTTGTAAACCCAGAGGACTTACACTGGGTTTACATATAAAATAAAAAATGAGGTGATACAATGGGATATAGTGTTGTGCCACAAATGCTTAGATTGACACGTGGTGAACCACAAGGAAAACATAGAGCAAATGGCTTGATGATTTTAAAAGAAATGCTCGAAGAACGTGCTTCATTATCAGATACATTTGATAGAGCATTTTCATATCTTAATGAATACGAAAATGGAACACTTGGAAGTGAAGCATGGGACGAACTTTGCGAAGAAGCAAACGCTTATAAAATTACAGGAAAAACAAAAACAGGTAAAGATTTTCAGCGTTCTTTACCGCAAAAATCTACAATCGCTATTGCTGTGATTTATAAATTACCAGAGGAATATTCAGCACAACTTTCTGTTGAAGAAAATGCAAAATTTTACAGAGATAGCGAAGAAGTTATGGCGGAACTTTATCCAATGCTTTTTGCAAAGAAAAATGAACGTTACTCTGCTATTCATCGTGACGAAGGTTTGGTTCATGCAGATACAAAAGAAGATGCGAATGAACATGAACATAAAATTTATGTTCCCAAAGATGAAAATGAAAATTACTGTGGGAACTTAGCGGATTCTAAAATGTTTGCAAGTATTTGCAAAAACTATCCTCGAATGATGCGTGAACGAGGTTGGGATTTTGACGATTTAGATATTACTGATTGGGACAGATACAAATATGATTCTGATTATAGAGCAGAACGAAAAGTAAAGGCAAAACAGAATGGTTTGAGTGTGAATAAATACATGAAGAAAAAGTCTGCTGAAACAGCAAAAGAAGAAGCTGATGATGTTCAAACTATTATTGATTATGCTACAAATTTTGTTCACGAAAAAAAGGAATTGGATAAAGAAAAAGAACAGTTTAAAGATGAAAAGGAACAGCTTAAATTTGAAACAGATTATCAGATGGCTTTGAATGAAACACATATGAATATTATTAAAGGTCAGTTTGATACTATCAGAGAGCAACAGGAGGCTGAAAAAGAGCTTTTAAAGACAGCTAAAGAGAATTTAGCTAAAGGACAGAAAAAGCTCTTAAAAGACAAAATAGAGTTATCAGCAAAGAAGAAAGAACAGGAAAAAAGAGAAGCGGATTTTCAGATTAAAGAAGATGCTCAAGATGCTCAAAAAAAGGCTCTTGATGCTGAAGCAGAGGAACAAAAATTGCAGATGGTCGAAAATACAGACAAATGCGAGGGCAGAGAACAACAACGACAGCATATGAAAATCAACAACAGGAAGAATCTAAGATTGCAGAAAGAAGACGTGGTTATACACTGTGGGACGAATAATCGAAATGAAAAAAGTACTCATTTATGGGTGCTTTTTTATTTTGATTCCAACAGAGGGTCAGGACGCTGTCTTTGCTCCCTGTTCTTTTATTTATGTTGATATATGTTGATAAATGAAGAATTTTTAGGTATAATCATAGTTCAAGAAATGCAAGAAAAGGTGATATGATTGGCAAAGGCATTTAAACAAAATAATAATAACTATGCGATTGCTTATTATCGTTTCAGCAGTCACGCTCAAAATGAAGCGTCTATTGACCAACAGAGGGAACAGGCTGTTTTATATGCAGAAAAACATGGTTATACTATTGTTAAGGAATACAGCGATGAAGCTATTTCTGGAACTAGGGAAGATAGACCAGGTTTTCAGCTTATGCTTTCAGAAGTCGGAAAAATCAAGCCTGCTGTTTTGATTCTATGGAAAACAGATAGATTGGGACGAGATAGATATATTTTGTCAATGGCAAAACGAACAATTCGTGATGCTGGCTGTGCGATT
>ERZ773218.3059-NODE-3059-length-11589-cov-2.950841_pt1 | contig 11589 bp, 9 predicted proteins | sample MGYA00580527_ERZ773218 | MGnify/ENA primary metagenome ERZ773218 (study PRJEB29015, sample SAMEA2737763) | human gut metagenome | biome: human gut; feature: human-associated habitat; material: faeces | place: China | collected 2012 ...
CCGCCGCATCAACAAGGCATTCAGCTGGAACAAGGGCTTCCGCGAGTATTTTGCAGTAAAAGCGACTCCAAATCCATTTATTTTAAATATTTTAAAAGATTACGGCTGCGGAACGGACTGTTCTTCTTTAACAGAGCTGATGATGTCCGATGCCTGTGGTTTCCATGGTCATGAGATCATGTTCTCCTCCAATGATACTCCGCCAGAGGAGTTTCAGTTTGCCAATGACCTGGGTGCCATCATCAACTTAGACGATATCACCCATATCCAGTGCGTGGAGGACACGATCGGTTATATTCCGGAGACCATCAGCTGCCGTTATAATCCAGGCGGACTGTTCAAGATCAGCAATGACATCATGGACAACCCAGGTGATGCCAAATACGGCATGACCACCGAGCAGATCTTTGAGGCATTCAAGATCCTGAAAGCGAAGGGCGCAAAAAACTTCGGTATCCACGCGTTCTTAGCGAGCAACACCGTGACCAACGAATACTATCCGATGTTAGCGAAAGTCCTTTTTGAAGTGGCAGTCAAGCTTCACGAAGAGACAGGTGCGGACATTAAATTCATCAACCTTTCCGGCGGAATCGGCATCCCTTACCGCCCGGAGCAGGAGCCTAATGACATTCTTGCTATCGGTGAAGGTGTAAGAAAGGTATACGAGGAGGTTTTAGTTCCTGCAGGCATGGGCGATGTGGCTCTCTACACCGAGCTGGGCCGTTTCATGCTGGCACCTTACGGATGTCTGGTCACCAAAGCCATCCATGAGAAGCATACCCATAAAGAGTACATCGGTGTTGATGCCTGTGCCGTAAACTTAATGCGTCCGGCTATGTACGGTGCATATCACCATATCACCGTTCTGGGCAAAGAAAACGCCCCATGCGACCACAAATACGATGTCACCGGTTCTCTGTGTGAAAACAATGATAAATTCGCTATCGATCGCATGCTTCCAAAGATCGACATGGGCGACTACCTGGTGATTCACGACACCGGAGCACACGGCTTCTCTATGGGCTACAACTACAACGGTAAATTAAAATCTGCCGAGCTGCTTTTAAAAGAAGACGGCTCCGTCCAGATGATCCGCCGCGCCGAGACACCAAAGGATTACTTCGCGACATTTGATTTTTGCGATATTATGAAGAAATACCTGTAAACACCAAAGGGGCGCTTCCAACAAGGAAGCCGCCCCTTTTTTCCCAAAAGAAAAACCCCGTATCAACCGATACGGGGTATATTCTTGTGATTGTTTTTCTTTAGGATTTAGGATTTTGTTAAAGGATAAAGGATTGTGATTGTGCGATTTCTTATGGTCTAAGTATAGCATACCTCCCTCAGAAAAGATTGTAGATTCATTAAAGTAATTATGAAGAAAATCTTAAGATTTGAACATTTTGGTTGTATGCGATTAAGAAAAATGAAAGGAATCTGGACCCCAAATAAGAGAGAATACATAAAATATGATAAGAATACCCCACAAGAAAGGCATTTCAAGTGGACTATGTCAGAAACCTGATCCACTGCGGCGGCCCTGCCTCGCGCGGCATCACCGGCAAAGGTGTAGGCGTTGCAGTGCTTGACACGGGGATTTTTCCTCATATAGATTTCGAAGACCGCATTGCCGGATTTTATGATGCAGTCAACCACCGCCGTGCTCCCTACGATGATAACGGCCACGGCACCCATATTGCTGCCATTATTGGCGGAAACGGCAGACAATCTGGAGGGAAATACGCAGGAATCGCGCCAGGAAGCCACATGATCGCAGTAAAAGTATTAGATTCCTCCGGAAATGGATATGCTTCTGATGTACTGGCAGGTCTTAGCTGGATCCGGAGGCAGAAAGAACGGCTGGGAATCCGGATCGTTAATATTTCCGTAGGGTCATACGCAGGAAAATACATGAGTGAAGACTCGGCTCTGGTGCGGGGCGTGGAGGCAGCGTGGGATGACGGCCTGGTGGTAGTGGTGGCGGCAGGCAATCATGGGCCGGCCAATATGAGCGTGACCACGCCGGGAATCAGCCGGAAGGTGATCACTGTGGGCTGTTCCGATGATCATAAAAAGGTGCTGGTCCGGGGGAATGTAATGGTGGATTATTCCGGACGCGGTCCTACAGCTGCCTGTATCTGTAAGCCGGAGATCATCGCTCCGGGCGCCAAAGTAGTCAGCTGTACCAACAGGGACGGCCAATATTCCATGAAAAGCGGCACTTCCATGGCAACTCCAGTGGCAGCAGGGGCCATTGCCTTATTATTAGAAAAATACCCGGATCTGAGCAACCGGGATGTGAAGCTGCGTTTAAAAGAGCGGGCGATCGACTTAAAATTGCCAAAAAACCAGCAGGGATGGGGCTTTTTAGACGTGGAAAGGCTTCTGCAGGAATAAAATCTTGCATTTTTCTATAATTAAATTTATAATAATACCCATACCGTGATCAGCACGAATTATGAATACATTGGAGAAGGTGGTATTTATGGCACAGGAGCCCTCAAAAAAATTAAATGAAAAAGAACTGGAAGCACCGGCGTCCTTCACCAGCCCGGATGTGTTATATCAGGATCTGATCAGAACCATTCATCAGTATCATCCGTCTGATGATATTAGCATGGTGGAGAAGGCTTACCGTGTAGCCAATGAATGTCACAAGGATCAGAAGCGGAAATCAGGAGAACCCTATATCATTCACCCCTTATGTGTGGCGATCATTCTGGCAGATCTGGAGATGGATAAAGAGACGATCGCGGCAGGACTGCTTCATGACGTGGTGGAAGACACCGGTATGACGTTAGATGAGCTGTCTAAGGAATTTGGAACAGAGGTATCTTTCCTGGTTGACGGAGTTACCAAGCTGACCCAGCTGTCCTGGGATAAGGATAAAGTAGAGATCCAGGCAGAGAACCTGCGCAAGATGTTCTTAGCCATGGCCAAGGATATCCGTGTGATCATTATTAAATTAGCGGACCGTCTTCATAACATGCGGACCGGTCAGTTCTGGAAGCCGGAGAAGCAGAAGGAGAAGGCCAGAGAGACCCTGGAGATCTACGCACCGATTGCGGACCGTCTCGGTATTTCCAAGATCAAGATCGAACTGGATGATCTCTCCCTTCGTTTCTTAAAACCGGATGTTTATTATGATCTGGTGGAAAAGGTTAACCTGCGGAAGGATTCCAGAGATGAATTTGTCCAGGAGATCGTGACAGAAGTCCAGAACCATATGAAAGAGGCTGGAATCGAAGCCACAGTCTATGGACGTGTGAAGCATTATTTCAGTATTTATAAGAAGATGATCAACCAGAATAAGACCTTAGAGCAGATTTATGATCTGTTTGCGGTCCGGATCATGGTTGACAGCGTAAAGGACTGTTATGCGGCCCTGGGTGTGATCCATGAGATGTATAAGCCGATCCCAGGCCGTTTTAAAGATTATATTGCCATGCCGAAGCAGAATATGTATCAGTCCCTGCATACGACCCTGATCGGCAACAACGGACAGCCATTTGAGATCCAGATCCGTACCTATGAGATGCACCGCACTGCAGAGTATGGTATCGCTGCCCATTGGAAATACAAGGAATCCAACGTGGAGGAGGATACGGAATTGGATAAATGGATACAAACCATTACCGAGATATTGGAGAGTCCGGACCCGAATGCGCTGGATTTCTTGGATACGATCAAACTGAACTTATTTACTTCCGAGATATTTGTTTTCACTCCGAAAGGAGATATAAAGACATTGCCCCAAGGGGCTACCGCCTTGGATTTCGCTTATGCGCTTCACTCCGATATCGGTAATAAATGTATTGGTGCTAAGGTAAACCATCGTTTGGTGCCATTGAGTCATCCGCTGTCCAGTGGAGATCAGGTGGAGGTCTTGACTTCCCGTTCTCAGGAGCCGCAACCGGAGTGGTTGAACTTCGTGACTACCGCTAAGGCTCGTGCGAAGATCGATGCCGTATTAAAGCGTGTCCGTAAAGAGGTCGCTAAGTATGGAGAGATAAAAGTTCTTGATGCCTTCAAGCGTTCGGAGCTTGAGGCGAGTACATCCAATCTGGATAAATTAGGCATGTACTTTGGATTCTCGAAACGCGAGGAATTCTTTTATGCGGTAGAGAAGGGGGATGTGGTTTTGCCCGAGAATTTAAAGAAGCTGTTGAAGGAGAAGACGGATAATGTCTTGTTTAAGTATGTGAAACAGGCGTTGGGTGTCGCTTCCAAGAAGGTGAAACAACCCGAAGAGGAGGAAGCCAAGAAAGAGAAGCCTAAATATGATAAGAAAAAGCCTTATTTATTGAAAGAGGAGGCTTTTGAGCGTAATTATGTAATTGCCGAATGTTGTAAGCCGATTCCGGGAGATGACTCTTTAGGTTTTATCAATGACGATGGTAACGTAGTGGTTCATAAACGTTCCTGCCCGATCGCCATGCGCTTGAAAAGTAGCTTTGGCGAACGTATCTTGAATACGGTTTGGAGCAGCCATATGAACGCTTCTTTTGAGGCCACGCTAGAGGTGAAAGGTATAGACTCGATAGGCGTACTGAATACGATCACGAAAACGATTTCCGAGGATTTCAACGTGAACATCATGCGCTTGCTGATCGAGGCGAAAGACGGCGTGTTCGAAGGTAAGATAAAGATGAAAGTTCATGACGTAGAAGATATCCAGAAAATGTGCGTGACTTTGTCGAAGATACAGAATATTAAATCTGTCGGACGTGTAGCGGATTAAGTGTAGCGAAGTGCTTCGCTACACTTTTGTTTTATAAAAGCTTTATCAGCCGACAATCAAATAAGTTATATAAGCTATATAACAAGCGATCAATAGGATTCCCTCCGGCCTAGTGATGGTCCGTTTCTTGAAGAAAAGGCCAAAAATATAAAGCAATACGCATGAACCGATCATGACGCCCAAATCCAGATTGGTAATGCCTTGTATGTTCATCGGCGTGATTGTCGCGCTACAACCTAATACGAAGAATATATTGAAGAGGTTGGAACCGATAACATTTCCGATCGCCATCTCCGGGTTCTTCTTTAAGGCGGCCACGACGGAAGTCGCTAACTCAGGAAGAGAGGTTCCTCCGGCCACTAAAGTCAAACCGATAATAGATTCGCTGACACCCAGTCCACGGGCGATACCAGAAGCTCCATCCACGAAAAATTGTCCTCCGTAAATCAAACCAGCCAATCCACCAATGATGAATAAACTCGCTTTCCAAATGGGCATTATTTTAATCGTGCTCTCTCCATTTTCCTCTCCATTATGTGCGATCGCGAATGTATAGCCAAGGAAAATGGCGAAGAAGCATAATAGTAACATTCCATCGCTACTACTGATACTATTTTGCGATGCGCCGTTGATCAAAACGTCATTCGCGCAAATAAATAATACGATTGAGGCAAGCACGCAAAGAGGGATCTCTTTGCTCAACGTACCTTTCGTGACGCTGATCGGTACGATAGCGGCCGTACAGCCGACAATCATCAAGGCGTTAAATATATTGCTTCCTACTACATTACCAATAGCGATATCTGAGCTTCCTTTCAAGGCAGATACGACACTGACCGTTAATTCCGGTGCGGAAGTCCCAAACGCCACAATAGTTAACCCGATTACTAAGCTGGAAATATTGAAGCGTTTGGCTACCGAGGCGGCACCATCCGTCAAGGCGTTAGCCCCAACTAAAATTAGTAGTAAACCGCCAATTAGTAATACGATATCCATTAGTCTTTAGAATGGCAAATCATCGATAGGATTGGCCGGTCCGAAATCAGGAGCGGATGAGGCTGGAGCCGTAGGAGCGGAAGCCGGAGCGAAATTATCCGGAGTTACTCCCATCGGAGCGGCTTGAGAAGCTGCCGCCATCGGACGGTCTACTTTCCATGCGTTGATACTGGTGAACCAGCGGCCTTGGTACTCACGGCTGTCAATGTCGAAAGAGACTGTCAATTCCTCGCCCGGCTGAATGGCCGCTTGAGCGATCTTATCCGCTCCGAATATCTGGAAGCATACTTTCTTGGGATATTGATCGTGTGTCTCTAATACGTACTCTTGTTTTTTCCATTCGTTTCCGGCTTTGCTGACACCGCCTACTTCCGGTAGGACTTGAATAATTTTTCCTGTAATTTCCATGTCTTGTATTTTATTTGCTTATGTTTTATTTAATTGGGGACGAAGGTACGGTTTTGTTCTGGTTTTATCAACAGAATAATCACACTTTCGGGGCAAAAGCATCGAATGCGTCTTTCATAGCTAACAGCTCTTCTTTGATCTGTTTCAGGCGGTTTACGATCTCTTCTTGCCGGATCGTCGTCTCTTTATTGTCCTTCAGTTTTTGCCGTGCGCCGGCCAAGGTCATCCCTCTCTCTTTAACCAGATGGTAGATGAGGCGTACCGCGTCGATATCCTCCTGCTTGTAAAAACGGGTACCTTTGCTCGTCTTCCTTGGATTGATGATATCGAACTCTTTCTCCCAAAAGCGAAGGGTGGACTCGTTCACGTCGAACATCTGCGCCACCTCGCTGATGGAAAAATAGAGCTTGAGATCTTTATTCTTTTTTAGACTCATACTGCTAATGAAGTTTAATCCATAACCTGGCCATGATTCTCGGCGATCTGGATCATACGGTCGTATTCCTCAGGTGAGAGATCCATGTAATAGTATTTGGACGGATTATCATGCTTTCCTCGTACGATTACCTCATAATGCAAGTGAGGGCCGGTAGATTTCCCGGTATTTCCAACCTCGCCAATCACCTCTCCACGAGTAACCTTCTGTCCGACACGTTTCTTGAACTTACTCATATGACCGTATAACGTCTGATAGCCGTAGCCATGATCGATAATCAAACAATTTCCGTATCCCTGTTTCCAAGCGGCAAAAGTGACAACGCCATTACCTGTCGCATAGATCTCCGTTCCCACTTTAGCCGAGAAATCCATTCCAGAATGGAAACGAGGTGTACGGTAAATCGGGTCGATACGCACGCCATAGCCGGAAGCGGTACGACGCAGATCCTTATTGGAAATCGGCTGGATAGCCGGGATACATTTACTTCTCTCTTCTTGGTTCTTTCCTAGGGAGATCAGTTCTTCCAAGGAATTGGATTGGATATATAATTGCTTACGTAGCATATCCATCTTTTGGGTCGTGGAGACAACAAGCTCCGGATTGGACAGGCTCATCAAATGCTCGTAACGGTTTGTCCCTCCAAACCCGGCTTTCCGAACGGACTCCGGGATGGACTCGGCTTGGAAGATCGCCCGGTACAGATTCTCATCACGCTGTTGGATATCATCCAATACGTCCAACGCGTTATTTAAGCGAAGGGAAAGTACCTCGTATTGAGTTTGCAATAGGCGGTTCTCCTTACGTAACTGAGATTCCATCGGAGAGTCCACCAAATGCATCATGACGAAAAAAGTGGCTACGCCGAACGCTATTCCGGTGCTTAAATGGCGGAGAACGGTGAACAGCCGGTCTTTGCTAGATGGGTATACACGCTCATAATTGAGTGTGTTCGGATTGTATAAATAGTATGTTTTGCGACTTTTAAAGAGTTTCATCTACATTTTTTGTTATCTGAATGCACGCAAAAATAATAATTTGCAGTACTTTTGCAAATTGTTTTTCAGAATATTAACGAGAACTATATAAATAGATTATGTTGACAGCAAAAGAAATCCGTGAATCCTTCAAGCAATTCTTCGCTTCTAAGGAACACCAGATCGTGCCTTCCGCTCCAATGGTGGTAAAGGGTGACCCCACGTTGATGTTTACGAACGCGGGAATGAATCAGTTTAAAGATATTATCTTGGGCAACGTGCCCCGTAAGTATCCTCGTGTCGCGGACTCTCAGAAATGTCTTCGTGTTAGCGGTAAGCATAACGATTTAGAGGAGGTAGGGCATGATACCTATCACCATACGATGTTTGAGATGCTCGGAAACTGGTCGTTCGGAGATTATTTTAAGAAAGAGGCGATCAACTGGGCTTGGGAATACTTGGTAGAGGTATTGAAGCTGAATCCGGAGCGTTTATATGCCACCGTATTCGAGGGAAGCCCTGCCGAAGGCTTAGATCGTGATAACGAAGCTGCTGGTTATTGGGAGCAATATTTACCGAAAGATCATATTCTGAACGGTAACAAACATGATAACTTCTGGGAAATGGGGGACACGGGTCCTTGCGGTCCCTGTTCCGAGATCCATATCGACCTTCGTTCGGACGAGGAGCGTGCGGCGGTCAGCGGCGCCGATATGGTAAATAAGGATCATCCGCAGGTAATCGAGATCTGGAACCTTGTGTTCATGCAATTCAACCGCAAGGCCGACGGCTCTTTGGAACCGCTGCCGGCTAAGGTAATCGATACCGGTATGGGATTCGAGCGTCTGTGCATGGCATTGCAGGGTAAGACCTCAAATTATGATACGGACGTATTCCAACCGATTATCAAGGTAATCGCGGGAATGGCGGGTACGACTTACGGTACGGATAAACAGCAAGATATCGCTATGCGTGTGATCGCCGATCACATCCGTACGATCGCTTTCGCTATCACGGACGGACAGTTGCCTTCCAACGCTAAGGCCGGTTATGTAATCCGTCGTATCTTGCGGCGTGCCGTTCGTTACGGTTATACGTTCTTGGATCGCAAGGAAGCGTTTATGTATAAGCTTTTGCCCGTATTGATCGAGACGATGGGCGACGCTTATCCGGAATTGATCGCTCAGAAAACCTTGATTGAGAAGGTTATCAAGGAGGAGGAAGAATCTTTCCTTCGTACCTTGGAAACCGGTATCCGTTTGCTGGATAAGAAAATGGAGGAGACGAAGGCTGCGGGGAAGACGGTCTTGAATGGCGTAGATGCCTTTACATTATATGATACCTACGGATTCCCGTTGGACTTGACGGAATTGATTCTTCGTGAGAACGGCATGGAAGCCGATATCGAGGAGTTCAATAAGGCTATGCAGAAGCAGAAAGAGCGTGCCCGTAACGCCGCCGCTATCGAGACAGGCGACTGGATCACGCTGAAAGAGGGTGAATGTAAGTTCGTGGGTTATGATTTGTTCGAATGCGAGGCAGAGATCTTGCGTTATCGCCAGATCAAACAAAAGAATAAAGTATTATATCAGATCGTTCTGGATCAAACCCCGTTCTATGCGGAAATGGGTGGACAGGTCGGTGATACGGGTTGGTTGATCGCCGACGACGAGAAGATCGACGTGATCGATACGAAACGTGAGAATAATTTGCCGGTTCATTTGGTAGCGAAACTACCGAAGGACGTAACGGCTACATTTACCGCAAAGATCAACGTGAAAAAGCGTATCCAGTGTGAGTGTAACCACTCTGCCACGCACCTTTTGCATGAGGCGTTGCGTGAGGTATTAGGTACGCACGTAGAGCAGAAAGGTTCGTATGTTTCGCCTGATTCTTTACGTTTCGACTTCTCTCATTTCCAAAAAGTGACGGACGAGGAAATCCGTAAGGTGGAAATATTGGTTGGAGAGAAGATCCGTGCGAACTTCCCGTTGGAAGAGCATCGCAATATGCCGATCGCCGAAGCAAAGGCGCTAGGGGCTATGGCTTTGTTCGGTGAGAAATATGGCGATGAGGTACGTGTCGTGAAATACGGAAGCTCCGTGGAGCTATGTGGTGGTACGCATATCCCGGCAACCGGTATGATCGGTTCTTTGCGCGTGATAGGAGAGAGCTCTATCGCCGCAGGAGTCCGTCGTATAGAGGCGGTTACGGCCGAGGGCGCCGAGCAATTCGTATATGCCCAGCAAGATCTGATCCGTGAGTTGCGTGCGTTGATGAACCATATGCCGAATTTGGCGCAAGCGATGAAAAAGTCTATCGAGGAGAACGCCGAGATGAAGAAACAGATCGAGGATTATATCCGTGAGAAGTCTATGCGTTTGAAAGAGGAGATCGTGGCGAAAGCTTCGGAGAGCAATGGTATCAAGGTTATGCAGTTCGTTGGTAAGGCAAATGCGGACGCTATGAAGAACGTGGCTTTTCAGATCAAGGCGGAGACAACCGATAGCTTTGTCTTTGTTGCCGGTATCATTGACGATAACAAATGCACGCTCATGCTTATGTTAAGCGATGATTTGGTGAAAGAGGGCTTGCATGCCGGTAAGATCGTAAAAGAGGCCGCTAAGCATATCCAAGGCGGTGGTGGTGGACAACCCCATTTCGCTACGGCCGGCGGTAAGAACATGGAGGGCCTTTCTATTGCGGTTGGCGCTGTGAAAGAGGCTGTTGGAGTACAATAAAATCGGTTCGGAAGAAATTGACTTTTCTTTCGGACGCAATGATAGATTCCTTCGGATCGAATAAGAATTCCATCCGAAGGAATTTTTTTATGTCGTTTTGATAATCGGAATACATGTTTTACCTTTGTGGTCTAAGGTTTTAAATAAAAAAGATATGTCAGAGCAAAAAGTGGTTATTTGCAAGGACCTGAAATCGGAACTGCAAGATTTTCTCTTCTCTCTAAAATACGATAAGTTGTTCATCCTTATGGATACGAATACCAAAGAGAAATGTTTTCCCTTGGTAGAGGATATACCGGCCTTTCAAAAGGCGCCGATTCTCGTGATGGAAGCGGGTGATATGAATAAGGGTTTTGTCTCTTTAGCCCAGATATGGACAGCTTTGTCGAATGAGGGGGCTTCCCGTAACTCCTTGCTGGTGAATTTGGGCGGCGGTATGATTACGGATATGGGTGGTTTTGCCGGCGCTACTTTCAAGCGGGGCATCCGTACGATCAATATCCCTACGACCTTGATGGCGTCCGTCGATGCTGCGGTTGGCGGTAAGACGGGTATCAACTTCAATGGGTTGAAGAACGAGGTCGGTTCTTTTTATCCCCCCTTGTGTGTATTCATCGATTGCGATTTCTTGCGCACGTTGGATCGCGATAATATCCTTTCCGGTTATGCGGAGATGATCAAGCACGGGTTGATTAGTTCGATGGAGAATTATGCGTCTGTCATGCTTTTTGATATCGACACCATGAATTATTCGTATTTGAATAGTTTGGTAGGCCAGTCGGTCGCCGTGAAAGAGCGGATCGTAGAGGAAGATCCCAAGGAACAAGGTATTCGTAAGGCATTGAATTTCGGTCATACGATCGGCCACGCTTTCGAGAGCTTGTCTTTCCTGAAAATGCGTCCGATCTTGCATGGTCATGCGGTAGCGGCGGGTATCGTGAGCGAGCTTTACCTCTCGCATAAGCAGTGTGGCTTCCCGATGGAGAAATTGAGTCAAGTCGTTTATTATATAAAAGAGTATTATCCGGCGCTCTTCTTTGACTGCACGGACTACGATACCTTATATGAGTTAATGACACATGATAAAAAGAATGAGGGCGGTATCATCAACTTCACTTTACTGAAAAATGTAGGAGATGTCCGTATCAACCAATCGGTCACCAAGGAAAAAATCTTGGAGTCTCTTGATTTTTATCGTGAAAGTTTTGGCATTTAACGGAAAAAAACTACCTTTGCACCCGTAAAATAAAAGCGGGATGTAGCTCAGCCCGGTTAGAGTACGCGTCTGGG
>ERZ773218.3063-NODE-3063-length-11573-cov-5.472217_pt1 | contig 11573 bp, 15 predicted proteins | sample MGYA00580527_ERZ773218 | MGnify/ENA primary metagenome ERZ773218 (study PRJEB29015, sample SAMEA2737763) | human gut metagenome | biome: human gut; feature: human-associated habitat; material: faeces | place: China | collected 2012 ...
TTTTCGCTATACAATGACCGGCGCCCCACAGAAAAATCTGCGGGGCGCGCTTTGTTGGCCGGTATGTGCGCTCAGTCGTCCGGCGGCGACAGCCGGCAGATGTCGAGTACGGACACCTCGAACGCCGTACGCTCGACGGCGCCGGTGTCCAGCACCTTGATGTAGCTGCGGCTTTGCAGCCGCCCTTCGAGGGACACGCGCGTGCCCACGTCCCAGAGCGCGGTCTCGCACGCGCGCGCACCCCAGGTGATGCACGGCAGGTAGTCGCTGCGGCCGTAGTGCCGGTTCACGGCCAGCATCAGGTCGCAGATGTCGCGGCCCATCGGCGTCGTGCGCAGGTTCGGCGGCTTGCAGAGCGTGCCGCTGAGCAGGATCAGGTTGCGGTCATACGGCTCGTCGCTGAGCGAAATGTCGCGCGCGAACACCGTGATGACCAGCTTCGCGCCCGGCCCGCGGCGGTTGTTGAACGAGCGTACGTCGCCGATCACGCACAGCCTTGCCGATTCCTCCAGCGGCATCTCGGCCAGCAGCCGCTCGCGCACGACGACGTTCACGCGGTCGATCGTGCCGGACAGCCGCTGCGTCTCGAGCGGGAAGGTGAAAAAGCGCTCCTGCCGGTTTTCGTGCGACAGCACGGGCGGCGCTGCCAGCGTGCCGCAGAGCTCGGCATAGTTGTTTTGTTCCAGTTCGTCCATGTGCTGCACCTCTCTTGTTGGGTAACACAGCCTATGTGCCGGCGGCGGAAAATATGCGTCTTGTGCAATGCGGCCGGACGCGGTATAATAAGAATACCTATTTTTCGTGTCTCATCAGAAAGGACGAACGATCATGGAACTTCGAGAGATTCTTTCCCGCTGCGACCACACGCTCCTGCGCGTGGATGCCACCGCGGCGGAGATCCGCGCCCTCTGCGATCAGGGCATGCGTTATGGTTGCGCCAGCGTGTGCATCCCGCCGTGCCATGTCGCCGGGGCGAAGAAATATGTCGGCGACCGCCTGCGCATCTGCACGGTCATCGGCTTTCCGAACGGGTACAACACCCCGGCCGTCAAGGCGTTCGAGGCGGCGGAAGCCATCCGCAACGGTGCCGACGAGGTGGACATGGTCATCAATCTGGCCATGGTCAAGGACGGCTGCTGGGACGATGTCGCGGCCGATATCCGCGCCGTGCGTGAGGTCAGCCGCGGCCGCATCCTCAAGGTCATCATTGAATGCTGCCTGCTGACCGAGGAGGAAAAGCGCATGCTCTGCCGCATCGTGTCCGACAGCGGAGCCGACTATATCAAGACCTCCACCGGCTTTTCCACCGGCGGCGCCACGGCGGACGATGTGCGCCTGCTGCGCACCTGCTGCCCGCCGCACGTGAAGGTCAAAGCCGCCGGCGGCATCGCAAGCCTTGCCGACGCGGAGGAGTTTATCCGCCTCGGCGCAGATCGGCTCGGCACCAGCCGCATCGTGAAGATCGCCATGGCGCAGGAGCAGCAGGCTACCGAGGCAGCGGCCGCGCCGCAGCAGCCGGAAGCGGCTGCACAGCCAGAGACGCCCGCACAGCCGCAAGCGCCGGAACAGCAGGACACCACTTACTGAGTCTGCCGGGCGGCGAGTTTTTGCCGCACGGTCCGCCCCAGCCACACGCCGGGGATGGCAAGCAGAAACCAGAACAGGGAATACAGCGGGCAGATCTGCCCGAGGACGTTGAGCGGCCGGTCTACATAGCTCCAGACGTTCCAGCCAAGGCGCAGGTTGACGAGCACGCCGGTGAAATACTCCACCGTCGTGACGGCGGCCGCGCACAGCGTCCAGCGCCGCCAGAGCACGGTGCGCTCGCGCCCCGCGATCAGATAGATCAGCACGGCGCACACGCCGCCGCACAGCAGCATCGACCAGTGTGTCCGGCCGCGCCAAAGCAGCTCCAGCCCGCCGTAGCCCAGTCCGCCGGCGGTGAACACACCGCCGTATTCGAGTACTTTCATATGGCTTCGCCTCCGTGGAGGAGTATGTCCCCGGAAGGTGGGATTCAGTCCGCATTTTTTGCTCGCCTGGCGCAGAAAACCCTTGACAGACTGTGCCGGGACTGCTATAGTATAAAAGCTGACAACAAAGTGGGCGTCCTCTGGGCAGCCTCACCCGGCCGCGAAGGCGGTCCGCGGTCAATAAAACCCGCTCCCGTCTGGGAGATATGTGTGTTTTATGCGCGCGGATGTGTCTTGCATCCGTGCTTTTTTGTTCTCGGAGCGATCGCTCCCGATGCAACCAATGGAGGTGTGTTCATATCGCAACTGCAAACTATCAGATCAACGAAGAGATCCGCGATAAGGAAGTCCGCGTCATCGGCGCTGACGGCGCTCAGCTGGGCATCATGTCCTCGGCCGCTGCGCTGGAGATTGCCGAGGGGAAGGACCTCGACCTCGTGAAGATCGCTCCGGGTTCCAACCCGCCGGTCTGCAAGATCATGGACTACGGCAAGTACCGTTTCGAGCAGGCCAAGCGCGAGAAGGAAGCCAGAAAAAATCAGCATGTGATCGAAGTCAAGGAGATCCGCATGTCGCCCGGCATCGGCGAGAACGACTTCAACACCAAGCTGAAAAACGGCCAGAAGTTCCTGCAGGGCGGCGACCGCCTGAAGGTGACGATCCGCTTCCGCGGCCGTGAAATGGCGCACACCAATATCGGTGAACAGCTCCTGCGTGACTTTGCCGCCAAGTGCGCGGACATTGCCAACCTCGACAAGCAGCCCAAGCTGGAGGGACGCAATATGTCCATGTTCCTGTCGCCAAAGCCGCAGAACACCAATAATAAGAAGTAAGCAAACCAAGGAAGGAGAAAATACAATGCCCAAACTGAAATCTCACAGTGGCGCGAAGAAGAGATTCAATCTCACCAAGAACGGCAAGGTCAAGCGTGCCCATGCGTTCAAGAGCCACATTCTTACCAAGAAGGATACCAAGCGCTGCCGTCGTCTGCGTTCCACCACTTATGCGGATGCGACTACCGAAGCGACCATCAGAAAAATGATTCCTTATAAATAAGGATTGACCGCACAATAGGAGGAAACAACAATGGCAAGAGTTAAGGGCGCGATGATGACGCGCAAACATAGAAAAAAGATCCTCGGCCTGGCCAAGGGCTACTGGGGCAACAAGTCCCGCCACTATAAGATGGCCAACCAGCAGATGATGAAGTCCGGCCGCTACGCTTACGTCGGCCGCAAGCAGAAGAAGAGAGACTTCCGTCAGCTGTGGATCACCCGTATCAGCGCCGGCTGCAAAGCCAACGGCATGAACTACTCCACCTTTATGCACGGCCTGAAGCTGGCCGGCATCGACATGAACCGCAAGATGCTCTCCGAGACTGCGATTCATGACCCCGCTGCGTTCACCGCTCTGTGCGAGCAGGCGAAGGCTGCCCTGAACTGAGTTTCCAAGTTAAAAACCCCGCCATCCGACCGGATGGCGGGGTTTTTGTATGTTCTTCAGTCGACCTGCCGCGCCACGACCAGAAAGCGGCCGTTCGCCGTGTGGTAGGCACAGGTGGACAGCGTGAGCAGCCGGTCGCCGGGCTGGATCGTGATGCCGGTGTCATAGCACCGGTTTTGTTCGATAAACGTGCAGTACTGCGCAAACTGCTGCGCGTCCGTGCCGATGCAGTCATAATATCGAAAGGCGTCAGAGCCCTCAGCGGGGATTTCCGTTTCGATTGCGGCCACGACCTCATACGAATGGGAGGCGTAGAGCGTGTCAAACTGCACGATCGGGTGCGCAGCGCGAAATGCCGCATCCTTGTAGGAGATCAGCGAGCCGAACATGCTGCCGTCTTTCATGTGGTGCCCGTAGATGAGGATGTTGTCCGCCGTGCGCACATCGCAGTTTTCGGCGACATACAGCGTGCCGCGGTACGACCACTTGCCGTAGAAGTCCATGTGCAGGTACTTGCCCGGCGTGTCGGGGGCAAACATGACGACGTTGTTGATGTTGGTGCCGTCGATCCGCAGCCAGCCGATCGTATCCGCATTGTCGGCGGCAACTGCACGCACCTGCTCCATGGCCTCCGCACTGGCTGCGTCATGCGCGGCGGCGAGCGCCTCTGCGACAGCGCGGTCGCTGCGGTCACTGTGCCAGTACCAGCCGAGCACGCCAACGCAGACCAAGAATCCGACGATGCAGACGACGCGGATCACGATGAGAACGGTTTTTTTCATACAAAACTCCTGATAAGAAAATGGGCAGTGTCATTTGACGCTGCCCATTTTAACTGCATGAGAGTGAAGATCAGGCGCCGTGGTGCTTGCTCTTCCTGCGGTTGTAGTAGGTCGCAGCGAAGGTCGCCACGAAGATCACTGCCAGCGCAATGACCAGCCAGATCAGACGTGTGTCGCCGGTCTTGGGGGTGTTCGACTTGCTGCCATCCGGATTATTGCCATCCGGATTGTTGCCGTCCGGATTGTTGCCATCCGGATTATTGCCGTCCGGATTGTTGCCATCCGGGCCATTCCCGTCCGGATTGTTGGGGTCGGTGCCGTTGCCGTTATCGCCGCCGTTGTCGCCGCCGTTGTTGCCGCCGCCATTATCGCCGCCGTTGTCGCCGCCGTTATCATTGCCCTCGCCGAGGATGACAACAATATTGATGTAGTGCAGACCGAAGTTCGTGGCAAACGCCTTGATGGTATTCGTGCCCTTGACATGGATGCCCGTGCCGCCGGGGTAGGTGATCCCGCCGACGCCGACGATGGTGGCCTCCTGAACATCGGCATCAATGCTCCAGTCGTGGACATGGTGGTTGGTGCAGGTGATGGTCACGGGAGACCACGCCGTCACTTCCATGCCGGCATGATAGGGCTTCGTGTGCGTGCCGAGCGCGTCCGTGTAGGTCACGGAGAAGGCCGCATCGTGGTCATAGTCGCGCAAGACTGTCAAAAACAGGTGCGTGCTCACGCCCGCCACGTCGCTGGCCGCCGCCGGGGTCGTGCCGAACGAAAACAGCGACAGCGTGAATGCCAGCAAGAAGATGGCAATCATGAGTGCCTGCTTGCGATGAGTTGCTTTTTTCATGTTGATTACATCCGCCTTTCACATTAGCTGGTGATCGATAAAAAGAGATCGCGCGGGAGTGCGTTGGGAACGGTTGCTGTGGGTGAAAATTGCATTGTTTACAGTCTATTCATAAAATAACACATTGATGATTGCTCGTCAATAACTATAATGCATGAGACGCGGAAAATGTTGCATCATTTTGCAAATGTGCCAAATTTTTTCCCGTTTGCGCATTTTTTTCACAGAGCGGCGCCATGTGTCCGGCAGTGGTGCTGCGAGTGAAAAAAAGCATCGGATCAAAAGTACAGAAATCCCATAAATTAGGTTTGACAATCGCCGGGCGGAGTGTTAACATTACGAAATGCTGATTAACGGGGTTAACAAAAGGAGGATGGTTCATGGAATTGCAGCGACTGACTGAGGAATTGCTGCTGACGGTTACTTCTTTGAACCGGTCCTGCATACCGCAGAGTGTGCAGGAGCACCTGAAGGGCGAAAACTTCCTGCTGAGCTACCTCGATGAGCACGGCGGGTGCAGTACGCCGGGCGTGCTGCGGGAGGTCCTGGGCGTGAGCGCGCCGCGCACGGCGGCCATGCTGCGCGCGCTGGAGGAAAAGGGGATGCTGCGCCGCTGTGCCGACAGCTATGACCGGCGCCGCGTCGTTGTGCACCTGACGGAGCTTGGCCGCCAGACGGCGGAACAGATGCACACGACATTGTGTGCGCACGTGCAGCGCGTTCTCGAGCAGCTGGGTGAGCAGGATTCCCGCGAACTGATCCGCCTGCTGGGGCGCATCACGGAAATCGAGGCAAGCGCCTGAACGGTGTGCGCGGGTGTTTCGATGCAGGATGTATAAGGAGACGGTTTAATGAAGAAATATATTCAGGAACATAAATATGTTCTGTTGGTGCTGTATTTGCCCATTTATCTGATCTGGTTTGCGCTGGTCGAGCGCATGGTGCCTTCGACGGAGGGCTGCTTTGTATCCTATCTGCCACTGGACGACAAGATCCCCTTTCTGCCGGGGTTCATTCTGGCGTATGTGCTCTGGTATCCGTTTTTGATCGTCCCGGTCGTTGTGACGCTGCTCAAAGACGATCGCCGCGCGTTCATCCGCTATGCGGCGTTTATCATTGCGGGCTTTTCCATCTCGCTGACGATCTGCATGATCTGGCCGAACTGCCAGCTCCTGCGCCCGTCCGTGGTGGACACGAGCACGCTGTGCGGCTGGCTGGTCAATGCGATCTATTCGGCCGACACGCCGACGAATGTCCTGCCGAGTATGCACGTGGTCGGCTGTATGGCCGTGCTGGCCGTGACGTTCGACAGTAAGTATTTAAAAAAGGTGCGCATCCCGGCGGTCATCATCGCCGCTGCGATCTGCGCGGCGACGGTGTTTGTCAAGCAGCACTCCATTCTGGACGTGTTTGCGGCGCTCGCGCTGTCGCTGGTGCTGTACCTGATCATCTATGTCGCGGCGCGCCGGATCGTGGACCGGCGTCAGCCGACGGCCACAGCCTGAGAGAAACCAAACAGAGAAACAGATAGACGAGGATAAAGAGGAGAAATATGAGTGACCCGAAGATCCTGAAAAAGATGGAGCAGGAAAACCAGAAATACAAACCGAAGCCGGCAGTCGTGGCCGTCTACTGGATCCTGCGTCTGATCGTTATCGGCGTCATGGTCATGACGATCATCCATAAGAACTATGAGAGCACATTCGTGTGTGTGCTGGTGCTGATTTTGTTCATGCTGCCGAGGTTCGTGGAGCGCAACTTCCGCATCGAGCTGCCGAGCACGCTGGAGATCATTATCCTGGTCTTCATTTTCGCGGCAGAGATCCTCGGCGAGCTCAAGAGCTATTTCATCACCTACCCGCACTGGGACTCCATGCTGCACACGACGACGGGCTTCATCAGTGCGGCGTTCGGCTTTGCCATGGTGGATCTGCTCAACCACAACAAACCGCAGCATTTCAAGCTCTCGCCGGTGTTTCTGGCGCTGGTGGCGTTCTGCTTTTCCATGACGGTCGGCGTGCTGTGGGAGTTTTTTGAGTTCTCGATGGACTACCTGTTCCACATGGACATGCAGAAGGACATGATCATCCACTCCTTCGCCTCCGTGACGCTCGACCCGACGAACAGCAATATTCCCATCCTGGTGGACAACATCACGGACGTGGCCGTCAATGGCAAATCGCTTGGTCTTGGCGGCTATCTGGATGTGGGCCTGTATGATACGATGCAGGACCTGTTTGTCAACTTTGTCGGTGCGCTTACGTTCAGCGTTATCGGCTACTTCAGCGCCAAGTCCGGCAACAACAAGATCGCCAAGCAGTTCGTGCCGGTGGTCCTGCCGGAGGAGCCGAAGGCGGAGCGCGAACCGGAGCAAAAGCCGGAAGCGACAAAATAAAAGAAATCCCCGCCGGACGCAGCCTGCGTTCGGCGGGGATGCTTGTTTGGGTCAGAAGCGGAACTCAAAATCGAGATCGTAGATGCTCACTGTGTCGCCTTCCTCGATGCCCATGGCCTCGAGCCGGTCGAACAGGCCGGACTGGCGCAGCACGCGGTCAAAGTACATGCGCGATTCGTAGTCGCCGAAGTTGATCGTGCTCATGAGCCGCTGCAGCCACGGCCCTTCGACGACCCAGAGATCGTCAAAGTGGCGGATCTGCAGCTCGTCGCTCGTGCCGACCTCCGGCTCGGGCGGAACGTAGTCGGCCTCGTACGGAGGCACCGGCGGAATCTCGGCGAGCTTGGCCGCGCATGCCTGGATGAGCTCGCGCGTGCCGGTGTGGGCGGCAGCGCTCATCTCAAAGAATTCGTAGCCCTGCGCCTCGACGTGCGCGCGCAGGCGGTCGATGTTCGTGCGGTCGTCGCCGAGCAGGTCGCATTTGTTGGCGGCGACAATCTGCGTGCGCGAGGCCAGCACGTCGCTGTAGGCGCGCAGCTCGGCGTTGATGGCCTCAAAGTCCTCGACCGGGTCGCGCCCCTCGCTGCCGGAGACGTCCACCAGATGCACGAGCAGGCGGCAGCGGTCGATGTGGCGCAGGAAGTCGTGGCCGAGGCCGGCACCGTCGCTCGCGCCCTCGATGATGCCCGGAATGTCCGCCATGACGAACGACGAACCCTCCGACACGTACACGACGCCCAGTTTGGGGAAGAGGGTCGTGAAGTGGTAGTTTGCGATCTTCGGGTGCGCCTTCGACACCACGGACAGCAGCGTGCTCTTGCCCACATTCGGGAAGCCGACGAGGCCCACGTCCGCCAGCAGCTTCAGCTCGAGCAGGATCGTGTGGCTCTCGCCCGGTAGGCCGGGTTTGGCAAAGCGCGGCACCTGCCGCGTCGGGGTGGCAAAGTGCTGGTTGCCCCAGCCGCCGCGCCCGCCGCGCGCGGCCACGAACGGCTCGCCCGAGGACATGTCGTGCATGATCGCGCCGCTGTCCGCGTCGCGCAGCAGGGTGCCGCGCGGCACGCGGATGTGCAGGCTCTGGCCCACGCGGCCGGAGCAGCGCTTGCCCTGACCGTCGGCACCGTTGGCGGCCACATATTTGCGCTTGTAGCGAAAGTCCATGAGCGTGGACATGTTGTCGTCCACTTCAAAGATGATGTCGCCGCCGCGCCCGCCGTCGCCGCCGTCCGGGCCGCCGGCGGCCACATATTTCTCGCGGTGGAAGGTCACTGCGCCGTTGCCGCCGTCGCCCGCGCGCACGGTGATGGTCACTTTATCAACAAATGGCGAAGCCATGGTCATTCCTCACTTTCGTTGCCGGGCAACCCGGCGGGGGATAGAAAAACGGGGCGGGCGCGATGCCCACCCCGTTTGCGATTACTGTGCGATCTCTTCGTAAACAGAGACCTGCTTGCGATCCTTGTCCTTGCGCTCGAACTTCACGACGCCGTCCACGAGGGCGAAGAGCGTGTCGTCCTTACCCTTGCCGACGTTGATGCCGGGGTGGATCTTCGTTCCGCGCTGTCTGACGAGGATGTTGCCGGCCAGAACAAACTGACCGTCGGCTCTCTTGGGGCCAAGGCGCTTCGACTCACTGTCGCGGCCGTTCTTGGTGGAACCCATGCCTTTTTTATGTGCCATTTCGAATTACACCTCCATGTGTCAAAATCAGTTGCGGAAATCAGGCCTCGATCTTCGTGATCTCGACCTTGGTGTAGGGCTGTCTGTGGCCCTGTGTTCTGCGATAGCCTTTTTTCGGCTTCATCTTGTAGACGCGGATCTTCTTGCTCTTGCCGTTTTTGACGACATTGCCGGAAACGACGGCGTTTTCCACCACGGGGGTGCCGAAAACAGCCTTGTCCTCGTCGATGACAGCCAGAACGCGGTCAAACTTCACAGTCTCGCCGGCCTCGACATCCAGCTTCTCGACGAAGATGACGTCGCCCTCGGCCACGCGGTACTGCTTACCGCCGGTAACGATGATAGCGTGCTTCAAACTCGTTGCACCTGCCTCTCTGTAGAGTCTCGCTCTTGTGGGCGGGAGGCGCACCTCCGCTTGGTACCCACTCAATGCGGCCTTGACAGTTTATCATTCCGGACAGGTTTTGTCAACGGTTTTTCCCGGGACATGGCGAAGTTTTTCGCGGGGATCGCAATTTTGCGGCGGATATGGTAAAGTGGCAGCGAGAGAGGGCGGTGCGATGAAGCGCCTGGTCAATGCCATTACCTGCACGCGCTTTGTAATTGCGCTCATTCTGGCGCTTGCGGCGCTGCTGGGGCAGGGAACGGCCGCGTGGCTTGCGGCGGGCCGCCGGGCTTTCCGCACTGGAAGAGCTGGTGCTGGTGCTGCGCGCCTGGACGCCGGCCCCCGATGTGCGCGGCCTGCTATGGATAGAAAAACCACGGCGCTGAGATCAGCGCCGTGGTTTTGCGTCCCGGGAAACTCAGCCGCAGATGGCCTTCGTGTCGCGGGCGATGACGAGCTCCTCGTTCGTCGGGATGACGAACACCTTGACCTTGGAGTCGGGGGTGGAGATCATGATGTCTTCGCCGCGCTTGCTGTTGGCCTCCGGGTCGATCGTCACGCCCAGATAGCCGAAGTACTCGGCGATGGCGGCGCGGGAGGACTTGCTGTTCTCGCCGACGCCGGCGGTGAAGATGATGGCGTCGACGCCGTTCATGGCCGCGACATAGGAGCCGACGACCTTGGCGACCCAGTAGTGGAACATGTCGAGCGCGAGCTGCGCGCGTTCGTTGCCCTTGGCAGCGGCGGCGTCGAGATCGCGGAAGTCGGAGCTGACGCCGGAGACGCCGAGCACGCCGGACTTCTTGTTGAGGATGTTGAGCATCTCGTCGATGCTGATGCCGTACTTGTTCATGATGAACTGGATGACGCCGGCGTCGAGATCGCCGCAGCGGGTGCCCATCGGCAGGCCGACCAGCGGGGTGAAGCCCATGGACGTGTCGACGCATTTGCCGCCGTCGATCGCGCAGATGGAGCTGCCGTTGCCCATGTGGCAGGAGATGAGCTTGAGCTCTTCGATGGGCTTGCCCATGAGCTCGGCGCAGCGGGCGGACACGTAGCGGTGGCTCGTGCCGTGGAAACCGTAGCGGCGGATGCCGTCGTTCTGGTAGTATTCATAAGGAATGGCGTACATATAGGCCTTGCCGGGCATGGTCTGGTGGAACGCGGTGTCAAACACGGCGACCATCGGCACGTCGTCGCCCATGACGGCGCGGCAGGCGTTGATGCCGGTGATGTTGGCGGGGTTGTGCAGCGGGGCGAACGGCGTGCACTCCTCGAGGGCAGCCATGACGGCGTCGTCGATCTTGACGGAGCAGGCGAACTTCTCGCCGCCGTGGACGACGCGGTGGCCGACGGCGTCGATCTCCTTCATGGAGGCGACCACACCATACTCGGCGCTGGTCAGCTTGTCGATGACCGCGGCGATGGCTTCGGAGTGCGTGGGCATCGGCAGATCCTCGTCAAAGACGGGTTTGCCGCCGACGAGCGGGGTGTGCTTCAGATGGCCGTCGAGGCCGATGCGCTCGCACAGGCCCTTGGCCAGGACGTGTTCGGTCTCCATGTCGATCAGCTGATACTTCAGGGAAGAACTGCCGGCATTGATGACAAGAATTTTCATAGTCAGATTCCTTTCTCATATGAAATATTGTAATTTTCGCAAAACCACAGTATTATGATTCCATAACACTCTTATTGTAATCATTTCAGTGGAAAACGCAAGTATTTTTCGAAAGAAGGTGCAAAAATGGGAAATGTCATCGGCATCGTTGCGGAGTATAACCCGTTTCACAACGGCCATGCACGGCTCATCGAGCAGACGCGCGCGCGTCTGGGCGCGGACTGCCCGGTCGTGTGCGTCATGTCGGGCGACTTTGTGCAGCGCGGCAGCCCGGCGGTGTATGCGAAGTTTGCGCGCGCGGAGGCCGCTGCCCGCTGCGGGGCGGATCTGGTGCTGGAGCTGCCGCTGCCGTGGGCGCTGTCGTCGGCGGAGGGCTTTGCCCGCGGCGCCGTGGGGCTGCTGGGCAGTCTCGGCGTGGTGACGCATCTGAGCTTCGGCAGCGAGTGC
>ERZ773218.3066-NODE-3066-length-11544-cov-2.853947_pt1 | contig 11544 bp, 7 predicted proteins | sample MGYA00580527_ERZ773218 | MGnify/ENA primary metagenome ERZ773218 (study PRJEB29015, sample SAMEA2737763) | human gut metagenome | biome: human gut; feature: human-associated habitat; material: faeces | place: China | collected 2012 ...
CTTCATAAAAGTGGTTACGTAATTATGACTAACTAATTCATTCTTTAAATCTGATATTGCAAAGATACGCCATTGCATCCGATGCCGCAATCACTCGATATAGGTATATTAAAGAACGGCAGTCATTATAAATAGGTAACATCACCGTTCTAATCAGGCATTTGCATAGCTATGCATGCCACCCAAGACGTAATTCACCCCGAAATAGGTCATCAATACTGTAAGGAAAGCCGCAATCATATAGATGTGAAAGAATAACGGCCTGCGGAAAGCGGACAGGCTCTTCGAATGAAATGCCATTCCGTACACGAGGAACGTGATTAATGCCCAAACCTCTTTAGGATCCCACGCCCAGTACCGCCCCCACGACACGTTTGCCCAAACAGCTCCCATGAAAATGCCTGCACCCAAGAAGAAATTCGCCGGATAGAGCAAGAGACGGCTGAGAAGCATCAGCATCCTCTCATGTCTGCGAATGCACAGAGCAAGTATTCCATTCAGCATTATAAAGGCAAAAAGCGCATAGGACATCATTATCAGCGAAACGTGCATACTGAGCCATGGAGACACAAGTACAGGCATCAAAGGGGTAATCTGCGGATTCATCTGCCCCAAATGAGCAACGAGTAGCGCAAATCCCGAAAGCAGAAAGCCGAAAGGAACCGTAAACGGAAACCTACGGCGAAACAAGCACGCCAACACCAGTGTACACAAAGCCATAAACTGCATCGTCTCATATCCGTTGCTCAACGGAATGCGTCCGCCCACATACCAACGCAGACCATATCCAAAGAGCTGGAAAAGGAATGCCGCATAAAGAGCCACAACAAGAAAACGGTTTATCCGGCGTGACAAACCACTCCGCTCCGAAGAATGGCGCAGACCGCAATATACCAAATGGAAGAATGCCAGCAAACCAACCGTCAGATTGAACATGAACAGGCATTTACTAAAAGGAATACGGTTGTAGATAAGCTCCGCACGTATCTTTGACAATGGCAACGGCTTCACGCTGCCGTCTTTAGGCAAAGGGCGAATCAAGGTTCCCTTTTGGAGCATCAGAATTAATCCCACCTTTTCGTCCGTTTCTACGATTGCCTTTTCCAAAGGGGACATTTTCCGGCCGGTTTCCTGTCTGCCCTGCCAGAAGTCTTGCAAACGATACCGCTGTCCGTCAAACAAGTCGGCCACAGAAGCATAAGGCGTCTTCAGGTTCAACAAACGGCATAGCTCCCGATTCTTAATACAAATCATCGGTTCGTACTGCCACACTTCCGGACGCAGCAACCATCCGCCGATAATCTGTTCGGGAGTTAAACCCGCATAGGACGGCCGTCCTGTCAGTTTCACCACAAAATCACGAGCAAGCGTATTGAAGGGCACTACCCTGTCATGGTAAATAACCTGTTCATAAGCCAGACTATCCGCCTGCCTGATGCTTAAAGCCGGAAGCGTCCGTCCCTGCACCTGCATACTTCCCGCCAACAGCAAAAGACAGAACACGCCCCCCTCCCTAAGCAACGGATGATTCATCAGCCTGCGGAATTCTCCCCTATGGCTGAAGAGTAGTCCAATCATAGAAATTCCCAGCAGTACATACCCTGCATAGGTAGCTCCTATTCCCCAAGGGTCATAGTTCACTGTCAGCCAACTACCTCGTTTGTCTTCATCAAAAGACGACTGATAGAAGCGGAAACCCTGTTCGGACAGAATACGGTTCATGGAAACGGTGCGGCTGCAAGAGGCACTGTCCGTATCCTGCCCCGACCGCAAGATACGAATATGGCTGACATAATCCGCAGGAGCTTCCGTACCGGGATAGTGTTCCACCCGAAAGCTGTCCAAGAGTAATGTAAAGGGTAAATCTATCCTCCGGCCGCTCTCCTGTTCCACAAAGCTACCTACTTTATTTCCTACGGTAAGGTGCACATATCCTTTCCGGCTGCCGACAAACGTAAGCATGGCTCCCGCCAAAATCACAAGGAAGGAACCATGCAACAACAATGTGGGAAAATGCTTCCATAGCTGCCGTCTGATGAATGCCATAACAGCCAGAGCAGCCAGAATCCCCCAGAGACAACAAAACCAAAAAGTATGATATATATACTTTTCTACAAAATCTGTCCCGCATGCCTGCTCCAGGAAAGTAGCTATGGCAAGCAGACATACGAGGCAGATATATACAGCGATGAGTAATCGTTTCAAGTTATGTGACATCAGTTATTGGCCTGATTAAGTATGAATGCTGACTATTATCCGGTTCTTGTTTCAATTCAGAAAGGAGCATACTCCTTGTTTTCAAGCGCCTTTACCCCCATGCACTCCATTTCTATCAGCCAGCCCGGACGGCATACCGGCGCATGGACAAACACTTTGGGAGTAGCGGGGAAACGCTTGTCATACATCTCCTTGACGACTGCATAATCAGCAATATCACGCAAATAGACAATCATCTGCCCCAAATCATCGAACGTACAGTCCGCTTCCTTCAAGAGGGCCTCCACGTTTTCCCACATCCGTTCGGTCTGCTTGCGGATGTTGCCTGGATGCACCACTTCGCCCTTGTTGTTGATGCTTGCCGTACCGGAAATGAAGACTTGGCGGCGATCGCCGTAGTCCACATACGTGCCTCGTTCAAAACTGACGCCATACTCATAAGTGGGATTCAGATACGCGGGCGCATACAGAAAATGAACCTGTCCGGACTTTATCCCGTCGACGGCATACGTGTCCATCAGCACCGACACTTTCGGGTCGGCATGGCGCCCGCCGATACCGGTGCTCGAAATGTAGTGCGTCTTCTCCGTCAGGTTCTGTGTGATGAACACTTCATTGCGAGCTTTCACCACTCCGGCATAGTTCACGTCCACATTCTGCACGAAAAACCAAGTACGGATACAATTGTCCGCCAATTTGCATCCCTGTTCCATAAGCTGCATCACGTAGTCATTCAGCAACAGGCGGGTTTGATATTCGGAGTTGGCCGCACGATTGAAAGCATTGCCACTCCAAAGATGGCGGTAAGCGCCATGCCTCACCTCAAATAATCCGTTGTGAAGCACTCTTGTCTGTACTCCGGACTGCAAATACACCCATAATGCAATCTTGGTTCCATTCAGCGGCGGCTGCTCCACAATGGAAAATGCGCAGTCCGAACTCTCTGTGGTAAGCGCCAGCAGCATATCCGATTGGTTGGCGGCATCGCTCAGGAAATAACGCTTGAAAACAGCAACAGCACCACGTATTTCACCCTCTAGTAAAGCGAAGTAAGCATTCACTACTGCATTCAATTGTTGCTCGTATGTGTCTTCCGGGCAACGTGCATGTATCATCACATGATATTCCGAAACACCGTTGTCCGCATCATATTTAAAGATTTCGGCTGATGCATTTTCAGTTTGCCTTTGTTGTCTATTGTTCATAACAATATTGGTTTTCGTTATTGTTGGTAAAGTTATTCTTCGGCCCCGGAGTCTATCCAGTCTTTAAGCATTTCCAATGCTATCGACGATTCTATCTCTTGCGAATGGTCGTGTCCCCACTCCTTGCTGATAGGGGAAGCAAGGATCTGATACAACATACTTTCATCGGAATTTCCCGGACTGACCCGCATCCATTCTGGGCTTACAACGGAAGGACGGTTGACCAAGCCATCATAGCTGACACCTTCTTTCAAGTTCAGTCCAGCAGCGGCAGTCGTACTGGTTCCATGACAACCTACACACGACTTACCAATAAAAATCCCCTGCTGAACGGCGTTGAACATACCGGCATCGATTGTCCCGGCATCCAATTGGGTAGTATCTGCATCTACAGTAGAAAAATCTTGCGTGTAAAATGAATACACGCGCTCGCGTATACGGTTTGTCACACAAAGCTCAATAGAGGTAACCTCTTCGCCGATTCCGGCCATCAGCAAGTCTACGTCACCATTATTCGGAATAGATTTTGCAATCAGCGAATACTCCTTCTCATTGTTGAAACCTGCAAGAACCACCGTATAGCCGTCCGGCCATGTATCCACTCCGCTCATATTCACGTGCAGTTTCACTACACGCCCTTCTTCCGGAACAATGAGCCTGTCCTGATAGAGCCTGCCCTCGTCGCAGGAAGCGAAAACGAATATGAACAACGATAAGAAAAGAATATGTTTCTTCATAGATAAATCCTTTTTTCAATCTGTTAGAATGTGTATTGCAGCAAAACGGTCGCGGAATGCGTGGCCAGCCCCAAGTTATCATTATCGCGGTCGAGCTGTGTGTCATGTCCCCAACGGGCTGTATACTGATACATAGCCTGCAACTTCAAATTGCAACCTTTGAAGAAATAATTCATACCCACAGCCGGCATGTTCAGGAAACCGTCGTCACCGGTACCGTTACGGTTGAAGAAGTCGTAACGTGCGGCTACCTGAACACGAGGAGCCACAAAATAACCGCCCTGCACATAACCGCCTAAATAATGATATGTCTCATCAATCTTCTGACGTTTGGTGAAACCTACATTCATATAATACGCCTCGGCAGCCAAATAAAGTTTGTTCTTCAACATGGCAAACTCCAATCCGACACGCATGTCGTTTGTACTCTCATTTTCACTCTCTACATTAACAGAACCGGACAGGCCGAAAAGCATCTTATCTTCATGCAGGCGGTTCGGATTACCTTGCGTAGAAGGCATCACTCCTTTAGGCATATAAGTCAGACGACCTGCATAGAGCAAAGACGGAATGTGCCAGTCGTCACTGATAGTTTTTGATGCTGTATTCACAGAAATTCCCGTACCGTTGAACAAGCCGACCTCATAGCCGAACTTCTCGCCTATCAATCCATGCAGTTCCACCCCCAGGTCAAAACCGGTAGCCATGTTCGGGGTAACAGCATTCAGCGAATAAGGCATGATGACTGGAGAAGTCAACGAAACCGGCAACTGCGGCAGTAATGTCTCGCCCAACGTAGTCAGGTAGGCATGCGAGAAAGGTGTCTTGAACTTGCCTACACGCAATGCCAGCTGCTTCTTGAACTGCACGTCAAACCAGGCCTGCTGCAACAAAGCACCACCGCTGGCCGCCGCATTGATGGATAGGTTGAAAGACACTTTTCCGAAAGCCTTACCCGTAAAGCCCAACACCGCATAAGGTACCGAGAAACCGGAATTGGCGAAATTATCCTGATTATATGCCTTATCTAAGCCTTCATCATCATACCAGTTCAGATTGGCGCTTGTCTGTACCAGCAAATAGGGTTTGAAAACAAAGTCGCCTTTCTTGCTGGAAATAGTAAAACCTTCCCTCCCGTCCAACGACACCACGCCATTCTCCGTATCTTCTTCGTGCTGTGCCATTGCCATCAACGGCATAGCGGCAAACGAAGCCAATAATATTAATTTCTTCATACGATTATATCGTTTCTTATTTAAATACTGTGTAACTTGTTATTATAGTGAATTGATAAATGCAACCAACGCATCACGATCTTCCTTACTCATATTCTTAAACAGATTCTTGGAAGCCTCCGCCTCACCGCCATGCCACATAATGGCCTCAACCAAATTACGGGCACGTCCGTCATGCAGAAAATAAGTATGCCCGTTTACAATCTCCTGCAAGCCGATACCCCACAACGGAGTGGTACGCCATTCATTGCCGCGTGCAAGACCACTGACATAGTTGTCATTCAATCCCACACCCATAATTTCCGAACCCATATCATGGAGCAGGAAATCCGAATACGGATGAATGGTCTGGCTGCCCAACCAAGGGAGCTGCGTTCCCATCAACAAAGAGCTGCCGCGCGGTTTGGTATGCAAGGTGGTGACATGGCAAAGGTGGCATTTGGCTTCATAGAACTTCTGCTCGCCTTTGATAACCTGTTCGTCATCCACAACCTTCGCCCCGGGGGCCAGCTTGCGCGCCAGGTCCCGCGATTCGGCGCAGACGTCGCAGATGTACGCAACGTCCCACCTGTCGCTTTTCTGCATCTCGTCGAGGTAGAAACCTCCCATTCTGCCGAAGCCGATAAGGCCAACTTTTACAGGATTCATCGTGTAGTCAATAAGGTCGGTTAAAAGTTAGGTTCAGCGCCGCGCCTCCCGTTTCCGAAGGAAAATACCGGCAGGCGCACCACCTCGATTACAAAATTAGCCCGAATAACCTTCGGTTTGAAAACTGAAGCGGAAAATGTAGAACCCAATTCGAACCATATCTCTAATTAACAATTTATTACATTCTGAAACAACCCGAAAAATGTAGACGATCTGGAATGGTCAGACGTCCGTTTTATGGGCCGTTCCGATCTTCATGACCATCTTTTCGAACTCCTCGCGCGAGATGGCCGCCTTGTTGCGCACCTTGGTCCGGTAGTTATAGACGGTCGAAAGCGAACAGCGCAGGAACGAAGCGATCTTCACGCTGTCGGTGATGCCCAGACGCAGCAGGGCGTAAATCCGCAGCTCCTTGTTCAGCAGGTCCTCCTGCTTGAGCACGATCCGCTCGTCCTCGGTCAGCAGGGCGTTGAAGTCCTCGACGAACGACGGATAGAGGTTCAGGAAGATGGCGTCGAAATTCTTGTAGAGTTCGTCCTGCTCGTCCTCGAGCATCGAGGTCGATTTGAGCCGTCTGTTGAGTTCGTCGAACTTCCGGTCCTGGGCCAGCTTCTTGAGCGACTTGCGGTAATCGTCCATTTTGTCGATGTACATGGAGCAAAGGTCGAAGAACCGCGCTATGTACTGCACCTTGACGGCATTGGAGTCCGACAACTGCTCGTTCTTCTCGCCCAGCTCCTCGTTGAGCCGGGCCAGCTTCGCATTGGTCTGCGAAAGCTCCTCCTTGATGCGGTAGACCCTGCGAAGCTGCTTGTACAGGTAGACGAACAGCAGCACCAGCACCGCCGACAGCACGCTGATCAGCACCAGATAGTATTGCAGCTTGTGTTTGGTGCGGGACTCTTTGGCCTGGTGCGAGGCAATGATGATCGAGTAAAGTTCCGACATCTGGACCGTGCGGAACTGCACGTTGGAGAAAAGCGCGTCCTCGACGGCCGCCTGCGTGTAGCGGAACGCACGGAAAAGATCGCCGTGGCGGTAATAGAGCGTCGCGAGCGCCTGGAAGGCGGCGTTCTCCTTCGTGGAGTTCCGGATGTCGGTCATCGCCGACAGCATGTAGTACTTCCGCGCCAGCCAGTCGTCCCCGCGGCGGCGGTAGAAACTGCCCACCGAATAGGCGCACTCGGCGTAGAGCTGCGAATCGGGTTCGAGGCTGTTCAGAAACCCGAGCAGCCGGACCTCCATTTCGTGCGACTGGTTGCGGCGGCTCATCTGGTAGAGCCGGTCGAGCTTGTAACGCACCGAAACCGTGTCGGCAAACATGATCACCGAATCCTGATAGCGTTCCTCCAGCTCGCGGAAGTGTCTCTGTCCGCTGAAAGCCACGTATTGCTGGTAGAAACGGTTGTAAGCCTTGTAATAGGTCGCCAGCATGTCGCGGGGCACCGACCGGCGGTCGATCGAATCCAGCATCCGCTTCGCCTCGATGGACATGCCCGTCGACGAGTAGAGTTCCGCCAGGCGGATTCCCGAAAGACAGCCCTTGCGGCGGTCGCCCAGACGACGCGCCAGCAGGACGTTGCGCTCCATGTAGCGGATGGCCGAGTCGAGTTTGTACTTGTGGAATTCGCCGAACAGCCTGTCGTTGATCTCGTACTCCTGCGCGGGAGTCAGGCCGCTCACGCTCAACAGATGCCGCAGTTCGGCGATACGCTGCTCCTTCTGGCAGTCGTAAACCTGCCGGTTGGCGATCATGTGGTCCAGTTTGTCCGACAGCGACTGCGTTTCGTTCCGCTCGCAGGCGGACGACACGACCGCTACGGCGCAGAGCAGCAGCAGGGTTCGCAGCAGGTATGTGGGTTTCAGCAGTTTCATGGTCGGGGCCGGCCGCCGCAGGAAGCGTCCGCGAACAGGGCAAAAGTACAACTTTTTGCCGAATGCCGGCTTTCTTTTTAATCTTTCCTATTTGTTTGACGCCGCAAAGACATATCACGCGTCGTAAACCGAAACGAAGAGACGCTCCGGATTCCGGTTCGGATTTCAGAGCGAAAATCTCCTTTTCACGGTTCAAGGTACAAAAAATCGCCGACATACGGAACAGAACGGGCAAAAAAAAAGAATCCCCGGCGACAGAATCGCCGGAGATTCGGGCGGAAATCCGCCGGAGGGAGGCACGGCACAGGATGCGCCCCGAGCCGTAATTCGCAGGCAATGAGCGTTGAAAGCTACCCGAGCTTCATCACGTCGTCGATGCCCATATCCTTATAGGTGCTTGCCAGCTCCTCGCTGCGGTCCGAAATAACCAGCAGCTTGTCGCCCAGCTTGAGTTCCGTCTTCCCCTGCGGCACGAAGTACTCCCCGTCGCGGCAGACCATCATCACCAGCGTATTCTCGGGCAGGGTGATGTCCTTGAGCGTATGGCCGCTGGCGAGCAGGTTCTCGTTGACCTCGACCTCCGTCAGCGCCGACTTCATCTCCTCGTGCATCTCGACGTTGAAGGCCGATTCGCGCTCCTCGTAGGCCAGCCCCAGCAGATTGGCCATGCCGCTCACGGTCGTACCCTGCACCAGAAGCGAGATAATCGTCGAGAGGAAGACCACGTTGAACAGCAGCTCGGCGTGCTCGACGCCCGCCATCATCGGGTAGATGGCGAACAGGATCGGCACGGCGCCGCGCAAACCCACCCACGAAACGTAGAGACGCGCCTTGGTCGTGAAGCGCCGGAACGGCAGCAGGCAGGCGAAAACCGTGACGGGACGCGCCACGAGGATCATAAACGCGCCGACCGCACCGCCGAGGATCAGCACCTCGGGACGCAGCAGTTCGTCGCTGTTGACGAAAAGCCCCAGCGTGAGGAACATCACGATCTGCATGAGCCACGTGAAACCGTCGAAGAAGACCGTCAGCGAGCGTTTCTGCGCCAGCTTATGGTTGCCCACGACCAGACCCGCGAGGTAAACCGCCAGGTAGCCGTTGCCCTTGACGAGGTCCGTGAAGGCGAAGGCGAAGAAGATGAAGGCCAGCAGCAGCACGACGCCCCCGATCGCCCATTTGTACTGTTCGAGCGTCGATACCGGTTTGTTGTAGAAGAGCGTGTTGGCCGGGCAGGTGTGCGGCGAGAGGTCCTTGCGTTCGAGGGCTGCGTAGTTGAAGACCGGGCGGGCGTCCTGCGGGGCGTAGAACGGAATGTCGCGTGGCTGGTGTCCGGCCAGAACGGCGTCGATGGTCGAAATGACGTGTGCGTTCACCTCGGCGTCGTCGTATACATAGCCTCCGACCAGTCCGCCGTCGCGGATGTCTGCGGGCATCAGCGCGAACATCGGGGCCTGCACGCTGGCGATGACGCGGTAGGAGTCGGTGACGGAGACGATGTTGTCGCCGATTTTTTTTGTGTAATGCCACGACGAGAAGAGTATGCCCGTGCGGTGGATGTCGATGCGGTTGAGCGAGTCCAGCAGCGCTTCGGTCGACATTTCGTGTGCCGAGTAGAACCGGTAGTCGATCTGCGGGAATTCGCGGTCCAGCAGTTCGCGCAGGTCGCTGTCGGCCTGCTGGTTGATATAGCGGCCGTCGCCGACGAAGATCAGCGAATCCATCCCCGGGATCATCCGGCGCATCAGCTCGACGTTCTCGCGCAGGTAGAGCGGCGTGCGGATGAGCGTGATGTTGTCGGACACGGCTTTGTCGCACAGCGGCAGCCGCTCCTCGGGGCGCAGCGGGCGGCGGTCGAGGTAGGCGTTTTCAGGACCTATGTAGTCCATTTCCGAGCAGAGGATCAACGGCACGCCGGGCCAGGTCTGTTTCACGAAGTCGCGCAGCACGGCGATCGGAGCGCCCAGCAGCACCAGCATCCGGGGCGGATTCTTGCCGTATTCCCGCAGCAGGTTGTTTTTGAAGGATTCGATCTCGCCGGTTTTGTGTTTTTTGAACGTCATCAACAGCGAGTTCATGTTTTCGGTGTAGACTTCGAAGTTGTCCACCTGGTCGATATGCGCGACGATGCTGTTGATAATGTGGCTGCTCCAGGGCGCCGATTCGGTGTAGGTGTTCAGCACCAGCATGTAGTCGCGCTTGTCGCCCGGGGGGCTGCTCGCGGCTTCGGAGAAGGGATGTGCCAGCAGGCAGCTGAAAATCAGAACTCCCGCCAGGGCCTGGAGGGAAATGCTGAACGGTTTCTTCAGAAGATTCATTTGTTTGCAGTGAAGGAGCCGGATGACCGGCTGTGACGCTAAATGCAATGACGCATGTAAATTGAAAAAGAGAGGCCCGGAGTTGTGTTCCTGACCTCTCTTTCGAAGACGGAGACTACCTGTTCAGAACGGGTTTGATGTCCTTGATCCGGAGCTGGGTGGTCACAGTTCCCCGGTAGTGGTTTTCGACGATCTGGTAGCAGACGTCGATCGGGCGTCCCGAGCGCACCCATTCGTAATGCGTGGGCTGCTGGAAGGCGATGGCCTGGATCTTGGTGTTGGGCTTCTGCCGCTGCATCAGGTCCATGCGCAGGTGCTCGCACTCCATGCCGACGAGCTTGGCGTCGCCGTGGTTGCTCACGCCGCAGGTGGCGAAGACCGGCGCCGTGTTGCCCGGCCCGAAGGGCTGAAAGCGGTTGAGGTCCTTGCGGAAAGCCGGCGTGATGTCCGAGAAGAGCAGTTCGCTGTCGATGTCCACCTGCGGGACGAGCATCTGCGGGTCGATGTTCTCCTCCACGTATGCGTTGAACCGCCGCGTGAACTCGCCGACGTTTTCCGGACGCATCGTCAGCCCTGCGGCGTACATGTGTCCGCCGAAGTTTTCCAACAGGTCCGAGCACGACTCGACGGCCTGGTAAAGGTCGAATCCGGGAACCGAACGCGCCGATCCGGTCACGAATCCGTTGCTCATCGTCAGCACCACCGTCGGGCGGTAGTAGGTCTCGATGAGACGCGACGCGACGATGCCCACGATGCCCTTCATCCAGCGGGGATTGTAGATCACGGTGCTCTTGAGGGCCTTCATTTCGGGATTGCCCTCGATATAGTCGTGCGCTTCCTGCGTGACGGAGCGGTCGATCGACTTGCGGTCCTGGTTGTAGGCGTCGATCACGCTGCCGAACTCCTCGGCGATCGACTCGTTGCCCTCGATCAGCAGTTCCACGGCGGCGTGCCCGCCCGAAGGCGAGGCGTTTTCGTCGTTCTCGTCCATTCGCATGCGGCCGGCGGCGTTGATGCGCGGCCCGATCTTGAAGACGATGTCGTCGATGGTGATATTGTGTTTGTCCAGCCCGCAGATCTTGATGATCGACAGCAGACCTTTCGACGGCTCGCGGTTGAGGTTCTTCAGGCCGAAATAGGCCAGAATCCGGTTCTCGCCGACCAGCGGCACGATGTCCGAGGCGATCGACACGACCAGCAGGTCCAGCAGGGGCAGGATCTGCTCGAAAGGCATGCGGTTTTTCTGCGCATAGGCCTGCACGAGTTTGAATCCCACGCCGCAGCCCGACAGTTCGTCGAACGGGTAGGAGCA
>ERZ773218.3070-NODE-3070-length-11527-cov-3.595101_pt1 | contig 11527 bp, 10 predicted proteins | sample MGYA00580527_ERZ773218 | MGnify/ENA primary metagenome ERZ773218 (study PRJEB29015, sample SAMEA2737763) | human gut metagenome | biome: human gut; feature: human-associated habitat; material: faeces | place: China | collected 2012 ...
AACTGAAAATGCTGACAGACGCAGTAGCATCCTCGAAGATCATTTCTGCCAAGAAATCCGAGGAGCTGGTGCAGAAATTATGCCGTTTAGCCGGCACATATCAGGCAGAGCAGCTTCGGCAGCTCGCCAGCTTATCCAGTCGGGTGAAACCGGACAATGAGCAAGTCTATTACATCATTGATGCCATCCAAACGGCGATTTTGGAAAAGCGGCAGGTACAGTTCCAGTATTATGAATATACGCCCGAGAAAAAACGAGTTCTCAAGCATGGCGGTTACCTCTATAAACTGGAGCCTTATGCTTTGGAATGGAAGAATGACCACTATTACCTGATTGGCTTTTCTCACAAACACCAGCGGATGGCCCATTTCCGAGTAGACCGCCTGTCGGGGATCAAGATACTTCCCGCCGGCTTTACACCCGATGAAGGCTTTGATGTGGCGGGCTACACCAACAAGATCGTTGATATGTTTGCTGCTGACCGCACGATTTCTGTTGAACTGCTCTGCGAGAACAAACTGATGAAAACCATCATAGACCATTATGGAGAATCTGTACCCACTCGTCCATATGACGAGGAACACTTTGCTGCAAAAATCGAAGTCGATCCAAGCAGCACCTTTTACGGCTGGGTCTTCAAATTTATGGGCGGTATTCAGATCATAGCACCCCAGAAGTGTGTGGAAGAAATGAAGCGGATCGCCCGCAGTTTTCTCTAAAACGGAGGTCAGGTGTTATGAAATTTTAACACCTGACCTCCGTTTCCTTTTTTATCCTTGTATCGAACAGATGTACTGGCTATAATATAAACAAGATGTTCGCAAACCAGCGAAACTCTATGAAGGAGGGATACCAGTGACCTTTGGAGCTTTCATCAGCACACGGCGCAAAGAGGCCAAATTAAACCTCCGGGATACCGCGAAACACCTCGGTATCTCCAATGGGTACCTGTGTGATATTGAGCAGGGGCGCCGGCCGGCGCCAGAGGAAGCGTTTGTAGAGCGTATCTCTTCTTTTCTGGAATTGGATAAGCAGGAGCATGAAATACTGCTGGATTTAGCCGCAGATTCCAGGAAGACAGTTCCGGCCGATCTACCTGACTATATCCGCCAACATGACATCGTCCGCGCAGCATTGAGAGTGGCAAAAGAAGTAGATGCTACCGATGAGGAATGGAAAGCATTTATGGAAATGTTGCAGAACCGCCAGAACTAAGGGGGGATTTTCTTGTCTGTACCAAAGTATCGATTGGACGCAATTGAAACCATTGGACGGAAGATCCTGCAAGAGTACGATCCCGCTTTGTTGGACGGACCTCCCCAGGCAGTCCCCATTGAAACTATCATAGAAACCAAGTTTGATCTAACTCTGGAATATCATTGCCTACGCAAGAACGGGAGCATCCTTGGGGAAACAATTTTCGATGAGGGCGCTGCCATTTTGTATGACCAAGATGAAAAACGCTACCGCTTGATCGCCGTCAAAGCTGGAACGATCTTAGTGGAGGAGCGGTTTTGTGTGGACAGGCTCCTCGGCAGGCTGCGGTTCACCTGCGCCCACGAACTGGGGCACTGGGTCCTGCACCAGAAGCTGTATTCTGGCACAGGCGATGTGGCTGCCTATGAAGGAAAAACATCTTTGGATGAAAGCTATGGTCTGGTCGAATGGCAGGCTGACGCCTTGGCTACTGCTCTCCTCATGCCCTTGCCGCAAATAAAAAGGAGTTTTTACCGTTTGCGCGCAGGCAGAAGCCATGAACATCTGGTTGCGGAAATGGCTCGGACCTTCCAAGTCTCCAAGCAGGCCATGCGTATTCGGTTGGAAACACGCAATCTCATATAAGTTTGGTACGGCAAGGCCCCTCCTCCTGAGAGAGGGGCGCAGCCGCTCCGCTGTTCGCAGGCTTTGTTGTATGCATTTTGTTCGCAGCTTAGCGAACAAGGAAGGAGGAGAATGGCATGAGGAAAGAAAGCGCCACTGTGCAGAAATGCAAAAGACAGATGGCGACCCTTGGATTTGACAGCCAGCTGGCCTATCATCGGGTAAAGCTGATTTTGAAAATCTACCGGGATGTGGTGTGGGTCCTCAGTGAACGGATGGAAGAACTGCATGAGTATGCCTGGGAGCTGGGTGCTCAAGACGTTGATAAGGTGCCAAGCGGGTCCATCCGTCCACAAAACAGCCTGTGGCAAGCTGTATCGCAACGATTCCGTCAGGGACAATGATACTTCCGTCCAGTCACAGCCTCCACCGAAATGGGGATCAAGCAATGAGGGCGGCCGACAGAGATCCTGCCGGGGGTGAGAGTCCCATGACGCGGTGAAGCCAGCCGCGGTTCAGATGGTCGCCCTATGGAGCTGATGCCAGTGGCACAGTCTCCTGCGCTTGGGGAAGTAGTGTCGAATACGAGCGCCAAAGAAAGACAACACGAATGTGAAGTCTTAATATCAGAAGCAATGGGGATCGCTTCTGCTCTATGCCAGCCCTTTCACTGACCGGAATGACTGCTGTATGAGTCACCATTCCAATCCTGCAAGGGATCTGGTTATCAGAGAAGCGATCCCTATTTTTGTGGTATTAAGCCAGAAAAACAGGGGGTGCAAATGATGGAAACATACCGCAAAGAGGACATCCGCCGGGGTGATATCTACTATGCAGACCTGCGGCCGGTAGTTGGCTCCGAGCAGGGCGGAATCCGTCCTGTGGTCATTCTCCAGAACAATGTGGGCAACCGGCACAGTCCCACAGTGATCGCAGCCGCGATCACCAGCCGGAAAGGTAAGCATAAACTTCCTACTCATGTGAACCTGGATGCTCCAGTCCCAGGTCTTTACCGCGACTCTATCATCCTGCTGGAACAGCTTCGCACCATCGATAAAAGCAGATTGAGGGATAAGCTTGGTTCTCTTGGAGAAGACCAAATGTGCAAGCTTGACCATGCGCTGGAAGTCAGCGTTGGGCTTCTCCCAATCTATAATACCATCTGATTTTACCCGCACTCAGGATACCGCCATTTAAAAATAGACCAGGAACGATCGGGGCCGTTCATCGGCTCCGGTGGGCGGCCCCTCCATAACAGGAGGGTGTTTTATGACTAAGATAGAACTTCAAGATAACCTTGTATTTCTTTCCGCGCTGAAGCTGCTGGAGCAGCTCACCGAAAAGGGCCTACTGACAGTGGATGAAGCGGAGAAGTCCCGCATTGAGCTGGAGCGGAAGCTCCGGCCCACTCTGCTGTTCGCCTGAACAGGCTCTATATGAGAATAGCTGATTGCCCAGTTTTCCCGCTTCTTTTTCGTTGATGTTGGTAATGGCTATTGCGGAAGGACTGTGGTAGTGTGTGTTGCTGAGAGGAGGTCAAAAAAGATATGACGGAAACAAACATAAGCATCGCAAGAGTTCCGCAGGTCACGGTGATCGACCCAAGAATCCCCGAAAAAGCAAAACTGAGGGTGGCAGCCTACGCCCGAGTCAGCAGTGACTCCGAAGACCAGGTCAACTCCTATATCGCCCAGGTAGACTTTTATACCAAGCACATCGCTGGCAAAGAGGACTGGGAGATGGTAGATATCTATGCCGATGAAGGTATCTCTGGGCTGGAAGCCAGGAATCGGGATGATTTCAACCGAATGATGGCCGATTGCAGGGAGGGAAAGATCGACCGGGTCCTCTGCAAATCGATCTCACGCTTTGCACGCAACACACAGGAATACATCCAGTTCGTGCGGGAACTACTCCGGCTGGGTATTTCGATCCACTTTGAAAAGGAGAACATCGATACAGGGAAGATGACCTCGGAACAGGTTGCCCAAATCTATGGGGCTTTCGCCCAGATGGAATCGACCAACCACTCCAGTAATATGCGCTTCAGTGTCCGTATGAGGATGGAAAAGGGGTTGTTTGTCCCATCTTCCGTCCCCTATGGCTACCGGCTGGCAGGGCGGGATCTGGAGATCATACCGGAGGAGGCTGAGGTGGTCCGCCGCATCTTCTCCGCTTATCTGAGCGGCCAGGGAAAGGATGATATCGCCAGGGAGCTGAACCAGCTCGGGGTGGATCGAGGCCGAAACCGCGAGAAGTGGCATCCCAGTACGGTGGCCTACATCCTGACCAATATCTCCTACACCGGAGATATGATCTGGCAAAAAAGCTGCGCCACAGATACGATTCCATTCCGGCAGGTTCGAAACCTTGGCCAGAAGCCCCGCTACTTTGTGGAGCACAGCCACCCGGCCATCGTAAGCTGTGCGGATTTTCAGAGGGTACAGGAACTGATGTCCTCCCGCAAGGGGCAGTTCCATGGGACGCACCGTATAAGTAAGGGCAGCCGCTATGATAAACACATCTACTGCGGGGGATGCGGCTCTCTCTGTCGCAAAAAAATCACAGGGGGAAAGACTTACTGGGTCTGCCGCCGCCACGATGGAAACAAAGCAGACTGCCCTACCCCGCAGATTCCAGAACCAGAAATTGCGGCGGCTGTCCTGCGGCTCTACCACAAGCTGAAACTTGGTCAGGAAACCGTCCTGCGGCCTGTCCTCAGCCAACTGCAGGAGCTTAGGGAACGGGAACTCCGCTCCAATCGCAAGATCAGTGATATTGACAATGAAATAGCCCGTATCTCAGAGCAGAATCTCGTCCTTGTTCGGCTGAAGTTGAAAGGGTATGTGGATTCTGCTCTCTATTTATCCCAGATGGATGAAATCGACCGTAAGCTGCGGGAGCTCAGGAAGCTGCGACGCCGTCTTCTGGAGGCAGCCGGTGAAGACCGGCAGATCCATGACACAGAGCGAATGATGGAGTATCTGGAGGATGGTCCGGAATGGCTGGATGAGGTTCCCGCGGAACTGTTTGGGGAACTGATTGAGCGGATCATCATTATCAGCCCGGAACGGCTGAAGTTCCGCCTGCTGAATGGGATGGAACTGGCAGAAAACATAGAGAGGACGGTGCGATAAATGGCGTGGCAAAGAAAAATTCCTTTCGGCTATCAGGTCCAGAACGGCAGGATCAACTGCCATCCGGAGGAAGCAGAGCTTGTAAGGGCTATCTTCTCCCGCTATCTGCTGGGCGGCTCCTACAGTCAGATTGCTGACGAGATGGCCCGGCAAGGTGTGCGCTATCATCAACATACTGCCCAGTGGAACAAACACATGGTCAAGCGGATTTTGGAGAATGAACGGTATCTCGGGATGGATGGCTATCCCCAGCTGGTGACAGATGAGGAATTTCTCGCTGTCCGCCTGCGGCGGGGAGAACAGAACACCTACGCTCCATGCCCAAGCGAGATCATCCCTATACGGGACAAGGCGGTCTGCGCCCTCTGTGGAGAAAAGATGGCGCGGGATACCAAATCCCGTGGCCGCCCACGCTGGCGGTGTAAAAATCCAGAGTGCGGCGGCAGTGTATATCTTGATGACAGCATCATTTTGGAACGAGTGGTGCAGAAGCTCAAAGTGCTGGCTCATTCTCCTGAGTGTATCCGGCTTCCTAAAGCCGCCCCTGCCTCAACAGATGCCCTTCGCATCGAAAATGAACTGGCCCTCTGCTTTAACCGGGCCGATATCAACCCGGAATATATGAAAACACTGATCATGGCCGCCGCTGCCGAGCGGTATGCCGGCCTGAACGATCCAACGCCGGCCCACAGGCGGGCACTGCTGCGGCAGAAGCTGGAGCTGGAGCCGGAGAACGAAGAAACCCTGTGGGAACTTTTTGAGTCGGCAGTAACCCATGTGTGCATCGGCAAAGGCGGAGAGATCAGCCTATCCCAAAAAGATCAAAAGGAGTGTGCCTCATGAACATACAGAAAACCGCCCCCACCCCCAAACTGGTCACTATGATTCCGGCTGACCCTCAGATGACAGAACGGGATCTTCGAAAAAAGCACCTGCGAGTTGCGCCTTACTGCCGGGTATCCACTGACAAGGAGGAGCAGCTCTCCAGCTACGAGGCACAGATCGAATACTACACGGAAAAAATCGACGCCAATCCGGATTGGACAATGGTCCGCCTCTATGCGGATGAGGGCATCACCGGCACCTCGGCCAAAAAGCGCAAAGATTTCCTCCAAATGATCCGGGACTGTGAGCGTGGAAAAATCGACTTGGTCATCACCAAATCGGTGTCCCGGTTCTGCCGAAACACACTGGATGGCCTGAACTATGTCCGCCGCCTGAAACGGCACGGCGTGGGAGTCTACTTTGAGAAAGAGAATGTGAACACCCTCTTCATGGACAACGAGATGATACTCACCTTCATGATGAGCCAGGCCCAGGCGGAAAGCGAATCCCTCAGCGGCAATGTGAGGTGGGGCCACCGGAAGAACTTCAAGGATGGAAAGGTCTATTACCACTGCAAGACCTTCCTCGGCTACCGCTGGGGTGCGGACGGACAGCCGGAGATCGACCCGGAGCAGGCAGCCATTGTCCGGCGCATCTTCTCCCGGTTTCTGCTGGGACACAGCGTCCGGCAGATCACCACCGACCTGATGGCGGATGGGATCAAAACAGCCACAGGGAAAACAGTGTGGCATGACAGCGTGGTCCAGAAGATGCTTTGCAATGAAAAATATATTGGTGACGCCATTCTCCAGAAGACCTACATTGCTGACCTGTTCACCAGAGAGAAGCGGGTGAACAACGGCGAGCTTCCCAAATACTATGTCCATGACTGCCACCCGGCCATCATTGACCGGGAGACCTTCCAAAAGGTACAGGAGGAGCTGGCCCGCCGGTCCAGCTTGAAGAAAACATCCTCCAAAGCGAAGACGCAGCTCGGGAAATACTGCGGAAAGTATGTGCTCAGCGAGCTGCTGGTCTGCGGGGAGTGCGGCAGCCCTTATCGCCGGGTGATCTGGACGCAGAAAGGGGTCAAACGGGTCGTCTGGCGGTGCCAGAACCGGCTGGAGCATGGCAGGAAGATTTGTAAGCAGTCTCCCACTCTGGATGAGGGCGACATCCACGACGCCGTCATCTCCGCTATGAACGAGCTGTTCCGGATGCAGGCCGCCAAGGACGCGGTGAAAGCCGGTATTGCGGCCGTCCTTGCCGGAGAAGAACAGACGATGAGCCTGCCTGCCGTGGAGCTTCAGATCCGGAACCTGCAGGAACGACAGCTGGAGCTGTTCCAGCTGATCGTCAGTGCCGGCGCTGACTGTACCGACTATGATGAGGAGCTTCAACAGGTCAACATAGCCAAGACGAGGCTCATGGCCCAAAAAGCGGAGCTGGAAAAGGAACAGCGAGGCGCAGCGGCCTTCGAGAGCAGGCTGGCAGAACTTGACATGGCATTGGAGCAGGCCAGCGGTACCCTTACGGATTTTGATGAACTCACCGTCCGTCAGCTGGTCAGCAACATCAAGGTGTTGGACAAGGATAGCCTGCTCATCTGCTTCAAGGACGGAACAGAGATCACTCAGGCCATGCAAAGGAGGCAGGCCGCATGATCTATATCACCGGTGACACCCACGGCGGCTTCCAGCGGTTCGGAAGCAAATACTTCCCCCAGCAAACGCAGATGGGCCGAAATGACTACATGATCATCTGTGGTGATTTTGGAGGGCTGTGGGACGGCGGCCAGAAAGACCAGCATTGGCTGGACTGGCTGGCTGAGAAACCCTTCACCACCTTGTTTGTGGATGGAAACCATGAAAACTTTGATCTGCTGAATGCCCTGCCGGAAAAAGAATGGCACGGCGGCAGAGTACATGAGGTGAGGGAAAATATCCTCCACCTGATGAGAGGCCAGATATTCACCTTCAGCGGTCTCACATGGTTCACGATGGGAGGAGCCTCCTCCCACGACATTCAGGATGGCGTCCTTGATCCGGAGGACCCCGACTTCGAACAAAAGTATTGGCTGCTGCGCCGAATGCGGGGAATGTTCCGGGTCAAAGGACGCTCCTGGTGGGCGGAAGAAATGCCAAATGCCCGTGAATATGTAGAGGCACTGAAAAATCTGGAGCAGGTAAACTGGAAGGTAGACTGCATCCTGTCCCACTGCGGTCCCAGCAGTGTCGTGCGGAAAATCGACCCCTCCTATGGAAGTGACCAGCTCACCGATTTTCTGGAAACGGTCAATCAGCGGTGCCAGTTTACATACTGGTTCTTCGGGCATTACCACGACAACCGGATCATCAATGACAGATATATCCTCCAGTGGGAGCAGATTTCCGGATTAGAAATTTGAGTAAACGAGAAAATCATAACAGTGCCGCACAGAAATTGCTCTGTGCGGTACTGCTTACAACAATATAACCCCTTATAACCCCTTGAATATATAAGAGGAATGGGGTATAATAAATTTAGCAGAATGGAGGTGCGGTATGAAAGAAAAGATTCAGGAACTGGAGCGGCAGATCGCCGCCCTTCCCATCGGCTATATTTCCAAGAAGACGATCAACGGAAAGACGCGCTACTATCATCAGTGGACAGAAAATGGGAAGAAGCACAGCCAATATCTGCGGGATGGCGAACTGGAGCCGCTGCAGGAGCAAATAGAGCAGCGCAAAGTATTGCAGGCACAGCTGAAAGAGCTGCAAGCCAAGATGCCCAAAGTGCGCCAGCCAAAGTTGGACTTTGAAACCAGTGTAATTGTTGGTAAAGGATTGGCCGCCATGTCGCAGGGCGTAAAGGGCTGGGGCCTCCGTGACTGCTTCGGGCAATTGGAGGATTATCTCTACAGCAATGAAAGCGACAGGGTCTGCCTGGTTTTTGGCCTACGCAGGACCGGAAAGACTACCATGCTCCGGCAGGCCATCGCCCGAATGAGCAAAGAGGATCTCAGCCGCACGGCCTATATCAAAGCCCGCAGAAGCGATACCATGGCCATGATGAACCGGGATCTGAAAAAACTGTTCGATGCGGGCTTCCGCTATGTATTCATTGATGAGGTCACCCTGATGCGGGATTTCATCGATTCTGCGGCTCTCTTCTCCGATGTGTTTGCGGCGATGGGAATGAAGATCATCCTCTCCGGTACGGACTCCCTCGGTTTTTGGCTGGCGATGGATCAGGAGCTCTACGACCGGGCAAAGCCCATCCACACCACCTTCATCCCATACCGGGAATACAGCCGCCTGCTGGGGATCGACAGCATTGATGAATATATCCGCTATGGCGGGACGCTGCGGGCCGGTGAGCTTGCTTTTGATGATGAAGATGTCAACGCCCAGGACGCCTCCTTCCGGGATGATGAGTCCACACGGCGGTACATCGATACAGCGATCTGCAAAAACATTCAGCATTCCCTGGCCTGCTATGAGGCAGGCGGACATTTCCGCCACCTGTACTCTCTGTATGAGGCCGGTGAGCTGACCAGCGCCATCAACCGGATTATCGAGGACATGAACCACCGGTTCCTGCTCTCGGTTCTGACCGATGACTTCCAATCTCACGATCTACGGCTGACCGCCTCGAATCTTCGGAAAGAGCGTGACCCCGAAAAGCGTACCGAGATATTGGATCATATCGATACGGAATCGGTCACCCAGCGCCTGATGGAGCTGCTGGATATCCGCAACAAAGAGGAACAGTCCATCGGTATCACAGATACCCATATCCGGGAGATCAAAGAGTATCTCTCCGCATTGGAACTGATCGTAAACTGTCCCATTGAAACCGCTGACCCAGGAGCAAAGTCTGTGGAACACATCCTGTTTACCCAGCCGGGGATGCGATACTGTCAGGCACAGGCTCTTGTCCACTCGCTGATGAAGGACGAGACCTTTTCAGCTCTCAGCGAATTGGAGAAGACCCAGGCTGCGGGCAGGATCCTCGAAGAAGTACGGGGACGGATGCTGGAGGATATTGTCCTGCTGGAAACCATGAAGTCGGCTGACAGAGAACACCGGGTGTTCAAGCTGCAGTTTGCGGTCGGCGAGTTTGACATGGTGATCTATGACGAGAAGGAAAACTGCTGCGAGATTTTCGAGATCAAACACAGTGACAAACAGGTTCCCGCACAATACCGGCATTTGGCCGATCAGGAAAAATGCGATAAAACTGAGCGGCGATTTGGCCCGATCCGGGGACGCTATGTCCTGTATCGGGGTGAGGATGCCGCACTGGAAAATGGAGTGCAGTACCGGAATGTGGAACGCTATCTGAACGATCTGCCTGAGATGGATATTACCCCTGTGCAGGAAGCTGGCATTGAGCAGACCGGCCCTGTTTTATAAGCTGCGGCGCCTTCTGCACCAAAAACAAAAATATCGATTTTAACCGTCCTTTGCAAAGCGGACCACCATGACGAAAAGTCATGGTGTTTCGTTTTATACGAGCTTCATACAAATGGAAAAACGGACAAAAAGGGGGATGGCAAGCGGCCATCCCCCTTTGCTGCACGATTCAGAAAAACTTAAACGCGCTTCCAGCTGGCACCGTCCTTGGTGTCCACGATCTCGATGCCCTGAGCCTTCAGCTCATCGCGGATGCGGTCGGCCTCCGCGAAGTTCTTGGACTTCTTGGCCTCGTAGCGCTGCATGACCAGCGCGTCGATGGCGGGATCGCCCTCGCCGGTGACGGTGTAGCCGCCTTCGGCTTTAGCGGTCTGGGCCTTGGCATTGGCTTCCCGCATCGCTGCGGCCTTTTCCAGCAGGGACAGGCTCAGTACCTGATCGTAGCTGTCCAGAATGGCCAGCTTGGTGGCGTCATTGGTCTTGGCCTTCAGGGCATCATACAGAGCAGTGACGCCCATGGAGGTGTTCAGATCATTGCCCATCTGCTGCAGGAACTTCTCCTTGTACTCCTTGAGGACGGCCTCATCCACGGTGCCATCCTCCGGATTCAGGGCGGCGATCTTGGCGATCAGCTTGCCGTAGGCGGCTGCGGCGTTGTCCAGATTCTCCCAGGAGAATACCAAAGCCTTGCGGTAGTGGCTCTGGAGGCAGAAGAAGCGGTAAGCCAGGGGATCGTAGCCTTTTTCCTCCAGCAGGGATACGGTGAGGAACTCGCCCGTGGACTTGCTCATCTTGCCGTGGTTGGTGTTCAGGTGGGCCACATGGAACCACTGGGGGCACCAGGGATGACCCAGATAGCTCTCAGACTGGGCAATCTCGTTGGTGTGGTGGGGGAAGGCGTTGTCAATGCCTCCGCAGTGGAGATCCAGATACTCGCCGTTGTACTTCATGGAGATGCCGGAGCACTCAATATGCCAGCCGGGATAGCCCACGCCCCAGGGGGAGTCCCACTTCAGGGCCTGATCCTCAAACTTGGACTTGGTGAACCAGAGGACGAAGTCGTTCTTGTTCCGCTTGTTGGTGTCCTCTTCTACGCCCTCACGGACGCCGACAGCCAGATCCTCCTCGTTGTGGTCATTAAAGATATAATAACGCTGGAGCTTGCTGGTGTCGAAATAGATGTTGCCGCCGGCAAGATAGGCGTAGCCGGTGTCCAGCAGCTTGGTGATGATCTTGATATAGTCATCAATAAGGCCGGTGGCGGGCTGCACCACGTCCGGGCGTTTGATGTTCAGCTTGCGGCAGTCATCAAAGAAGGCATCGGTATAGTACTTGGCCACCTCCATG
>ERZ773218.3073-NODE-3073-length-11520-cov-3.200349_pt1 | contig 11520 bp, 10 predicted proteins | sample MGYA00580527_ERZ773218 | MGnify/ENA primary metagenome ERZ773218 (study PRJEB29015, sample SAMEA2737763) | human gut metagenome | biome: human gut; feature: human-associated habitat; material: faeces | place: China | collected 2012 ...
GAGGACGTGCTGGACACTTGGTTCTCGTCTGCCCTGTGGCCGTTCTCCACGCTCGGCTGGCCGGACAACACCGAGGATTTGAAGTACTTCTATCCCACGAACCTGCTCGTGACGGGCTATGATATTATTACCTTCTGGGTTAGCCGCATGATTACGATGGGCTTGGAGGAAATGCAGGTTCCGCCCTTCCAGACGGTGCTGATTCACGGCCTGGTGCGCGACGAACTGGGGCGCAAGATGTCCAAGTCGCTGGGCAACGGCGTTGATCCGCTGGAAGTCATCGACCAGTACGGCGCGGACGCGCTGCGCTTCTCTCTGGTGATGGGCGTGAGCGCGGGCAACGACACCCGCTACATCCCGGCGCGCGTGGAATCCGCCCGCAATTTCGCCAACAAGATTTGGAACGCCAGCCGCTTCGTGCTGATGAACGTGACGGAGAAAGCGCCGCTGGACACCGCGCATCTGACTGCGGCGGATCAGTGGATTCTGTCCCGCTTCCAGGACGCGACGCGCGCGATTTCTTCCAATATGGAGGAGGGCGAGTTCGGTCTGGCGGCGGATCGCATCTATGATTTCGCGTGGAGCGAGTTCTGCGACTGGTACATCGAGCTTGCGAAGAGCCGCTTAAATGGCGACGACCCGGTGGCGAAGAAAGCCGTGCAGGGCGTGCTGCTGTATGTGCTGGAAGGGCTGCTGAAGCTGCTGCACCCGTTCATGCCGTTCCTGACCGAGCAGGTGTACAAGTTCCTGCCGGGCAGCGAGGGCTTCCTGATGCTCAAATCGTGGCCGGAAGTGAAGCAGGAGCTGGACTTCCCGGACGAGGAAGCGAAGATGGAGGACGTGATGGAGGTCATCCGCACCATCCGCAATCTGCGCGCGGAGATGAACGTCGCCGCGGGCAAGCGCACGCACCTGATGCTGCTTCCCGCGGATGGCTGGGCGGAGACGCTTGCGCACGCCGGGCAGTATTTCCAACGTCTGGCAGGCGCAAGCGAAACGGCAATCATTGAAAGCAGCGCCGCCGTGACGGAAAAGACCGTTTCCGCCGTGACGAAGGCGTGCACGCTGTACATCCCGCTGGGCGATTTGGTGGACTTCGAGAAGGAAATCGCGCGCCTGAGCAAGGAACTCGACAACCTGCACAAGGAAATCGCCCGTGCTGAGGGCAAGCTGAACAATCCGGGCTTTGTGAGCAAGGCGCCCGCCGCGCTGGTGGAGCAGGAGAAGGGCAAGCTGGCGCTGAATCAGCAGAAGGCGGAGCAGGTCGAAAAGCGCATTGCGGAACTCAAAGAATCAATGTAATTGGGGATTTTTTCTGGGGGACTGCTTGGGGGCAGTCTCCCTTTTCTTTGGGATTACGCAGAGGACTTCGCGTCTGCGGACGCGACCAGAGGGCTTTCCGATCGCCCTCTGGACTGCTTCGGGTGCACACTCCTGTTAGTTGATTTTTATCGGAAGTTTTTATTTTGGTTGCCCTTTTACCGCCTGATTATGCAGAGGCGACGGGAGCAGCGGAAAAAAACAAGAAAGCAAAAGCGGGGAAAATCCAAAGAAGGGAGTGCAAAACCTCTTTTTCTGCCTTGCCGATTGCAACCGCGCCGCCAGTATGCTATAATAATCAAGCACCAAAAGGTGCAAAAGAAGGTGTTTTCAATGCTGAACAGTGAGGAAATCATCGCCGCCATCCACGGCAGCTACGCCACAGGCAGCAAAAACGGCTTCCAGAATGTGCTAACGCTGCTGGATAAAATGCACGTCGCCCTGCGCACGCCGATTGTCCACGTCGCCGGGACGAACGGCAAGGGTAGTACCTGCGCGATGCTCGAAAGCGTCCTGCGCCGCGCGGGGTATCACACCGGGCTGTATACGTCGCCGTTTTTGCAGGCGTATCAGGAGCGGATTCGGCTGGACGGGCTGCCGCTGGATGACGCGCGGATGGTGAAATACGGCAATCCGCTTGTGCAGGCGGCGGAGGAGATGCGGGCGGAGGGCACGTTTGTGACCCCGTTCGAGATGGGGACGGCGCTCGCGCTCGCTGCGTTTGACGGCGAAAATTGCGACATCGCGATTGTCGAGGTCGGCATGGGCGGGCGCAAAGACCCGACGAACATCGTCCACCCGATTCTCTGCGCGATTACCGCCATCGGGCTTGACCACATGGCGTATCTGGGCAACACGCTCGAAGCGATTGCGGGCGAAAAGGCAGGGATTATCAAGGACAATACGCCCGTCGTCTGCCATCCGGCGAAGGAGGGTGTGCGCCGCGTGTTTGCCGAGGCGGCGGAGAAGCATCACGCGCCCCTGCGCCAGCTCAGCGACGATACGATTCTCTATGCCGCGTGCGACGCGCATGGGGCGACGGTCAGCTATCGCCTGTCGCAGGAGTGGCAGGACGTGCGGCTGAATCTGCCCGGCGCGCACCAAATCGAGAACGCCATGAGCGTGCTGGCGATGGTCGAGGAACTGCGCCGTCAGGGGTGGACGATTCCCGATCAGGCGGTGTACGAGGGGCTTGCGTCAACCGTGTGGCCCGCGCGGCTGGAGTGGTGCGGGCGCATCCTGATTGACGGCGCGCATAACCCGCAGGGCGTTCGGGCACTGCGGAACTTCGTCGAGGAGCAATTGCCGAATCAGCGGCGCGTGCTGCTGACGGGCGTGCTGGCGGATAAGCTGCAGGAGGACATGCTGCGCGATTTCTGCGCAATTGCGGACGACATTGTGACGGTTACGCCGGATAACCCGCGCGCGCTGGATGCGCAGACGTATGCCGATGCCCTCTGTCAGCACGGCGCGCACGCACAGGCGGCAAAATCGCTGGAAGAAGGACTGACGGAAGCAATGCGGCTCGCCGGGGACGACGCGGTGATTGTCGCGGCGGGGTCGCTGTATTTTGCGGGCAGCCTGCGGACGGCGCTGGGATTGTCATGGAGAACGGAAGCGTAAACGAAGGAGAACGACATGGAATTTATCCACGAACCGGTGTTATTGCAGGAAGTCCTCGAATGGATGGACGTGAAGCCTGACGGCGTGTACTGCGACGGGACGCTCGGCGGCGGCGGTCACAGCGGCGCGATGCTGCGTCTCTCCGGCGGCACGGCGACGCTCTACGGCATCGACCGCGATATGACCGCGATTGAGGCGGCGACCGCGCGCTTGCGGGAGTTCCCCGGCTTCCACGCCCTGCACGGCAATTTCCACGATGGCAAGGCGCTTCTCATGGCGGCGGGCGCGCCCAAGCTCGACGGCGTGCTGCTTGACCTCGGCGTGTCGTCCCCTCAGCTTGACCGCGGCGAACGTGGGTTCTCTTATCATGAGGACGCGCCGCTGGATATGCGCATGGACGTCAGCCAAGGGCAAACTGCGGCGGATTTGCTCAATTCCGCCAGCGAACAGGAGCTGTGCCGCATCATCCGCGATTACGGCGAGGAGAAGTGGGCAGCGCGCATTGCGCAGATGATTTGCGAACACCGCGCGAAGAAGCCGATGGAGACGACGTTCGATCTTGTGCACGCGGTGGACGCGGCGATTCCCAAGGCGGTTCGCCGCAAGGACGACGGCCACCCCGCGCGCCGCACGTTCCAAGCCATCCGCATTGCCGTCAACGATGAGCTTGACCCGCTGGACAAGGCAATTTGCGACTTCGTGGACTGCCTGAAGCCCGGCGGGCGGATGCTCGTCATTACCTTCCATTCGCTGGAGGATCGACTCGTCAAGCGCTGCTTCCAGCGGCTGCAAAACCCGTGCACCTGCCCGCCGAAAGCGCCAATCTGCACCTGCGGCAAAAGGCCGGTCGTGAAGATTTTGGCGCACGGCGCGGTCGCCCCGACGGAGGCGGAAGTCGCCCGCAATCCGCGCGCGCGTTCCGCCAAGCTCCGCGTGGCGCAGAAGCTGGAGGTGCTGTGATGCCGACGCTCTATGTGGTGGGCACGCCCATCGGCAATTTGCAGGACATGACCCCGCGCGCCATTGATACCCTGCGCCGCGTCGCGCTGATTGCCGCCGAGGATACCCGCGTGACGAAGAAACTCCTGACCGTTTTTGACATTGACACGCCGCTGACCGCTTGCCATCAGCACAACGAGGATACGAAGGGCGCGTATCTGGCGGACAAGATGCTGGCGGACAATATCGACATCGCCCTGACGACTGACGCGGGCACGCCCTGCATTTCCGACCCCGGCTACGCGCTGGTGAAGGCATGCGTTGACCGCGGCATTGAGGTGCTGGCGATTCCGGGCTGCTGTGCGTCCATTTCCGCCTTGTCCGTCAGCGGATTCGACACGCGCGAGTTCGCGTTCTACGGCTTCCTGCCGCGCGAAAAGAAGGATTTGCGCGAGAAGCTCCTTCAAATGGCGCGCCAGGTGCCGATTGCGGCGGTGCATGAGTCGCCGTTCCGCGTCGTTGAGCTGGTCGAAGTGGTTTGCGATACGCTGCCGGGCATCCGCATCAGCGCATCCTGTGACCTGACGAAGCTGCACGAAAAGACGATTCGCGGCGACGCGGCGGACGTGCTGCGCCAATTGCGGGAGAATCCGAAGGCGGAAAAGGGTGAATATTGCCTGATTCTGGATTTTCATGACGTGCGCCTGCCAGAGGAAAAATCCCCCGCGGCGGATGTAAGCCTTGAAGCGCGCCTGATTGACGAAATGGTGCAGGGCGGTCTGACGCTGCGGGATGCGCAGAGCGAACTCGTGCTGGACGGCGAAAAGAAGAACGCGGTCAAGGCGGCGGCGCTGCGGCTGAAAAAGCTCTTTGAGGAGGACGACGCATGAAGACGGTAAACGCGCAGACCATCACGGAGACGATTGCGCATTTGTGCATCGACGCGAACCGCAATCTGCCCAAGGACGTGGCGGCGGCGCTGCATCAGGCGGAGGAGACCGAGCCTTTCGCGCCCGCGAAGGACTTGCTTTCTCTGCTGACGAAAAACGAGCAGATTGCCCGCACGACGCAGATGCCCATCTGCCAGGATACCGGCATGGCGGTCGTCTTTGCCGACGTCGGGCAGGACGTGCATATTGCGGGGGATTTCGCCGAGGCGGTCAACGAGGGCGTTCGCCGCGGCTATGTGGAGGGGCTGCTGCGCAAGAGCGTCGTCGGCGACCCGCTCCGGCGCGTCAACACGGGCGATAACACCCCCGCCGTCCTCCATACGCGCCTTGTGCCGGGCGATACGCTGACGCTGACCGTCGCGCCCAAGGGCTTCGGGAGCGAGAATATGAGCCAATTGCGGATGCTCACGCCCGCCAGCGGGATTGACGGCGTGAAGCGCTTCGTGCTGGACACCGTGCGCGCGGCGGGCGCGAACCCCTGCCCGCCGATGGTGCTTGGCATTGGCATCGGCGGCGACTTCGAGCAGGTGGCGGAGAACGCCAAGCGCGCGCTGATGCTGCCGCTGGGCACGCCCAACCCCGACCCGTTCTACGCACAGATGGAAGAAGAGCTGCTTGAAGCCATCAACCAGACCGGCATCGGCGTGCAGGGACTGGGCGGACGCACAACGTGCCTGGGGCTGCACATTATTGCCGCGCCGACGCACATCGCGGGTCTGCCCGTCGCCGTCAACGTCAGCTGCCACGTCACGCGCCACGCGACGGCGGTGCTGTGAGAAAGGGGAGAATGCTATGCGAAAACTGACCACCCCCTTGACCGAAGAAGACGTGAAGTCCCTCCACGCGGGGGATCACGTCCTGCTCTCCGGCGTGGTTTACACCGCGCGCGACGCGGCGCACCTGCGCATGATGGATTTGATCCGCGCCGGCAAGCCGCTTCCGGTGGACTTGGCGGGTCAAGTCATCTACTACGCCGGCCCGACGCCCACGCCGCCCGGACGTCCCGTTGGTTCCATTGGACCTACCACCTCGACGCGCATGGATTCCTCCACCCCGACGCTTTTGCAGCACGGTCTGCGCGGCATGATTGGCAAGGGCAGCCGCTCCCCGGCGGTGATGGCAGCGATGCAGGAGTACCCGGCGGTTTACTTCGCCGCGGTCGGCGGTGCGGCAGCGCTGATGGCGGAGTGCGTCACGTCGCTGGAGGTCATCTGCTGGGACGATCTTGGCCCTGAATCGGTCAAGCGCCTGACCTTGAAGGATTTGCCGCTTGTCGTCGCTGCGGACTGCTACGGGCAGGACGCGTTCACGCTGGGGCAGAAGGCGTACCTCGAAGGGCAAAATGAAGCATAATCGCGGATGAAATGCCGCACACTAAAAACGCGCCTGTCACACCCTATTCGTGACAGGCGCGTTCTCTACCATCAGCCAGTTTTCCCAAATCCGCCGCCAGTGTGCGGGAAAATCATCGCGGGGCACGTCCGCGTCCGCCACAAGCGGCACTTTCGCAATCACCTCGCCGCCGCTGATGAGCCGCGCCACGCCAAGTGGTGTCCCGCGAATCACCGGCGCGTCGAGTTCCTCGCTGCCCAAGTCAATCTCGATGCTTGGAATCGCCCCCTGCAGGACGACGCCGCGCAAATCCGCCGCCAGCACCGCGTGGACGCTCGCGCCGCCCGAATGCGCCACAGGCAGCGTCCGCAGCGATTCGCCCGCGTTCAGCATCGTCACGGATTCGTATCGCTGGAATGCCCTGTCCATCAGCCGAGCCGCCTCGTCGAACCAGTCCGGGCAGTTCAGTACCACCCCGATGATGCGCATTCCGTTCCGCTCCGCGCCGAACACCAGGCACCGCCCCGCCTTGCGCGTATAGCCCGTCTTGATGCCCGTCGCACCCTCGTAGGTGGCCAGCAGCTTGTTCTTGCTGCTCAGCACGCGGCTGTACGGCCGTCCCTCCCACGGAATCGTCGCGCGGCGCGTGGAGACAATCTCCCGGAAGAGCGGCAGCGTCATGGCCTGACGGCTAATCAGCGCCAAATCGTGCGCGGTGGTGTAATGCCCGTCGCAGGGCAAGCCGTGCGGGGTCAGAAAGACGGTGTTTTGGCAGCCAAGCTCCGCTGCGCGCGCCGTCATCATCCGGCAGAATTCCTCCGCCGTGCCGCCAATGTGTTCCGCAATCGCGACAGCGGCGTCGTTGCCGGATGCCAACATCAGCCCGTAGAGCATGTCGCGCAGGGACAGCGTTTCTCCCTGCGAAAGGTAGATGCTCGTTCCCGGCACACCGAAGGCATTGCGGCTGCACGTCACCGGGTCGCCTAAATTCCCGCGCTCAATCGCCAGCAGCGCCGTCATCACCTTCGTGGTGGATGCCATCGGCAGGGGCGTTTCCGCGTTGTGGCTAAGCAGCACCCGCCCGGACGCTTCGTCGATGATGATGCACGCCTTCGCGCTTGTGGCGACTTCCTCCGCCTGTGCGCGCGGAATCAGCAGGAGGACGAGCAGCAGCGTCAGGAGGGGGAAAAGGAGTCGTTTCAGCTTCATGCTTTGCCTCTTTTACTGATGCGTCAGGAAAGACTTCACATCCTCGACGACCGTCGGAATCAGGTCGACGACGCGGTCGGCGACGCTTGAACAGGTCGCGGGGAGCATCCGTACGGTATCGCCGGAGAGGACGAGAAACCCAACCGGCTGCACGGATACGCCCGCGCCGCTGCCGCCCGCAAAGGGGAAATCCGGCGCGTCTTTCGCAGGCTTGTCGGCCAGTAAATCGCCGCCCGCGGTCATGTAGCCGAACGTGACGCGGCTGATGGGGATAATCGTGCTGCCGGAAGATGCCTGCACCGGATGCCCGACGACGGTGTTCACGTCCACCATGTCCTTCATCGACGACATGGCGGTCTGCATCAGTTCGCTGATGGGATGTTCCATGAGGATGCCTCCTTCCACGCGGTCAGCGCCATCGCCGCCGCAACGATGATTGTCCCCAAATGCAGGAAGATTATGCACCGTGCCGCCAAAACTGTCTGTTCATGCAGGAAATCAGGCGCAATGGCGATGCGGACTTTCTCACGGCAGTTCGCCGGAATCAGCAGCCGAATCTGCCGCAGGAACGCCGTCGTCAGCGCCGTCGCCGCCGGATCGCGCAGGGCGAGGGAGACGTGGACGAGCAGCTGCTCCAGCGCGGTTTGGCGCATCAGCAGGCGCACGGGGCGCTTGAGTTTGGGCAGGGCGCGCAGCAGCGCCTTGCCTTTTTGAAGCTGCTGGGCGGACGGGGGTTTAGGGCGCATCGGCGCTTGCGAATGGTCAAAGCGCAGGGGAATGCCCCAGATGCGCAGGAAAATCCGGAAGCGCGTGCCATGTTCCTGCCGGATTTCCGCGCGGCAGGAGATGGGGGTCACGAGCAGCAGAAGCAGCATCAGCAGGGAAATCCACATGGACAGTCGCCTCCCGCGAAAATGATTGACGAAGCACCGAAAACAGGGTATAATGGTACTATTCTGATGAATCAGGGGGATTGCAAGGATGTTTGGTCTGATTGGCGCCATGGCGGTGGAGGTGGAGGCGCTCGAAAAGAAGCTCGAAGGGCGCAGGGAAACGACGATTGGCATGGATACGTTCGTCAGCGGCAAGCTGTTCGGGCAGGACGCGGTATTGGCGGTGTGCGGGCCGGGCAAGGTGAACGCGGCGGTCTGCACACAGAAGATGATTACGGCGTTTTCGCCGGATTGGGTGCTGAATCTGGGCGTCGCGGGCGCGGGCGCGGACGGCGTGCGCATCGGCGACCTCGTGGCGGCGACCGCCGCCGTGCAGCACGACGCGGACACGTCCCCCCTGGGCGACCCGGGGGGCATGGTCAGCAAGGTGAACCTCGTCGAGCTGCCCTGCGACGAAGAACTCCGCGCGCGCCTTGTGGCGGCGGCGAAAAAGGCGAATCTGACCGTTCATGAAGGCATTATTGCCACGGGCGACCAGTTTATACACGACGGCGCAACCCGCGCGCGCATTCATCATCTCTTTAACGCCCTGGCGGTGGAGATGGAGGGCGGCGCGGTGGCGCATACCTGCCTGCTCAATGGGGTCAAGTGCGGCGTACTGCGCTCCATCAGCGATCAGGCGGATGGCCACAGCGACATGGACTATCCGACCTTCACGGCGCTGGCGGCGGCGCACTCCCAGCAGGTGGTGGAAAACCTGCTCCGCGCATGATCGCCTATATCACGGGCGCGTCAAGCGGGCTTGGCGCGTACACGGCGCAAGCACTGGCGGATAACGGCTGGACGGTCGTCGCGGGCGCGCGCTCGTTCACGGGGGAAACCGACGGGCGCGTGATACGTCTGCCGCTGGACGTGACGCGGGACGACAGCGTGCGCGATTTTATGGAACGCGCGAAGCAAATCGGCGCGCCGGATGCGGTCATTCACTGCGCGGCGGTGCTGTGCTTCGGCTCGTGCGAAGAGACGGCGCTGGCGGATTATGCCCGCGTGATGGAGACGAATTTCCTCGGCATGGTGCGCGTGAATCAGCAGGTACTGCCGCTGATGCGGGAAAAAGGCGGCGGCAAAGTGGTACTGTTTTCGTCCATCAACGGGCTGATGGGGCTGCCGTTCCAGAGCGCCTACACCGCCAGCAAGCACGCCATCGAGGGCTACGCGGAGTGCCTCGCGCAGGAGGTGACGCCCTTCGGCATTCAGGTGATGCTGATAGAACCGGGCGACCACCGCGGCGGCTCGTCGCGCTGCCGATTGACCTCCGCCGGGATGACAGACGCGTCCCCTTACTGGGCGGATTTCCGCAAGGGAACGGAAGCCATCCGCCGCGACGAGGAAAACGGGTCTGACCCGGCGAAACTGGGGCGGCGCGTCGCGGAGCTTCTCACGCGCGAGAAGCTGCCGTTCCGCAAGAAAATCGGCAGTCCGGCACAGATGCTTGCCCCCGCGCTGCACAAAGTTCTGCCCGGACGCGTCATGAACCGCATTCTGCGCCAATATACCCTCGGTGGCAAATAATTCGCCAAATTATCATTGCATTATTGTGTTTTCCGAAAAAATGCGGTATAATAGAGCCGGATCGACACATGAATTTGGAGGCTTGAAGGATGTACAAGCTCTTACTGGCGACGAATGACCCGGCGGTTGTCGAAGCGTTCAGCGCAGTCAAGTGGGAAGAACTCGGCTTTAAGCAGCCGCGGGTGGTCTCCACGGCGGAGGAAGCGCTGAGCAGCTTGCGCGTCAACCATGCGGACGCGGTGGCAATTGGGCTGCCGAAGGAGCAGGATGACCTGCTGGTTGAGCAGCTGCTGGAGAAAAATCCGATGCTGCCGATTATGGCGGTCAGCACGAAGCCCGGCGTGATTGAAAGCTATGCCGTGGAACTGCGCCGACTGCTGGGGCGCATCAACGCCGATGTGAGCAACGATGCGTTCTCCACGGCGGACTTGCTCAAAGAGTGCCGGCATGAGTTTTTCCGCGCGCTGATGGACGGCAAGGCGACGTCGGAGGAGGATGTGCTGCGCTATTTGCGGCTCATCCGCAGCAAGATGGATCCGACAAAGCCGTGCGTGGTCGCGGAACTGGAAATCCCGGCGGACAACGACTTTCTGCGCGGCCGCTGGCAGTACGGCAGCGATCGGCTGGAAGTGGCGCTGCGCAACATTTTCGGCGTTGAGGCGCACGGGCTGCGCATTCTCGCCTGCGTCCTGCCCGGCGACCGCATTGTGCTGCTCGGCTGCCCGATGCTCTTCCGCGAAGGCCCGGACGAGGACGCGTCGATTACCGGCATCCTGTCCGACCACATCCGCGACAGCATTGAGCATGTGGACGAGTATATGGGCATTGACCTGCGGATTGCATCGATTCGCGTGCTGCCGTGCCTGACGGCGCTCGCGCATAAAGATTGATGGCGTAACATACAGTTATGATTAGACAGCAAGGAGGAAAATCATGGGCATTTTTGACAGCATCGGCAACATCGTCCGCGGACAGTTGATTGATGTCATTGAGTGGACGGACAGCACGAACAACACCATCGTCCACAAGTACGACATGAACGGCAAGGAAATCATGATGGGCGCGCAGCTGACCGTCCGCGAGAGCCAAGTGGCGATTTTCGTCAACGAAGGCAAGCTGGCGGACGTGTTCCAGCCCGGCCGCTATGAGCTGTCCACCGCCAATATGCCGGTAATGACGGCGCTGAAGGCGTGGAAGTTCGGGTTCAACAGCCCGTTCAAGTCCGACGTGTACTTTGTGAACACCAAGCAGTTCCTTGACTGCAAGTGGGGGACGACGAACCCCGTCATGATGCGCGACGCCGAGTTCGGCATGATTCGCCTGCGCGCGTTCGGCGCGTATTCCTTCCGCGTCGCTGACCCGGAGGTTTTCCTGCGCGAGGTGTTCGGCACAAGCAGCGAATACACGGTGCAGGACGTCGAAGGGCAGCTCAAGCGCACGCTGGTGTCCGGCCTGTCCGACGCGATTGCGGAAAGCAAGCTGCCCGCGCTCGATTTGGCGGCGAACTACGACGAAATCGGCGATTATGCGCTCAAGACCATCAACCCGCGCATTGAGAAGCTCGGCTTGACGCTGGCGTCGTTCGTCATCGAGAACATCTCCCTGCCTGAAGAAGTCGAAAAGACGATGGATAAGCGCACGTCCATGGGCGTGCTGGGCGACATGAACCGCTACACGCAGTA
>ERZ773218.3083-NODE-3083-length-11485-cov-4.896150_pt1 | contig 11485 bp, 9 predicted proteins | sample MGYA00580527_ERZ773218 | MGnify/ENA primary metagenome ERZ773218 (study PRJEB29015, sample SAMEA2737763) | human gut metagenome | biome: human gut; feature: human-associated habitat; material: faeces | place: China | collected 2012 ...
GCATTCTGGTATAAACACGTGATAGAAACAAACGGAGCAGAATTATAAATGGAAATAAAAGATCCCTTTTGGGGTTTATTTAGTAGCGTTAATAATAAATACTTGACAATTTATAAGGAGTGGTGTAGGGTAAAGGTGTCAAAGGAATTTCACCGGATCGGGTGTAATTCCGTTCATTATCCTATACGAAAAGAAGAGGTATTCATGATGAAAGAATTAAAGCCAATCAAAGAGGGTAAGGTACGCGAGATTTATGATAACGGCGACAGCCTGATCATGGTAGCAACCGACCGTATTAGCTGTTTTGATGTCATTCTGAACAATGTGGTAACAAAAAAAGGTACCGTTCTGACCCAGATGTCCAAATTCTGGTTCGATCTGACAGAAGACATCCTTCCGAATCATATGATCTCTGTAGACGTAAAAGACATGCCGGAATTTTTCCAGCAGGAGAAATTTGACGGAAACAGCATGATGTGCCGTAAGCTGGAAATGCTTCCTATCGAGTGCATTGTCCGCGGCTACATTACCGGAAGCGGCTGGGCAAGCTATCAGAAAACAGGAAAAGTATGTGGCATCGAGCTTCCGGAAGGATTAAAAGAATCTGACAAGCTTCCTGAGCCAATCTACACTCCGTCCACAAAGGCTGAAATCGGAGATCATGACGAAAATATCTCTTATGAGCAGAGCATCGCCCATCTGGAAAAATACTTCCCGGGAAAAGGAGCCGAGTATGCAGAGAAGCTTCGCGACTACACCATCGCTCTGTATAAAAAATGTGCTGATTATGCTTTAAGCAAAGGCATTATCATTGCAGACACAAAATTTGAGTTTGGTCTTGATGAAAACGGAAATATCGTAATCGGCGACGAGATGCTGACTCCGGACAGCTCCCGCTTCTGGCCTGCAGATGGTTATGAACCAGGCCATGGTCAGCCATCTTTTGACAAACAGTTCGCGCGCGACTGGCTCAAAGCCAACGATGGAAACCACGACTGGACTCTGCCGCAGGAAATCGTAGACAAGACGATCGAGAAATATCTTCAGGCATATGAGATGCTGACAGGAAAACCGCTGGCATAAAGAACATCATAGTGTTAAAAAGCTACAGGAGGCAGGTTCTGCCTCCTGTTTTTGCATATTTTGTGATAAGATCAGATGATAATCTGATACTCAAATGCGTGAAACATGTGATATAATGGGAAGAAAGACAGGATGCGAAGGAGGAAACACGATATGAAAATTGCTGCTGCAATTGAAAAAATGACAGATTTTTATAAGGGAAATATTCATGATATTTATCATTTTCTGAAGGTATGGGCCTTTGCAAAGAACATCGGCGAGGCGGAAGGACTGGATCCAAAAACACAGGAAACGCTGGAGATGGCAGCTGTTGTCCATGATATTGCCTGCCCGCTGTGTCGGGAAAAATACGGAAATACCAGCGGAAAGCATCAGGAAGAGGAAAGTGCGCCGCTCGTTGCAGAATTTTTCAAAGATGTACCGGCAGGAGAACTGGATGTCGAACGCATCACATGGCTGGTTACGCATCATCATACCTATACAAATGTAGAGGGAATGGATTACCAGATCCTGCTGGAAGCCGATTTTCTGGTCAATGCCGGCGAGAGCGAATATTCAAAACAGGCGATTGAAAATTTCTGCAGAAAAGTATTTCGGACGGAAGCGGGAACGCATCTGTTGAAGAGTATGTTTCCGGAGAAGGAATAAGGTCATGAAGTGTGACATCCTCCACCACCTCTACAGGTGGTGGAGGATGTCACTTTTACAGCAGGACAGCCGGGGGCATTTAACCTTTATGGCGGTCAACCGGGAGATCCCGAAGTATCTGGATGCTACCTTATGGAACAGGGGATTTGTGGATACAAACGGCAAATACTATGAGCTTTGGAATGCGCAGGCACAGTATTATACGGAGTAAAATTTTGGCAATCTGTCGGCAGAGGATAAAAGCGAGTACATATTTAACGATTCAAAGGAATATATCCTTGCTGACTGCGAACGTTCATTAAAACGGCTGGGAACAGATTATCTGGATCTGTATATCATTCACCGTTTTGACTACGAAACTCCGATTGAGGAAACAATGGAAGCCCTGAATGTATGACCGCACTGGCATGGCAATGGGCGAAGGGAGTCAGCTCCCCGATTATCGGTGCGACCAAGGCGGCAATTGTTTCGTAAAAAATTATGGCATGTAAAACGCCGTCAGACTTGTTGTAGTCTGATGGCTGTTTACGTTAGGAAGCTCTTTGAAGAAACATCTATATTATTTCGTTTCCTGTCCCGCTTTCTTCCGGAACAGTTCTTTTCCACAGCTGATGACAATGATGACACCAAGAACCATCAGCAGAATGGCGATGATGAGCTGCAGTCCCTCAACGAGGAAGACAGCGGTTCCTGCTCCATACGCTTTTACAAGTGCAATGACACGCTCTACCAGTGCGGTAAAGGTGACACAGAGCATGATGATAAGCGGCGGGAACAGGGTTCTGTTTTCACGGCCGGTGACTTTCAGGAAGACACAGAGCGTGATCAGAACGAGTGCACTCAGCATCTGGTTTGCACTTCCGAACAGCGGCCAGATATTGGCATATCCGATCTGGGTCAGGATGTAGCCGCAGAGCAGAGTAACAATGGTAGAGAAATATTTATTGCAGAGCAGCTTTCTCCATCCGGCAGCATGTTCCATATCATCGACAGTGAACAGTTCCTGGAAGGACATACGGCCGATTCGTGCAACGGAGTCAAGACTGGTAAGTGCCAGCGCCGATACACACATCGTCATGAAGCACTGTGCTCCGTATACCGGGATGCCGAACATTTCCAGAAATCCGGCAACACCGGAAGAAAAGATCGCAAATGGCGTTCCGACAGCAGCCGTACCGTCTGCAGAAGCAGCAGCACCGGCAACGCAGAGGGCGAGGACGGCAAGCAGGCTCTCCAGAACCATAGCTCCGTATCCGACTTTCTGCATATCTTTTTCATTCGCAATGGTTTTCGAAGAGGTTCCAGACGATACCAGGCTGTGGAATCCGGAAACAGCACCACAGGCAACGGTGACAAACAGGATCGGGAACAGATCTCCGGATGCCGCATTGTGGAAACCGGTGTACATTGGAAGATTCATTTTCGGGTGTGCAACAACAAGTCGTGTAACAGCGCCAAGGATCATGCCGGCAAACATAAAGGTTGTCATAAAGTCACGCGGCTGCATCAGAAGCCACATCGGAAGGACAGCGGCAAGAAAGATGTAGGCAAATACCAGATAAGTCCAGGTTGCTTTGCTTGTTACAAGCGGTACATTCATGCCGATTGCAAAAGCTGCAACGGTGCATGCAAGGCCGAGTACCATTTCTTTCCAGCCTTTCCACTGCAGTTTTTTCTGGAGCAGTCCGAAGACAACAGCAAAAGCGATAAATAGCAGGGAGATGCTTCCGGCAGCGCCGTTTACAGTTGCCTGGGCAGAAAGCTTTGTGACGCCGTCAACCGTTTCGTAAGCATTAAATGGGTTCTTTCCACACTTGGTTGAAATTGATGTGTTAAAGTTATATAATATATTCAAAATATATTTACCAAGAGGGATATTTATATGGACGAATTTATTAAGTTACTTGACCCAGCCTATGAACTAATACAATATCGCATAAAAGAAGATAAAGTGATTTTTCATATTGCATCAACAATAGCTGAATTAGAATGTCCGTTTTGTGGAAGAAAAACATCTAAAGTTCATTCTATTTATGAAAGAGAAATTCAAGATCTTCCTATGCAAGGAAAAAAGGTCATTCTGTTGGTAGATACCAGGAAAATGCGATGTATGAATCTGGACTGTTCTCATAAAACTTTTTCCGAGAAACATCCATTTGTGGCTGCTAAATCGAAAAAAACGAACAGGTTAATCCAAAATATTTTATATACATCATCCCAACTAAGCTCGTTGAATGCTTCTAAACTTTTAAAAAGCGAAAATATTTCAGTTTGCAAAAGCAGCATCTGCGATCTGCTTAAAAAAAATGCCATCCATTGTGGATAAATCTTCTGTAAAAATGGTATGTGTGGATGACTTTGCTCTCCGTAAAAGATTTTCTTATGGAACAGTTATGATAAATTTGGAAAATCATCGGATTGTTGATATGATTCCGTCAAGAGATACAAATGTTGTCTGCAACTGGCTGAAAACGTTTCACAATATCGAAGTTATTTCAAGGGATGGAGCCATTACATACGCATCCGCTGCTACAAATTCTCATCCTGATGTCATACAGATTAGTGACCGTTTTCACTTGATAAAGGGACTTTCAGAAGTTATCTGTAAATATATATTTCGTGAGTTTTCTGCAAGGGTTGAAATACCATTAACAGAAGGCGTTACGGATGAAATGAAAGCATTATATAACACTGCAAACCGGTCATTGCGTATAAAATTCGCCCATGAAAAACGCAGGGAAGGACTGACCATATCGGATATAGCATTATTGTTACATTCATCACCTAAAACAATCCAAAAATATCTTGCGATTCCAGAAGACCAGATTCCAGAAAGTAAGGAAATTGCCAGGGAACGGCAACACCAGCTGGCTATAAAACAAAAAGAACAGGAAATAAAAGAAGCAAGAAAAATGGCTTTGGCAGGATATCCGATTGAGCAGATTGCATCTCAGATGCACCGTGCCCATAAGACTATACAAAATTATTTAAATCCTGATTTTTCAGTTACAAATGGTCATTATAATGTTCGAATTCCAGGAAAATTAGCTCCATATGAGAACGAGGTAATAAAACTCAGGAGTCAGGGATTAACGTATCCCCAAATACATGATATTATTTGTAAAAAGGGATATACTGGCAGTGTAGCTTCGTTACGAATGTTTATGCAAAAAGAAAGAACACGAATACATGAACAGAATGAAACAGAAAAGCCGCATTCTGAATATGTGCAAAGGAAATCCTTATGCCAGCTGGTTTATAAAAAACTCGAGGATATTGGCACAATCACTGTCAAACAGTATCAGGAAGTATTAAAAAAATATCCTTTATTGAGTGAGTTATATACATTAACCAAAGACTTTTGTAATGTCATATTCTCTAAAAATCCTACAAAAATAGATGAATGGATCAATGCAGCACAAAAATATGATATCCCTGAACTTCAAACATTCATAAACGGCATAAAAAAGGATATAACTGCTGTAAAAAATGGAATTATATATTCGTATAATAATGGCTTAGCAGAAGGCAGTGTAAATAAAATCAAAGTCATAAAACGGGTAATGTATGGTCGAAACAGTTTTGAACTATTGAAAGCGAAAGTGCTATTCGGAGAACTCTTTCACGTTAAATTCAACTAAGAATGGAAAGAACCATTAAATGTTCCGGCAACCATATCTGCAAAGGCGGCGATAACGATCAGTGTAAAGAGCCAGCAGAAGAGAAGAAACAGTTTTTTTCCTGTTTTGCCGATGTATTTCTCAATGAGAAGTCCCATGGATTTTCCTTCGTTTTTGACACTCGCATACAGCGCACCGAAATCGGTAACAGCACCAAAGAAGATACCGCCGATCAGGATCCATAAAAGGACGGGAACCCATCCAAAGACAGCGGCCTGAATGGCACCGGTGACAGGGCCTGCACCTGCGATTGAAGAAAACTGATGGGCGAATACGGTCCATCCATCGGTAGGGACGTAATCCTGACCGTCATTTTTTGCAACGGCAGGTGTTTTTGCTTTAGGATCGATGCCCCATTTCTTTGCCAGCCAGCTTCCGTAGAAGGTATAACCTGCTATCAGACATACGGCGGCGATCAGTACAATAACCAACGTGTTCATAATAAAATTCCTCCTCGTTCAAAAATGATATTTCCAGTTTACATGGATTTCAAATGGAAAAAGAAAAGGGAAAAGGCAATTGTGTTGGTATGCTTGGAAACAAAAAAAGCTTCGTCTCCCTGACTTATGCAAGAAGACGAAGCTTTCAAAAAACGCTCCGCGTTACCACTTCTAATTATCGGCTGTTTCTTTTGGTCGATCACTCAGACAAGATCCCCGATGATACACTTTCCGGTGAATCTCTTCTCTGCTAACGGTGAGAGGCCGGTCCGGACTACTTTCCATTTCTGGTTTCGTCTGTACAGCTCACAGGGGATTGTTCTTTGGGATACCTGCCATCTCGCACCAGCCGATGGTTCTCTGCAAAGGCTCACCCGAAAAATGTTGTCCTGCTCATTGCTTTTTTCTGATCCCTTTTTTCTTTTGAACACTTTGCATTATAGTCTCATTTTTCGGTTTGTCAAGCAATTTTTTAAAAAATATCATGTTTTTTCCCTGAAAAAAGTAAAAATCTATTTCTTGACACAAAAAACCAGAATTTTTATAATAGAAGAAAAAGCGCAGAACCAGAAGGCTTCTGCGGAAAGGTGGTATTTTTGTATGGGGTATTATGACAAAGAACGTGTAAGGGGATTTTTGCACAATCAGGACGGTATTATTGTGAATGATTTCGGAGAAGAGGTGATTCTCCGCGGCTGGGGCATGGGAAACTGGGATAATCCGGAAGGATTTATGCTCGGCACCCAGAGCGGCTTTGGACTGTTCGAGCCTGGAAAATATGCGCCGATGGGACGCATGGACCGTGGGAGAAGTATGGACCAGATTCTACGGGAGACCTGCGGAACGAAATATGCGGAGGAGTTCTGGAAACGCTGGAGACGGCTGTATCTGACGGAGGAGGATATTGCACTTCTCTCCAGACGCGGTTACAATTCCGTGCGTCTGCCGATCCGCGCAGGAAGCTTTCTGTATGAGGAGCCGGGGATTACGTATAATGAAGATTCCTTTGCCATGCTGAATGATGTTCTCGACTGGTGTGAGACGTATCAGGTTTATGCTGTCGTAGATTTCCATGCGGCAACGGCAGGCCAGTCCGGAATTCCGTGTGATGACGGCGTGGACAATGGACAGCATCTGTATGACGATGAAGAATCGATGGAGCGGATGTTTCTTCTGATGGAAGAGTTTATGAGAAGATACAAAGACCGCTGGATCATCGGCGCATATGACTGTATCAACGAGCCGATCTCCATGACGCCGCGCCGCGAGGAGCTGACACCGAAGCTGGTCTATTTTTACGAGAAAATGATCCGCCGCTGCAGAAAGATCGACCAGAAACACTTATTTTTGCTGAATGGTACACAGTTTTCCTCTCTTACATATTTCTTTGATCATGAGTTTGACCCGGAATACCACAACTGGGGCATCAGTCTTCATGCGTATGAGATGGTTGTTCCGGAGGTAGCTTCTCTTGCCAGCGTTCTCCGTATCTGCCGGGAACAGAAGATCTGCCTGGGGATGGGCGAGACAGGAGGAAGAAATGAGCACGCATGGCAGACAACGATGTATGAGATTCTTGCCGAGTACCACGCCGGTTATAATCTGTGGTGCTGGAAAACAGTAGAGGGAGCAGGATGTGCTTCGATTCTGAACTTTAATGTTCCGGATGAATGGCATCTGATTACCGATTATGCAATTAATGGAGCTGCAAAACCGTCCTACGAGCATGCGCAGGCCATCTGGGACAGCTACCTGGAATGCCTGGCGGTCGATAAATGCAAAGAAAATACGCAATATCATCCTTATCTGCTTCGAGAGGGCGATTTTGAGATCCCGGCGATCGGCTACAACGCGCTGCCGATGGATTCACACCGTGGTCTTAGTGATCTTCCGAATGCTGCAGGATATCGTCTGTATGACCGGTTTGAATTGGTTTATGAAAAAGGATATCATCCTGAACCGGCCGGGTTTGCCGCACCGGGTCCGATCAAACATCCGAGAGATCATGTACAGCTTCAGCTGGGAGCAGGAGAGTATGCTTCCTATACAATCCGTGAAAAAGAAACCTATACCGTTTCTGTAACTTACTGTGCAGACAAAAAGGTGAAGGTACAGGCAGCTATTCAGGGAGAGACTCTTTTTGAAGGGGTAATGCCTCCTGCCGGTGAGAAAGTAACTTCGGATGTTCATCCATATTTTGCATATGAAACAGCACCGAACACACTCGAACGGTTCACACTCGGTACCGTTACAGGAGAAGGCATTCTGAAAATAGAGGTTCTGGACGGATGTGCACGGTTCGGACAGATTGTGATTCGGAAAAGTGAAAAATAGCAGAACATAACGTTTCTTTATGAGAAATAAATAACAGATCTATCTGCCCGCAGGAATCAAAAAAATCCGACGGGCAGATTTTTTGATTTTTTTCAGTTTTCCATTGACAATTGCATCACTGGTGCTATAATAAAAACAAACATATGAATAAATGTTCATATGAACAGTGAAAATGAAAAAGGAGATCAAAAGCGATGAAGAAAACGTATAAGATCGATGTTGACTGCGCAAACTGTGCAAACAAAATGGAAGAGGCTGCAAAAAACACAGCAGGTGTAAAGGATGCTACCGTAAACTTTATGATGCTCAAAATGATCGTTGAGTTCGAAGACGGACAGGATCCAAAGAGCGTTATGCAGGATGTTCTGAAAAACTGCAAAAAAGTTGAGGATGACTGCGAGATCTTCCTCTAAAATAAAAAACTTTCATCGGCGGATGGAAGAAAAAGCTGGAGCAGAATAGATTCTAAAACCTGTCTGCGGTTCAGCTCGAGAAAAATCCAGTATTTTCTCTCTGGAGCAGCGGATTTGGATCTGTAAATCTCTGGGATGAAATGCTGGATTTTTTCATCCGGCGGTAAGAACAAAGGAGGCATATGTATGAATAAGAAACAGAAAAAGGTTCTCATCCGCGTCATCGTTGCATCGGTTCTTCTGATTCTCTGCGCGGTACTGCCGACAACCGGCTATGTGCGATTTGCAACCTTTATGGTTCCTTATCTGGTCATCGGATACGATATCCTGAAAAAGGCCTGGAAGGGAATCCTGAACAAACAGGTATTTGATGAAAACTTTCTGATGGCTGTTGCAACGGTCGGTGCCATTCTGCTTGGCGAGTATCCGGAGGGCGTAGCCGTTATGCTGTTTTACCAGATCGGCGAACTGTTCCAGAGCTATGCTGTCGGAAAGAGCCGCCGGAACATCAGCGAACTGATGGATATCCGCCCGGATTATGCAAATATCGAGGTAGACGGAAAACTCGAGCAGGTTGATCCGGATGAAGTTGAGGTTGGCACAATCATCGTTGTACAGCCTGGTGAAAAGATTCCGATCGATGGTGTGATCGAAGAAGGAAACACCACACTGAATACCAGTGCCCTGACCGGAGAGAGTGTTCCGCGTGACGCCCGGGAGGGAGACGAAGTCATCAGCGGATGTATCAATATGTCCGGTCTGATTAAAGTAAAAACAACGAAAGAGTTTGGAGAGTCCACCGTATCCAAAATTCTGGACCTTGTGGAAAACTCCAGCTCCAAGAAATCAAGATCCGAGAACTTTATTTCCAAATTTGCGAAATACTATACACCGGCCGTCTGCTACGGTGCGCTGGCGCTGGCAATCCTGCCGCCGCTGGCACGGATGCTGTTTTTAAGTGCCGCTCCTGAGTGGAACGTATGGATTTACCGTGCGCTGACCTTCCTGGTTATCAGCTGCCCTTGTGCACTGGTCATCAGTATTCCGCTCAGCTTCTTCGCCGGTATCGGCGGCGCAAGCCATGAAGGTGTCCTGGTGAAAGGTTCCAACTATCTGGAAACACTTTCCCAGACCAAATACGTTGTATTCGATAAAACCGGTACCATGACACAGGGTGTCTTTGAAGTAGCCGGTATTCACCACAATACGATCAGTCAGGAAGATGTTCTGGAATACGCAGCACTTGCTGAGTGTGCTTCGAGCCATCCGATCAGCAAGAGTCTGCAGAGAGCATATGGAAAACTGATCGACCGAAGCCGTGTCACGGACATCGAAGAGATCAGCGGAAACGGTGTAACAGCAAAGGTAGACGGTAAAAATGTCGCTGCCGGAAATGCAAAACTGATGGAGCGCCTTGGCGTTGATTATATCGACTGCCACAGCGTCGGCACCATCGTCCATGTTGCTGTAGACGGCAAGTATGCCGGACATATCCTGATCTGTGATATGATCAAACCGCATGCGAAAGAGGCGATTCAGGCGCTGCGGAAATCCGGTATTAAAAAGACGATTATGCTGACCGGAGACTCCAGGCGGATAGCCGATCAGGTAGCTGCAGATCTTGGAATTGATGAAGTTTACAGCGAACTGCTTCCTGGTGACAAAGTAAGTAAAGTGGAAGAGCTGCTTGCTGCAAAGACAGAAAAAGAAAAACTTGCCTTCGTAGGTGACGGCATCAACGATGCACCGGTACTGTCCCGTGCCGATATCGGTATTGCGATGGGAGCACTTGGTTCCGACGCAGCAATTGAAGCAGCTGATATCGTTCTGATGGACGACGATCCGCTCAAGATTTCCAAAGCAATTCACATTTCCAGAAAATGTATTCACATTGTTTATGAGAATATTTATTTTGCAATTGGTATCAAAGTATTGTTCCTGCTTCTGGGAGCCATCGGTATCGCTAACATGTGGATGGCAATTTTCGCAGATGTCGGAGTTATGATTCTGGCGGTTCTGAATGCAATTCGTGCTCTGTTTGTGAAAAATCTATAGAAAGACGAGGACACAAAATGGCAAAAATCAATCAGGAAGAAGCTGATCTGTGCTGTGACTCCTGTGAGGTTCATGAAAATCTGGTAAAGATTGTCAATGAGACCATGCCGGATGAAACAGAGCTTTACGATCTGGCAGAGCTTTTCAAGGTATTTGGTGATTCCACGCGGATCCAGATCCTGTTTGTCCTGTTTGAGGCAGAGGTATGCGTCTGCGACCTGGCAGAAGCACTGCACATGACACAGTCCGCAATTTCTCACCAGCTTCGCATTCTGAAGCAGAATAAGCTGGTAAAGAGCAGACGAGAAGGAAAATCGGTGTTCTACTCTCTTGCAGATGGTCATGTACGGACAATCATCGCACAGGGACAGGAGCATATTGAAGAGGATTAAAAAAAGCATAAGATAGCAGAAACGTCCCGCAGATGAGAAATTTCATTTGCGGGACGTTTCTGCTTTTCACATTCATTCTTTATTTGGTAAACCATGCTTCCCGAACATGCTGTTTTAGAAGGTTCCGTGCATTTTGGAAGCTGTTTTTTTACTTTGTTTACATAACCGAATTATGTAAAGTATTTCTTGAATTTCATGATTTATACTCCTCGGAGTAATACGGAATGCAGAGATACATACCGTCCGTGATCTGGTTGGAACTCAGGTGATTGATCTCACGGACCTCAGCAATGTAACTGGAAATATCGGAGTATTCTTCTGTACGGTATTCTTTGGCGATGTCCCACAGTGTATCGCCGGAAGAAACGCGGATACTGGTGTAGTATTTGTAGGTTGGAGCTTTCGGCTCACTGTCTGCCTGCGTATTCTGCGGCGTGAAG
>ERZ773218.3085-NODE-3085-length-11478-cov-23.585748_pt1 | contig 11478 bp, 10 predicted proteins | sample MGYA00580527_ERZ773218 | MGnify/ENA primary metagenome ERZ773218 (study PRJEB29015, sample SAMEA2737763) | human gut metagenome | biome: human gut; feature: human-associated habitat; material: faeces | place: China | collected 2012 ...
GCGCGGGAAACCCAAGAAGGGATACACCGTCGGCTCAAGCCAATCAGCGGATACTGCACAACCGCTGATTGGGAGCCTTCCTCGAAACAGGCTCACTTGATCCGCCACCGGCGGTGCTTCGCCTGTTTCCCTACGCCATTGAAATTCTAAGTTTTCAGAACTCTTAGAAAGTTCTGAAAACTTGCTCAGCGGGGCAAAAAGACTTTTTTGACACGCTGAATCGCCGGGTCAATGAACCGGCGATTTTACTATAACCCAACGCTTTTCGGTATGCGTGGCGCTTTTTTCGGGACTTGAAGCTCGTCCGGCGTTTCTGAGGCTGCCTTATCGTGAAACCGCCAGCCTTACAGGCTGTTGACGGCAGTTTCCAGTTGACGCATGGCCTGTTCCAGAATGCTGCGGGGACAGGCAACATTGAGCCGCATATACCCGTTCAGGCTCCGGCCGAAGGCGCAGCCGTCATTGAGGCCCAGCTTTGCCTTCTGGATCATGAAGTCATGAAGCGCTTCGTTGCTCAGGCCCAGATCCCGGCAGTCCAGCCACATGAGGTAGGTGGCATCGGGGGCGTAGGTCCTAATCTTGGGAATGTGCTGCTTGCAGTAGTCTACCACAAAGTCGAAGTTGGCGGAAATGTAGGGCAAGAGCTGCTCCAGCCATTCCTCGCCTTCATTGAAGGCCACCTCCATGGCGGTGACGGAGAAGGCGTTGTTGCGGTGGATATCCATGTCGGTCCAGAATTTGTCGAACATGGCCTTCATGTGGGCGTTGGGGAACACCGCGGTGCTGGCCTGAAGACCCGCCAGATTGAAGGTCTTGCTGGGGCTGCGCGCGTTCAATGATGGCGGCAAAATCGTACTACGCAGCGGTGCTTTTTCTATATTTACCATTTACAATCTGCCGTCCTCCACGGCACGGGCGTGCTCGGCGAGAGCAAGGGTCTTTAGTGTCTGGATCTCGGGCCGGGTGTCGCCCCGGCGGGTGAACAGGCAGGTGGGCATGCCCTACATCACCCACGGCTTCCTGCGGGCGGACAGCCGCAACAGCATGGGCTTCATCCTGCTGTACGGCAAAAAGAACGTCTCCCGCTACGGCTTCCGTCACTCGGTGCTGGAGGCCACACGCCGCCCGGTGTGCCATGTCATCCTGCAGCGCTGCGCGGGCAGGGATATGCTGGACGATGCCGCTGCCGAGGCCCAGCTGGCCGAGGCGGATGAACTGTTGACGGCTGTGGGCTTTGTGCAGTATCTGCCGCGGCGCTGGGCAAAGCCTGGCTGCGAGGATAAATTCTGGCAGGGCGCTGCTGCCGGCATGGATGTGCTGGCCTTTGGCCTTTGCGCCTGCACAAAGCTGGACGGCATGGAGACCACCAACACCGGTGACCTGAGCGTTTATCTTGCACACAGTGCGGATTATGAGCAGATCACTGTGTCCACCGTCCCGGCAAAAAAAACGAATAACAGCAGCAAAGCACAGCTTTTCCCAGTCAATGGGAAGGGCTGTGCTTTTTATTCCGATGGGTGGAAAGTTCTTCCGCTTTCTTGTGATCGTGAAGGTTTTTGCCGGATTTTGGTTACGCACCCGGAAAAAGATGGTATGATAAACTAGGTATAATCGGGTGATATGGTAGCCGGAACGTCCTGCTGCGTGAGCGCCCTCAGGGGAGAAAATCGATGAAAAAATATCTCAAAGCGGTCGTGTCCGGGCTGTGCGCCGCGAGACCGTGGAGCAGCGCATCGCCGAGGGTCAGAGTACTGCGGACGCAGAAGCCGAGTTCCTGACCGACGATCACTTTGAGGCATGGTATCAGGATATCTGCAGTCAGCTCAAACAGTACGAGGGCTGAGCCGACGGAACACGCTGAGGAAGAGAGGTGATGGCGATGCTGCGCAGACAGAAGGATACGGATGCCGCCCGGCGCAAAAAAACAGGCAGGCCTATCTTCCGCACCATTTTTAACGCCATGATGCTGGTGATGCTGGTGGAGGTGGTGCTGCTGGCAGTCAGCATTGCCATTACCAATGTGGACGGCAGGCTGAACCAGAACGCCAAGGACATGCTCAACATGCAGGTGCGCAACCGCGTCAGCTACGTGCAGGACCTGATGCAGGATGCACAGGATCTGACCGATTTGTCGGAACACATCAACAATACCGTTCTTGCAATGCAGGAAGAAGGCCAGCTCGATCTGGCCGAACTGAACACGAGCCGTGAGAAGAGCGACGCACTGCTCACGGCCATTGTGCCGGAGTTGGTGAACACCCTGCGAGCAAAACCGGTCAGTGGCATCTTTGTGGTACTGAACACCGTGAATCTGCACAACCTTGATGTGGGCTGCGGCCTGCCCGGCATCTACCTGCGGGATCTGGACCCGGATGCCCGCCCTTCGGAGGACAACGCCGATCTGATGATCGAGCGCGGCAGCTCGGCGGTGGTCAAAAAGCTGGGCATCACCACCGATAAAAGCTGGCAGCCCACCTTGCGCTACTACGGCCTGAAGGGCAACGGCTTTTTCAAGACTTCCTTCCAGACCGCGTGGGAGGACGGCGCAAGGCTGAACGCCGAGGATTACGGCCGCTGGTCCACCAGTGCCTATAAGATAGGCAACGACAGCCGCACCGCCATTGCCTACTCCCAGCCGCTGATCCTGCCGGACGGCACGATCTACGGTGTGGTGGGTGTGGAGCTGCTTACCAGCTACCTGCAGACAAAGCTGCCTTACAGTGAACTGCAGGACGGCAATACCGGAACCTACTTCTTAGTCTCCACCACTGCCGATGAGGAAGATACCTCCTTTATCGTCAGCAAGGCGGTCACTTCCAGCGAGGATATGATCACTTCGGAAGCACCGGCCGGCATGATGAACTGCGAACTCCGGGCGGGCGAGTGCTGGCTGACGCTACGGAATAAAGACTATTATGCCGTGGCCCTGCCCATTACCCTGTACAGCCGCAACGCGCCATTTTCCAATGAGCGCTGGCTGCTGATCGGCACCGTGAACAGCAAGGTGCTGTTTGCCTTTGCAGACAATGTGCGCAACGTGATCGCCATTGCCATTGTGTTTACGCTGGTGCTGGGCGCGCTGGGCAGTCTGGTCGTTGCCCGCAATCTGGCCTATCCGGTGGAGCTACTGTATCACGAAGTGGTGGACGGGCAGGAGAAAAAGCAGTTCCCGCAGCTGTCCCATACCAACATCCGGGAGCTGGACCGTCTGGCCGATGCACTGACCAGCTTGAACAGCGAGCTGCTGAACAACTCCACAAAGTTTTTGCGCATCATGGACATGGCCAGTGTGGAGCTGGGCGGCTATGAGCTGAGGTTCGACACTGGCAGTGTGTATGTTACCGATAACTTTTTTGCGTTGCTGGGTGCCCCCCAGCCCAAGGATCACTTCCTGAGTGTGCGCCGCTTTGAGGAAAAGCTGAGCCACATCCAGCTTTCCCATCCCTGCACCACCACGGCAGAGGGGGACAAGATGCTCACCATCCGCAAGGAGGGCGAGACCCGCTACATCATGCTGCGCGTCACCAACGACCAGACCACGCAGGTGGGGCTGGCTGAGGACGTTACCGCAACCACGCTGGAGCGCATGCGTATTGAGCACGAACGCGATTACGATATCCTGACCGGCCTGTATAACCGTCAGGCCTTCCACCGCGTGAGCAAAGAGCTGTTCCACGATCCGCACCAGCTGGGCGTTGCAGCTCTGCTGATGATGGATCTGGACAACCTCAAGCACATCAACGATACCTACGGCCACGACTGGGGCGACCAGTACATCCACCGCACTGGCCGCTGCCTTGCGGAGAACACACCCAACGGCACTGTGGTGTCCCGCCTTTCCGGCGATGAGTTCGTGCTGCTGTTCTACGGCTATTCCAGTCAGGATCAGATCCGTGAGAAGATCCGCACCCTGAGCAGCGCCATGCAGAAGAGCGTTGCCATCCTGCCCAGCGGCAATGAGCTGCGTATCAGAATTTCCGGCGGTGTGGCGTGGTACCCGGCCAACGGCACCGATATGGATACCCTGAAAAAGTATGCCGACTTTGCCCTCTATCAGGTCAAGCGCACCAACAAGGGACATCTGGAAGAGTTCAGCATGGAGATCTACCAGCAGGAAGCACAGGCCGCACAGCTGAGACGCGACTTCCAGCAGCTGCTTACCGAGGAGCGGGTGTACTATGTGTTCCAGCCCATCTTCTCGGCCCGTACCGGCAAGGTGATGGCCTACGAAGCCCTGATGCGCTCCGATATGGAAGCGCTGCGCTCGCCCGCTACCATCATGAAGCTGGCGCGGGAGCAGGGCGCACTGTGCGAGATCGAGCGGCTGACCTTCTTCAAGTCGCTGGAGAACTTCGACCACCTGCGCAGCGAGGGCCTTGTGCGCAGGGACACGATGCTGTTCATCAACTCCATTGCAAGCGTCTGCCTGCCCAGAGAGGACAGCGAGTATATGGAAAGCCGCTGGCATGAGCTGTGCCGCCAGATGGTCATTGAGATCACCGAGGAAGAGGAGATCGACCACGAAGCACTGGAGGCCAAGCGCCATGTGCCGGGCTTCTCCGGCATGTTCGCGCTGGACGATTACGGCAGCGGCTTTGCCAACGAGAACAGTCTGCTGGAGCTTTCGCCCCGGTTCATCAAGGTGGATATCGCCATCATCCGCGGCATCGATACCGACCCGGACAAGCAGCAGATTGTGCAGAACATCGTGGCCTATGCCCACCCGCGCAGCATGCAGATCATTGCCGAGGGCGTGGAGACCGCCGCCGAACTGCGCAAGGTCATCGAGCTGGGTGCGGATGCGCTGCAGGGCTACTTCCTTGCAAAACCTGCCGCCGTGCCGGCCAAAATGGCACCTGCCGCCCGCAAGGTCATTGCCGAGTACAGCTCTGCATCCGACAGCGGCTGAATACGAACATAAAAAGTCCCGCAGAAATGCGGGGCTTTTTGCATCTGCCACTGGCGTATTGCAGTTTGCTGCGGTATACTGGAACCGGGCAAACAACAGCACAGGAGGTGCTTTTTTATTATGGTACAGGTAGACCTTATCACCGGCTTTCTGGGCGCAGGCAAAACCACCTTTCTGCGTCGGTATGTCCGGTATCTGGTGGCACAGGGCCACAATGTCTGCATTCTGGAAAACGACTTCGGCGCAGTGAACGTGGATGCAATGCTGGTGCAGGACCTTCTTGGCCCGAACTGCGACCTTGAGACCATCAGCGGCGGATGCGACTGCGACACCCACCAGCGCCGGATGCGCACCAAGCTCATTGCCATGGCCATGCGCGGGTTCGACCGGGTGGTGGTGGAACCCAGCGGCATCTTTGATGTGGACGAGTTTTTTGATGTGCTGCGGGACGACCCGCTGGACCGCTGGTATCACATCGGCAATGTGATCGCCATAGTGGATGCCATGCTGCCGGAAACGCTTTCGCCGCAGGCTGAGTACGTGCTGGCATCCGAGACGGCCAACGCGGGCCGGGTGCTGGTCAGCCGTACCCAGCTGGCCGGGCAGCAGCAGACCGCTGCCGCCGTGGCCCACCTGACCCGTGCGCTGGAGGGCTGCAAGTGCTCCCGCCGCTTTGCGCCGGAAGAGATCATCACCAAGGACTGGGCACGGCTTACCGATGCCGACCTTGCCGCCATTGCGGCCTGCGGCTGCAGGCAGGCCAGCTGCGAAAAGCTGCATTTTGACGAGCACGAAGCCTTCAGCTCTCTGTGCTTTCTGGAGCAGCACCTGACGCTGCAGCAGCTGCAGGCCGCTGCCGACCACCTGTTTGCGGATGCCGCCTGCGGCCATGTGCTGCGGGTGAAGGGATTTGCACCGGACCCGCAGGGCACCACCGGCTGGCTGGAGCTGAACGCCACCGCTGCCGGCAGAACGCTGGAACCCATCCCGCAGGGGCAGGATGTGCTCATCGTCATTGGCGAAGGACTGGACAAAGCGGCCATTGAAGCCCGGCTCAAGGCCTGTATTATCAACACAAAAACAACAGAATGGTGAAAAACAGAAGGAGAAAGAGAAGGAGGTCATGAACAAGACCCGGCAGGCTCCCTCGGCACGGCGCATCATCGGCATGGTGGTGGGTGTTATCATCATCGCCTTTGGCCCCTTCATCCAGTTCTTCGATGGACATTTCTCCCAGAAGGTGCTGAAATATAAACAAGAAAAGGAATAACAAAAAAGGCGTGGGCCTCCGAATGGAAGCTCACGCCTTTTACGATTACGATCAGAACTTGAACAGCGGGGTGCCGGCCAGCACATCGCCCTCGGCCAGCATCTTCAGCTCGCCCATGTCATCGCCGTTGGTCACGATGATGGCGGTAGCGGTGGGATGGCCTGCGGCGCGGATGGCGTCCAGATCCACCTTCAGCAGCGGGGTGCCGGCCTTGACCTTATCGCCCACCTTGACCAGTGCCTTGAAGCCCTTGCCCTGCATCTCCACAGTGTCCATGCCAACATGGATCAGGATCTCGATGCCGTCCTCGCTGGTCAGGCCCACGGCGTGCAGGGTGGAAGCCACCTGTTCCACGGTGCCGTCAAACGGAGCATACACGGTCTTGCCGGTGGGCTCGATGCCGCAACCGGGGCCAAGGATGCCCTGTGCAAAGGTCTCGTCGGGGATGTCGGCCTGTGCCAGCACCTTGCCGCGGATGGGGGTCAGAACGGTCTTGCTCTGACCGAAGAATTTGACAGTCTCTTCCTGCTCGGTCTTGCCGCCGAACAGCTTATCAAAAAAGCCCATGTTAAAATACCTTCTTTCCGATCATTTCATAGAGCCAGCTGGCCGGAACGCTGTCCTGCAAGGCCCACCGTCTCCAACCCATTGGTCTACCCAAAAGATACCACATTGTGAAAGGAATTGCAATTGGTATCCCGCATAAAACCGGCAGAAAATCTTCGGCAGGGTCACATCAGGTCGATCAGCTGCTCGATCTCCTCCATGCGGGTGGCCCAGCTGGTGGCAATGCGCATCACGGTGTGGGTGTCGTCGTACTTCTCCCAGAAGCCGAACTTTGCCAGTGGCTCCAGCGCTTCCAGCTGGCTGTTTTCCAGAATGGGGAACACCTGATTGGTGGGCGACTCCATATAGAAGCGGTAGCCCTTGGCAGCAAGGCCCTCCTTCAGACGGTCTGCGGTTTCGATGGCGTTCCGGCTGATGCGGGTGTACAGATCGTCGGTGAACAGCACATCGAACTGCAGGCCCATCAGACGGCCCTTGGCAAGCAGCGCGCCCTGTTGCTTGACCATAGTCATAAAGTGGGCCGGTGCGCCGTGGGGGAACACCACGGCCTCGCCGCACAGCGCGCCCACCTTGGTGCCGCCGATGTAGAACACATCGGTCAGGCGGGCGATATCCTGCAGGGTAACATCGGTGCCCTTGGCCATCAGACCGTAGCCCAGGCGTGCGCCGTCCATGAACAGGGGCATGTGGTACTCCTGACACACAGCGTGCAGCTCTTCCAGCTCAGCCTTGGTGTACAGGGTGCCGTACTCGGACGGGTGAGAAATATATACCATGCCGGGGAACACCATGTGGTCGTGGTTGGCATCGGCATAGAAGGTGGCGCACCAGTCGCGCACATCGGCGGCGCTCACCTTGCCCTCGTGGGCGGGCAGGGCAATGACCTTGTGGCCGGTATACTCAATGGCACCGGCTTCGTGTGCAGCCACATGGCCGGTGGCAGCAGCCATCACGCCCTGCCAGCGCTGCAGCATGGACGCAATGACGATGGCGTTGGTCTGGGTGCCGCCGGAGATGAAGGTCACGTCTGCATCCGGACAGCCGCAGGCAGCGCAGATCTTTGCTTTGGCGCTGGCGCAGTAGGGGTCGGTGCCATAGCCGGGCACCTTTTCAAAGTTGGTCTCGGCCAGCTTTTGCAGGATGGCAGGGTGTGCACCCTCACAGTAGTCGTTCTCGAAATACAGCATATCGTTACTCCTGATCCAGTGAGATAAAGTGTTGATAGGGCTATTCTACTACGGGGGAGAGGGAGTGTCAAATCACGTCCCTCTTTACGGCAAAGGATTTTTACTGTATCTTTAGTTTTTCTATGGTATAATGCGGGAAACGGAATATATTATTTGGGAAGGGGAATGTGCATGAAAAAACAGACGCTTGTGCGGGATGCCACCGTAATGCTGCTGGCTCTGTTCGCCGCCTATGCCATGGTGATGCTTACACAGGCCGTTATGGGCCGCATTGAGGGCGTAGCAATGCTTATCTTTATGCTGGCGGTATTCGTCACCTCTATGTATACAGAAGGTTATGCGTGGGGCGTGGCGGCTTCGCTCATCAGCGTGCTGGCTGTGAACTTTGCCTTCCTCTCACCGTATTTCGCCTTCAACTTTACCCTGTCGGAAAACCTGTTCTCCGGCCTTGTGATGCTGGTGGTGTCCATCATGACCAGCACCCTCACCACCCGCATCAAAAAGCAGGAACAGCTGCGTATGGAAAGCGAGAAGGAGAAGATGCGTGCAAACCTTCTGCGCGCGGTTTCTCACGATCTGCGCACCCCGCTCACCTCCATCTACGGTGCCTGCTCCACTGTGATCGAAAATTATGACTCGCTGGATAAGGAAAAGACCATTAAACTGCTTGGCGAAGCCTGCAGTGATGCCCAGTGGCTGACCCGCATGGTGGAGAATCTGCTTTCCGTCACCCGCATCGACAGCGAGAAGGTGACGGTGCAAAAGACCCCCACTGTGCTGGACGAACTGCTGGATACGGTGCTGGTCAAGTTCCGCAAGCGCTACCCGGAGATCCCGGTGGAGCTGGAAACGCCGGATGCCTTTATCGTGATCCCCATGGATTCCATGCTGATTCAGCAGGTGCTGATGAACCTGCTGGAAAATGCCGCTCTGCACGCCGAGGGCATGACAAAACTGACCTTGAAGGTGTTCACGGTGGGCAATCGTGCGGTGTTCGAGGTGACGGACGATGGCTGCGGCATCCCCAGAGAACGGCTGAAAACGCTGTTCTCCGGCACCGACCCGGATGTACCGGCAGACAGCCGCAAGCACGGCATGGGCATCGGCCTTTCGGTGTGTGCGGCCATCATCAAGGCGCACGGCGGCGAGATCAAGGCCGAGAGCCGTCTGGGTGAGGGAACGACCATCCGCTTCTGGCTGGAGACCGAAGAAATTGAAATGGAGGATGCAGAAGATGAGCAATAACAAATTCAAGGTCCTGATCGTAGAGGATGAGGCAAATATCTGCAGCTTTATCGAAACGCTGCTCACCACCAACGATTATCAGGCTCTGGTGGCTCATACCTGTACCATGGGCCTGACCCTGTTCGCCTCCCACAACCCGGATCTGGTCATTCTGGATCTGGGCCTGCCGGACCGGGACGGGCTGGAATTCATCCGCACCGTGCGGCAGAAGTATATGACCCCCATCGTGGTGCTCTCGGCCCGCACCGACGAGATGGATAAGATCGAAGCGCTGGATCTGGGTGCCAATGATTACATCACCAAGCCCTTCAGCACCGGCGAACTGCTGGCCCGCGTGCGCGCTGCCCTGCGGCTGAACCGCTATAGTGCCATGCACGGCGGCAATGCCCCGGCGGGTGAGTTCCGCGCACAGGGAATGCGCATCAACTATGACCGCCGTAAGGTGTTTGTGGACGAGCAGGAGATCAAGCTGACCCAGACCGAATACAACATCGTGGCGTTCCTTTCCCAGCATGCGGGCCGCGTGATGACCTATGCGGCCATTGTCAAGGCCATCTGGGGCGATACCGACATCGGCAGCACCAAAAAGCTGCAGGTGAACATGGCCAATATCCGCAAAAAGCTGGGCAGCCGTCCGGGCAGCAATGCCTATATCCTCAATGAGCTGGGCGTGGGCTACCGCATGATCGACGAGGATGCCCGCAGCGGGGAGATCAACGAATGATACTTGCACTGATCCTGTTTGCTGTTACCTATGTATTGATGCTGCGGCTGCAGCAGTACCGCCCGTGGGTGGCACTGTGCAGTGCGGTGCTCTTTATTGTGCTGGGCGAGGCAGGGGTCTACGAGTTTTCACTCCGCGCCGCGCTGCAGGCCGTGGATTATAATGTGCTGCTCATGATGGCGGGCACCATGGGTACGGTGGCACTGTTCATCGAGAGCAAAATGCCTGCCCGCCTGGCGGAAATGCTTATCGTCCGTGTGCCGGATGTCAAGTGGGCGGTGTGTATGCTGGCGCTGTTCGCCGGTGTCATCAGTGCTTTTGTGGACAATGTGGCCACGGTGCTCATGGTGGCACCGGTGGGCCTTGCCATTGCCCGTAAGCTGAAGATCTCGCCGGTGCCGGTGCTCATTGCCATTGCGGTGTCCTCTAACCTGCAGGGCGCGGCCACGCTGGTGGGCGACACCACCAGCATCCTGCTGGGCAGCTTTGCCGACATGAATTTCTTCGATTTCTTCTGGATGCGGGGCCGTCCGGGCATCTTCTGGGGCGTAGAGCTGGGCGCACTTGCTTCGCTGGCAGTGCTGCTGTGGCTGTTCCGCCGCGAGACCCAGCCTATCGCCGCAAAGGTGGAGACTGAGGTGGAGGACGATGTGCCCACTGCCCTGATGCTGCTGACGGTGGGTCTGCTCATTGCGGCATCTTTCCTGCCGGAGCCTGCAGCCGGGCCGCTGCACACGGTGTACGAGCTGCGCAGCGGTCTTGTGTGCATGGGGCTGTGCCTGTTTGGCGTGGCGCGCGCCTGCCTGCGGGCAGGGTCGGCAAAGCCGCTGGCGCATGTGCTGGGCGAGCTGGACTGCGATACCCTGCTGCTGTTGTTTGGCTTGTTCATCGTGATCGCGGGCATCCACGCGGCGGGTGTTATCGACGCAGCAGCCCGGCTGTTCCATGCCGTGGCAGGGGAAAGCCCTTTCCGGCTGTTCACCCTGCTGGTGGTGGTGTCGGTGGTGCTTTCGGCCTTCATCGATAACATCCCTTACGTGGCCGCCATGCTGCCGGTGGTGCAGAGCATCGCCGCCCTGATGAACGATGGCGTGGGCGTGGAACCCTATGTGTTTTACTTCGGCCTGCTCACCGGTGCAACGTTGGGCGGCAACCTGATCCCCATCGGTGCTTCGGCCAATATCGCGGCCATTGGCATTCTGCGCAAAAACGGCGAGACCGTCACCACCCGCGACTTCCTGCGCATCGGCGTGCCCTTTACGCTGGCTGCCGTGCTGGCAGGCTATGCGTACCTGTGGCTGGTGTGGGGCAAAGTCTGATCTTCTGGCCTCCGGAACGGCTGCCTGCTGAAGAAAAAACAAAGAAACTCCGACCCTCCGCACCGCCGGAAAATCGGCCTGCAAAGGGCTTTTTTCGCGAAAGTATGACGTTTTGTAGTGAGGAAAAAGTTTTTTTGAAAAAATGCTTGACAATTCTGCCATATCTGGTATAATAACTATCGTTCCGAGCAACACAGTTTGTGAACAAAACAGAATATGCGGATATGGCGGAATTGGCAGACGCGTTAGATTCAGGT
>ERZ773218.3091-NODE-3091-length-11459-cov-10.789021_pt1 | contig 11459 bp, 13 predicted proteins | sample MGYA00580527_ERZ773218 | MGnify/ENA primary metagenome ERZ773218 (study PRJEB29015, sample SAMEA2737763) | human gut metagenome | biome: human gut; feature: human-associated habitat; material: faeces | place: China | collected 2012 ...
ACCTGATTTAATCCTTCCAGAGCATAATACTCACACTGGATCGGTACCAGTACCGTATCTGCTGCTGTCAATGCATTAATTGTCAGGATATTCAAAGATGGCGGACAATCGATCAGAATAAAATCATAATCATCTCTTACCTGATCCAGATAACGTTTTAAAAGTGTTTCTTTATTTTCTATTTCCTGAAACTCGATTTCTGCTCCTGCCAGGTTCATATCAGAAGGAAGTACATCCAGATTATCCTGTACATTCTTTACCAGACATTCGTCCAGTCCGGCCTCCTCCGCCATCAGATCATATACTGTATGTTCGTGTTCTTCTATTTCTACTCCCAGTCCGCTGCTGGCGTTTCCCTGGGGGTCAAAGTCTACCAGCATTACATGCTGTCCTGCCTCTGCCAGACAAGCTGATAAATTGATTGCTGTTGTAGTTTTTCCTACTCCGCCTTTCTGGTTGGCAATTGTAATAATTCGTCCCATATTTTTTACATCCTTTCTCAGAAAAACATTCATTTTCTGACCGTCAAAAACGATTATAGCACAACTTTATAGTTATAGCAAAAAGTTTCACGTGAAACATATAAATAGTTTCACAACTTTCCATCAACTTTTCTTAAATCTTTTGTCCGTTGTAATAGCGTACCCATTGTATTATAATACTGTTTAGATACCACATTACTTCATCACTATTATAATAAGGAAGAAAGAGATTATCTAAATGAAAACAAGAAATAAATTACTGACCTTACTTATCCTTTCTGCTGGCGCTGCTACTACTACTGCGCTGATCAATAAAGCAGTTAAACTTTCTGCTGTATCAAAGCACATTTTAGAGAGCCGCGTCTCTCTCTGTTATCGCTGGCGTCTGGGCAATATCCATTATACAAAGATCGGCGAAGGGAAACCTGTCCTTCTTGTACACGACCTTTCACCTGCATCCTGCAGTTATGAATGGCATTCCGTCCGCAGAGAACTTGCAAAGAACCATACTGTATACACCATTGACCTGTTAGGTTTCGGACGTTCCGAAAAGCCCAACCTCACTTACACCAACTATCTGTATGTGCAGCTGCTCTCCGATTTCATCAAATCAGAGATTGGTCACAGACATTGTAGCTACCGGTGCTGCTGCTTCTCTGGCAGTTATGGCATGTGGAAATTCTCCGGAATTATTTGACCGTCTGATCCTGGTCAACCCGGAGTCCCTGCTCTCCTGCAGTATGGTACCTGGAAAGAACGCGAAACTTTACAAGTTCATTCTGGATCTGCCGATCGTAGGCACCCTGATCTACCACATTGCAAGCAGCCGTCAGAATATTGCAGATGAATTTAAAAATCACTATTTCTCTAATCCGTACTCTGTCACTGCCCGGGATATTGACGCTTACTACGAAGCAGCACATTTAGGCGACTCTCCTAAATCTGTATATGCCAGTGTCAAATGTAACTACACCAAGTGCAACATCATCAATGCTTTAAAGAAGATCGATAACAGCATCTATCTTTTAGGCGGCGATCATCTGACCGGAATGGAGAAAATCCTGGAAGAATATAAAAATTACAATCCAGCGATTGAGTCCATTATGATCCCGGATACCAAACATTTACCTCAGTTAGAAGCACCTGCTGCGTTTCACGAAATGTGTGAAACATTTTTAGAATAACACCTGTTTTGAAAAATGTTTCACGTGAAACATCCACTATTTAATTTTCAAATTACAGGTTCATAGGTTTGTTTCACAGCAGCCATAATAATGTTTCACGTGAAACATTTTATGGCTGTTCTTTTTTACTGTTACAAGATCACTACATCAACCCGTTTAGGAGGTACCACTTATGCTTCGTATTGGCTGTCACTTATCATCTTCCAAAGGTTACTGTACTATGGCAAAAGATGCCCTGAAAATCCACGCAAACACCTTTCAATATTTTTCCCGCAATCCCAGAGGAGGTAATGCAAAGGCACCGGCCCAGGACGGGTCGTAGGCGGCGGTAACATCGGCGGACAGGCAGACACTGTTCTGGAAGGCAATGATGTCATCCTGACCGGCGGCACGGCACAGCAGCTGCAGGAAGTGGAACACATACATGCTCTGCATGCCGGTCACGCCGTCGGAGCCGATCTCTTCCTTATCGGTCAGCACGCAGACGGTGGTGTGCACGGGGTCCTTGGTCTCGATCTCGGCCATCAGGGCGGGGTAAGCGTCCACACGATCGTCATGGCCGTAGCCGCCCACCATAGAGCGGTCAAAGCCCACGTCGCGGGCCTTGTGAGCAGGCACAACCTCGATCTCAGCGCGGGTGAAGTCGCGCTCGGTGATGCCGTACTTCTCGTGCAGAAGGATCAGGGTGTTCAGCTTGACAGCCTCCTTGACGTCCTCTTCCTCCACGGCGTCGGAGCCGATGAGCACATTCAGTTCCTCGGCCTTGATGCCGTCGCTCAGCTTGCGGTCGTTCTGCTCGGCACCCAGATGCGGCAGCAGGTCGGTGATGCAGAACACAGGATCGTTCTCGTCCTCGCCCACGCTGAAGGGCACGCTGGAGCCGTCGGCACGGGTAAACACGCCGTGGATGGCCAGCGGCATGGTGCCCCACTGATACTTGCGGATGCCGCCGTAGTAGTGGGTCTTGAAGTAGCTCAGGTGGTCGGACTCATACAGGGGGTTCGGGCGCAGGTCCAGACGGGGGCTGTCGATGTGGGCGATCACCAGACGGAAGCCCTCCTCAAAGGGCTTCTGACCGATGGTAGCCGCCACGACGGCCTTGTGCTCCTGGATGAAGTAGATCTTCTCACCGGGTACATAGGTCTTTTTCGGCTCAAAGGGCTTGTAACCGGCAGCCAGCAGCATCTGCTCGCTGGTGGCGGCAGCCTCGCGTTCGGTCTTGGCATGGTCCAGGAAGTTCTTGTAGCCCTCCGCAAAAGCGGCGGCCTTTTCCTTCACGTCCGGCTGCTTGTCGGCAGCGTATTCCGGCTTATAGAGCAGCTGCTCTGCATACTGCTTGGCAGAAAGTTTTTCACTCATGGTTGACATTCTCCTTACTTTTATCAATTTCCCGCGTAGATGCGCTGATACGCACCATAGCAGGAGGTGATCTTGTTTACATAGTGGTTCATCTGACTGTAGGGGAAGCCCTGCAGCGTCCGGCCGTCGGCCGAGTGCTCTTCCATCCGCAGCAGATTGTCCACAGTGCCCCAGCCGCTGTGGTAGGCGGCTGCAGCGGTGGCCACATCACCGTTGTAGCGTTCCAGACACAGATGCAGGTAGCAGCACCCGAAGCGGATGCTCGTGTCCGGGTCGTACAGGTCTGCAAAAGCCAGATCCTCGTCCGCCGCGATCTTGCTGCGCAGCCAGAGGAAGGTCTCTTCGGTCATCTGCATCAGGCCGCGGGCGTCCACACTGGAAGTGGCCGCCGAGTCAAAACCGCTTTCGGTACGGATAAAGGCATCCACCAGAAGCGGGTCCAGGTTGTAAGTCTGCGCCCACTGGTCCACCAGCCGTTCATACTTGCGGGGGTACAGCAGCCGTTCGGCCCGGTGCCACAGGTGCGGGGCTGCCACAAGCAGCACCAGCGCCAGCAGGCACAAAATCAGCAGGCGCAGCCGACGCTTGCGGCGTCGCTGCTGCGCACGGCGGCAGGCTGCTGCGCGGGCCATGCGGCGTTCATGGGCGGCAGCCGGGTCATACTGCGGCATGCCGTTGGAGTCTTTTTCAAATCGTTCGTTCAAAGCTGGTAGGACGCACCTCCTTCTGTCTGAAGTGCGCTGCACAGCTGCTCTGCAGCAGCCTGCAGGGCGGCAAGGTCTGCGTCGTTGTGCAGAACGTAATCCGCCTGTGCGGTCAGCTCTGCTTCCGGCGTCTGGGCGTTGAGACGGCGGCAGGCCATTTCAGGCGCGATGCCGTCCCGTGCTACGATGCGGGCCACACTGGTTTCAAAGGGCGCTGTGACCACGCATAGCCGGTCACACTCCGCCTGTGCCGCCGTGCCCACAATGACGGCACCGTCCAGCACGAAGAGCGGTGCCCCGGCCTCCTGTGCCGCCTGCTTTGCCGCCCGGATGCGGCGCACGATCTCCGGGTGGGTCAGACCGTCCAGCGCGGCCTTGCCTTCCGGCGTGGCAAAGGCGCGGTCTGCCAGCAGGCGGCGATCCAGTGTGCCGTCTGCTTTTAAGATGTCTGCCCCGAACCGCTCTGCCAGCGCGGGCAGCAGCGGCGAGCCGGGCAGCAGGATCTCGCGGCTGATCTGGTCAGCGTCGGCCAGCGGCACGCCGTGGCCCGCAAACACTGCCGTGACCGTGGACTTGCCGCAGCCGCTGCGGCCGGTGATGCCCAGCGTGATCATAGGTCGATCACCCGGAAGGCCGCCGCGCGGATCAGGCGGTTGTACACCGCCATGGACAGGCCGTCCTTCTGGGGGCAGCGGGCATAAACGATGCCGTCGCCTTGCTCATCCAGTGCCCGCAGGGAGCGGAAGATGTGCTTTGCCTGGTCAGCACCGTCGCCCTCGCGGCCATACTCCACACAGGGCACGCCCAGCTTTTCAGCTTCGCCAGTGAAGCACAGGCAGCTGGGGTTCTGGTCCATGTGGGCGTCCACATAGGCCTTGAACTGTTCAAAGGTGCCATTGAGCAGGGTCACATCCGCCTTGGGGGCGTAATGCTTGTACTTCATGCCGGGGCTGCGCACCACAGCGCCTTCCGGCAGCTTTTCCAGAATGGCCTTGGATACTTCTACCTCTTCGCCGAGGGCACGCTCCAGATCCTCCAGCGTGATGTGGCCGGGGCGGAACAGGGTGGGCTTGTCGCCCACCACCGACACTACCGTGCTCTCCACGCCCACGTCACACTCGCCGCCGTCCAGAATGAGGGGCAGGCGACCGTCCATATCGGTAAAGACATCCTGCGCATTGGTGGGGCTGGGCTTGCCGGAGAGGTTGGCACTGGGGGCTGCAAAGGCGCAGCCGCTCTGCTCGATGACCGCACGGGCCACCGGGTGGCTGGGCATGCGGATGCCCACCGTGTCCAGACCGGCGCAGCACTCGGCTGCCACCTCCGGGCCACGGGGCATGATGATGGTGAGGGGGCCGGGGCAGAAGGCCGCCATCAGCAGCTGGGCACGCTCCGGTACCTCGCTGACCAGACCCGGCAGCATCTCCGGGCCGGTGACATGGACGATCAGGGGATTGTCCTGCGGGCGGCCCTTGGCCACGAAGATCTTCTTCACTGCCTCGCCGTTGCGGGCGTCGGCGGCAATGCCGTACACCGTCTCAGTGGGCAGGGCCACCAACTCCCCGCTGCGCAGCAGCTCGGCGGCCTTTACAATGCTTTCTGCCTGGTCGGCAGGCAGAACTTCGGTTTTGATTTTCATACGTCTTATCGTTCTTTCTATGTGTAAAGTATTTTTACTTTTCAGCAAATTCTTTCGTTGATTCGTTTTGTTTTACAAATCGAGTTTTTGCAGCTTTTCCGCCTGTTCGCGGGTAGCAAGGGCGTCGATGACCTCATCGAGGTTGCCGTCCAGGATCTTTGCAAGGTTGTGCACCGTCAGGCCGATGCGGTGGTCGGTGCAGCGGTCCTGCGGGAAATTGTAGGTGCGGATCTTCTCGCTGCGGTCCCCGGTGCCCACCTGCCCCTGCCGCTCGGAGTTGATGGCGTCCTGCTGTTCCTTCTGCTTTTGGGCCAGCAGACGGCTGCGCAGGATCTCCAGTGCCTTGTCCTTGTTCTGGAACTGGCTGCGCTCGTTCTGGCACTCCACCACCATGCCGGTGGGGATGTGCGTCACCCGGATGGCGCTGGACGTCTTGTTGATGTGCTGGCCGCCCGCACCGGAGGAACGGAAGGTGTCGATGCGCAGGTCCTTCATGTCCAGCGCAAAGTCCACTTCCTCTGCCTGGGGCATCACGGCCACCGTGGCGGTGGAGGTGTGGATGCGGCCCTGGGTCTCGGTCTCGGGCACGCGCTGCACCCGATGCACCCCGCTCTCGTACTTGAGGCGGTTGTAGGCCCCGGCTCCCTCCACCGAAAAGACGGCTTCCTTCACGCCGCCCAGCTCAGTCTCATTGAGGTTGAGCAGTTCCAGCGTCCAGCCGCGGCTCTGCACATACATGGTGTACATGCGCAGCAGACTGTGGGCAAACAGGGCGGCTTCCTCTCCCCCTGCCCCGCCCCGGATCTCCATGATGACGTTCTTTTCGTCCCGCGGGTCCCTGGGCAGCAGCAGAATTTTGAGATTATTTTCCAGCTTTGCCACATCCTGACTTTTTTCGCTGATTTCCTGCTGTATCATCTGCTTGAAGTCCGGATCGGAGATGGGTTCTTCGAGCAGGGCTTTGGCCTGCGCCAGATGGTCCCGGGCGGTCTGCCAGTCGCGGTAGGCCTGCACCACCGGCTGCGTCTCGTGGTAGTCCCGCATCAGTTTGCGGAACAGTGCCGGGTCGGCAGCGGCATCCGGCTGGTTCAGGCGGACGGAAAGCTCCTCAAACCGGTGGCACACGGCATCCATTTGGGCAGAAAGATCGGGCATAACAGGCAGTTCTCCTTACAAACGTTCTCAGATGGAAATGGGCACAAGGGCGGTCACTCCGCCTGCTGTGCAGGTTTGACCACCTTTTTGATGTTCTTTTCAATTTTTGCACGCGGCAGCATCACCTCGCGCCCGCAGCCCGTGCAGCGGATCTTGAAATCCATGCCGACACGCAGCACTTCAAAGCTGGAAGCCCCGCAGGGGTGCTTCTTGCGGGTGAGGATGGTATCTCCCACAGCGATATCCATAGCGTTGGTCGCTCCCTTCTGCCGCCCCTCAGAATGGTCGGCGGCAACTGTGCGGCACCCGGACCACAGGCCCTGCCGCATATACAGATATAGTATAATGCAAACGCCTGCAAAATGCAAATATCTGCCGCGCCGGATGCATATCGTTGAAAATGGGAGCGTGCTTTGCCCCGCGCAGCGCAGAACCCAAAAATCAACAGAGAAAGAGGAATGAAAGATGATGCAAGCATACCGTACCGAAGGCAATTACCGTTCCGCCGCCCGGCTGTCCGCTGCAGAGCTGCGGGCCGCCATGGCCAGCCACGAGATTTTGCAGGCCACCGCCCTGGCCTTTGACACCCAGCGGCAGCTGCGGTTCGACCTGGGCGGCGTCCGGGCCGTGATGCCCTTTGTGCAGTGCGCCGACGGAGCCGAAAACGGCACCGTGCGGGACATTGCCGTGCTGACGCGGGTGGGCCGCCCCACCTGCTTTGTGGTGCAGGCTCTGGACACCGACGAGGACGGGCAGCCCTTCTACCGGCTTTCCCGCGCAGAAGCGCAGCGGATGTGCAAGGCCGATTATCTCGACGCCCTTTCTCCCGGCGATATCCTGCCCTGCACCGTAACTCACATTGAGCCATTTGGTGCGTTCTGCGATGTGGGGTGCGGCATCAGTGCCCTGCTGCCCATCGACTGTATGTCGGTGAGCCGCATTTCCTCCCCCGCCGACCGGGTAAGCGTGGGGCAGCAGATTTTGTGCGCGGTCAAGAACCGGGACGTGCAGGGCCGCTTTGTGCTCACCATCCGGGAACTGTTGGGCACCTGGGCCGAGAACGCCGCCCATTTTTCGGTGGGTGAAACAGTGGTGGGCATCGTGCGCAGCGTGGAAGAGTACGGTACCTTCATTGAGATCGCGCCCAACCTGGCCGGTCTTGCCGAAAGCTGCACCGACCTTGCCCCCGGGCAGGCCGTGAGCGTCTACATCAAGAACATCCTGCCGGAAAAGATGAAGATCAAGCTGGTGATCGTGAACCACAGCCTGAACCAGCGCCACCGGTTCGAGCTGCGGTACTTCATCACGGAGGGACATCTGGACCGGTGGGTCTACTCCACGCCCGGCAGCAGCAAGCGCATTGAGACGGATTTTGCCGCAGCGGCTTGCAATCCGGCGTGAAACCCTTTATACTATAAGGGAACCTGTCGTTTGAGAATGTGAAAATGCAAAGGGGATGGATGAACGATGCCCGCCAACGATGCTTTTACTGCCGGTGTACGCCCCGGCGGACTGACCAGCAGCACCGAGATCCGGCTGCTGCTGTGCTATCTGGTAAAAAATGCCGGACCCATTGCCCGGCAGGAGATCGAGAACGCCCTGATGGAAGAGGCACTGGTCAACTACTTTGAGATCGGTTCCTGCCTGGACGACATCACGCGGCAGCAGCTTGTGACCGTGCAGGACAATGTGTATTCCATTACCGACAAGGGCCGCAAAGTGGCGCAGGAGCTGGCCTACGACCTGCCCCGCAGCGTGCGGGAACGTGCGGTGGCCGCTGTGCTGCGCTGCCAGACCTGGGCCCGCAAAGAGGCCAAGTACAGCGCCAGCATCACCGAAAAGCCGGACGGCCATTGCAGCGTCCGCTGCACCGTAAAGGGCCTGGATGAGGCGCTGTTCTGCCTGGATCTGGGCACCCCGGACCGGCTGTCGGCTGAACTGGTGAAAAAGCAGTTCATCCTGAAAGGCAACGAGATCTATCAGCTTCTGGTCAACAAACTGACCGAAGAAAACGCATAAGCATACAGAAGCCGCCTGCTGGAAATTTTGTCCGGCAGGCGGCCTTTTTTGTGTTCAGATCAGAATGCAGATGAGCCCGGTACAGCCTTCGTTGATGACCCGTTCCAGCGTGCCTTGCAGCTGGGTGCGGGCCTCCTGCGGAATGTGCAGCAGCTTGTTCTGCAGCCCGTCGTTCACCAACTCATGCAGGCTTTTGCCAAAGATGTTGGACTGCCACAGCTTGACCGGGTCATCCGCAAAATCTGCCAGCAGGCTGCGCACCAGATCTTCGCTCTGCTTCTCGGTGCCCACAATGGGGCTGATCTCGGTGTGGATGGTGGCCTTCATCATGTGGATGGACGGCGCACAGGCTTCCAGCCGGACGCCGTAGCGCCCGCCCTGCTGCACGATCTCCGGCTGCTCCAGCTGCAGCTCCCCGATGGAGGGCATCACGATGCCGTAGCCGGTGGCTTCCACCTGTTCCAGCGCACTGCGCACCTTTTCGTACTCCCGTTTGGCATGAGCCAACTCCAGAATGCAGGGCATCAGGCCCGCTTCGTCGCCGATCTCCAGCCCGGTCTGTTCGCTGAGCACCTGATAGAAGATCTCCGGCTTCAGCTCCACAACCACCCGCACACTGCCCTGTGCCAGATCCATGCCGCTCACGGCGGAGCGCTGCACAGCATCGCAGTCCAGCAGCGGCCCATCTGTGCCGGACGGGACGTCCTTCATGCGGGCGATGTTCTCTGCCAGCTGCATCGCAGCGGTGTACACCTGTGCCTGCAGCCAGTGGCCGTTCTCCAGCCGGTTGACCCACCGGGGCAGGGCCAGATCCAGCTCCCGCACCGGGAATTCGTACAGCACCTGCCGCAAAATATCCCCCAGCGCGGCGGCGTCCAGATCCACGCAGCTCACCGGCAAAACGGCATGGTGGTAGTCCCGTGCCATGCCCTCGGCCAGCTGCTTTGTTTCCGGGGCGTCCGGGCGGGTGCTGTTGAGCAGGATGACGTAGGGTTTGCCCAGTGCATCCAGCTCTTCAATGACCCGCTTTTCGGTTTTGGCGTACCCCGCACGCGGGATGTCGCTGACGGTGCCGTCGGTGGTGATGACGATGCCGATGGTGGAGTGCTCCCGGATCACCCGGCGGGTGCCGGTCTCAGCGGCAAGGTCAAAGGGTACTTCCTCGTCGAACCACGGACTTTTGACCATGCGAGGCTTTTCGTTTTCCTCGTGGCCCATGGCCCCCTCCACCATATAGCCCACACAATCGATCAGACGCACCAGCACACTCACATCCTTTGCGAGCTGGATTTCGGCAGCTTCTTTTGGCACAAATTTCGGCTCCGTTGTCATGATGCTCTTCCCTGACGCAGACTGCGGAAGCTCATCCACCGTCCGCTCTTTTGCATGCTCATCGGTCATTTTCGGCAGCACCAGCACATCCATAAAACGCTTGATAAAGGTTGATTTGCCACTCCGTACCGGTCCTACCACACCCAGATAGATCTCTCCATTCGTCCGGCACTGTATATCCTTGTATAAATCAAATGTATCCATACACTGTCCCCCTTTGATTGCTGATACAGTGTATGCGGGCTTTCCCCGGTTTAGAACAACTATACTGCCAGTTCACTTTTACTTTCTTGCCATCAATTTCAAAATCGGGTATGATAAATGGTAACAAAAAGCGTATTACAGGCACGTAATGCCTTTCATTTATCAGAAAATCCTATCGGGATTTTCTTACAGTCAAAAAAGGAGGTATCCTATGCACGTAGGAAGAAAAGCACAGAAAAGAGAAAAAAAAGCCATGTCTGTCTCCCTGTACGGGAATCTGTTTTTCGTTATCGTTGAGATCGTCATGGCAATCTACACCAGTTCCCAGGCAGTTCTTCTGGACGCAATCTATGACGGAGTCGAGTTCTGCATGCTCCTGCCGTCGCTTTTTCTGATTCCGCTACTTTACAAGCCATCCAATGAAAAGCACCCGTTCGGTTATATGCAGATTGAATCTATGTTTGTCGTTGTCAAGGGCATTACCATGACTGGCGTTACCGTCGGGCTGATCCTGAACAATATCGAAATCATGATTCATGGTGGCAGAAAAGTCGCTTTTGATACCATTGCCTGGTTTGAATTATTTGCATTTTTTCTGGGAATTACCGTATTCATTTATCTCAAATATAAGAATCGTCTGATGGATTCCCCACTGATCACAATGGAAATGGAAGGCTGGGAGATCGACAGTATTGCCTCTTTCGGTATGGCAATTGCCTTCTTTCTTCCGGTTCTGCTGCCTTTTCCATGGTTCAGACCCATAACACCTTATCTTGACCAGATCATTACCGTCACCCTGTCCATCTTTATGCTGCCGACGCCGATAAAGACGGTAATAACCGGACTTCGGGATCTGTTCCTGATCCCGCCGGAGGAAGAGACTGTTGATGAAATTAAAGAAACGATCGAACCTGTCCTAAATGCCTATGGTTACAAAAAACTCTACTATGACATTCTCCGTACCGGAAGAAAGCTCTGGATCAGTGTTTACATCACCTTTGACAAAGATCTGGTTTCCATTACCCGGTTTAAGATCGTACAGAATTTCTGTATCCAGGCTCTTGCGAAAAAATATACGGATTTTTATTTTGAACTTCTGCCGGATATTGTGTTTACCACGGATGATGAGGCATTGACCAATCATATCGTAAACCAGTCGGAAGAAGTGGATCAGAATGCATAATTTGCAGACTGAATTATCTGATCTTTATTCTTTAAAAATACTCATTTTCCAAGAAAAGCTGCCTTAATCGGCAGCTTTTCCTTTAAATTCTTTGATTGGATTCTTGATAAATTTTATGTACTGCTTTCTCAGCCATTCGATCAGCTTCGTCAGATACCGAAGTACCGGCTCGGTCGCGATAGAAAAAACTACAAAAAG
>ERZ773218.3092-NODE-3092-length-11453-cov-2.776891_pt1 | contig 11453 bp, 14 predicted proteins | sample MGYA00580527_ERZ773218 | MGnify/ENA primary metagenome ERZ773218 (study PRJEB29015, sample SAMEA2737763) | human gut metagenome | biome: human gut; feature: human-associated habitat; material: faeces | place: China | collected 2012 ...
AAGACCATAATTGCAGTGAGCTATGAAGCCGGTAGTGCTCCAGTTGGTCGCCCCCCACATATTCCCGCCCCCGAAACCACCATCGCACACAATTACAATGCCCGGTGTCTGTGTAAATGGAATCGGGAATGAAACATTGGCGGATACAGGCCCGTGTTCACCAGGAAAACTAATTCGTCCCCACTGTTCAATTGAACCATCTGGCATTTTTCGCCAGCCTGAACCTGATGCATATGATGACATATCAGGTATCTGATTTTCCCCTGTTCCCACATTCCGTTTTGCCGCTTCTCCCAAACCAAGGTTTTCGAGAGCCGTTTTCACCGTGCCATCCGATTTGATATCGCCAAACGGATTCTTGCGGCTTAACAGCAGCGCACGAAGCGCGGTAAGCAGCTGGTCGTGCCGCGCCTTCTCCAGACTGGCACCGGATGCCTCAACAACGCTACAAAGTTCTTCCTGCAGCATGTCAAAGTAGTCATCATCCAGATCGGTGGCAGGCGTGCCAGTCTGGGGGTTACCACGGGTAAAACCGTTCTTACCCGCGCCGAACTTATCCTTCTGCGCGGTTTTCGTGTCTATACGATGCATGGATTACTCCGGATATTTAAAAATTACGTAGGTATGCGACGGGCAGAGTTTGTTAAGCACACACTCGACAACGGTGTCACCCCAGATACGCAGTGCGGAATCACAGGGATCGCCACATGTCATCCAGGTGGTGTTGGTGGTGGCTGGCATGTTGCCCTGCCAGTAATACCGCCATTCCGGCGCATTCACCGCGTCAGTACAGGCCGATGAGCAGGTGAACGTGCTTTTGTCGTATCGCGTGATGGTGGCATCTGGTCTGCCCAGGGCAGCAAGCTGTGCAAGATAAAAATCCTCGTTGATGCCGCCCGCCAGGTTAACCTTCGCATCCAGTCGTTGCTGACGCTGGCGAAGGGTCTGTGTCCCTGCGGGAATACATTCATCCGGCAGGCCGCACAGACGCTCCCAGCGATTTATCAGTTCGGTGGTGGTGCGCGGATCCAGCTCCCGCATCAGGGCATCCGCACGCTGATGAATGCGGGTTAATGACGGTGCCGCACCGGCAATCGCCGGATCGCTGGCTGACCACGCCGGACCGGGGGGCAACAGTGCCGACAACAGACGGATGTAATCATCGTTTGTCACGTCCATGAAATCGTCCCCAGTACCGCCAGTTCATTTTTTGCAATGGAGATATTGTCTGCCGGTGCAAGCAACTGATGGCTGTATTCCCCGTTCGCACCGGAAATCGCCTCACTGATACGCGACACCTTCAGTTCTCCCTGCGGATAACCATCACGCAGCAGGAACGAACGCAACTCGGCGGTGATGGCAGCCCGTATTTCCGGTGTGTCCGGCGTCACGCGGATATGAAAATCCACTTTATGCGCCACCGGCCTGAATACATACAAATCAGAGCCTGCCACCGGGGCCAGTGGCTCAATGTGTTGTCTTGCCGCCGTTTCCGTTGATTCTTCCGGAATGGGATTAATCAGGTCACTGCTGGCAATCATCACACCGACAGTTCCCGTTCCCATCCAGTGACGGTATGTCCATGCGCGGGTAATGCCGGGCACTTCTTTAGCCCAGACAACATAGTCCCCGTCAGCCCCGCCCTGAGGCGTCCAGTAATACCGCTCAATGACGCGGGCGCGCCACGTTTCCAGATCTTCAGTATCGAATCCGCCAGTCAGGGTATCTGCAACACCGGAAGACGGCAGACCATTCACCGGCGTGACCAGGATTAATGACGTACCGTCGTCAGCGTTACCGACCGCGCCTGCACTTGAGCAGGCGATCGGCACGCGCAGGACACCACCGGAGCTGGTTGCATCAGCAGTTGCCGTGTACTGAACCAGGTCATCGCGCTGAATCACGCTCCCGGCGGTCACCTTCAGGCCATCGCTGACACCTTCCCAGCGCATATACCCGCTGGCAGCCGTGGCCCCCTTGCGCGGACACCGTTTCATCGCAGCATGTCGCGCCAGCCAGGACTCATCGCACAGGTCAGGCAGCATGTTCATTGCCAGATAATCGATGTAACCGTAAACCGTATGCAGCGCCGCCGCATACACCTTTGCCCGCACGTCTTCATCCATGCGCCGGAGCGTGTCGCTGACGTCCAGCCTGGCGAATAAATCGTTACGGAGCATACTGATATTTTCTGCCAGCGTCGGGCGCTGAAATTCACTGTCCGCCATGCGTTATCGCACTCCACAGATCATCAAAAGAAATCATTACCGGTCCGTCACGACGCCAGAGGGTGATACTGTTACCCAGCTCATTAATCCCGGTGCGGCGGATATCCAGATCAATACGGGACACCACGCCGTCATCAATCATCCATTGCAGGCATTCGCGGATATACCCCCTTACTGTCTGCACCAGCTGATTGGTCAGTTTGCTGCGCTGAAGCAGCCACAGTCGTGAGCCGTAACGGTCATTCTGTACCGCAGGCCAGGTATCCCCCCACCATCCCATCGGGACGTCGGCGTTGTCATCAGGCTCCGCCCGCCGCCAGGTAAACAGGGAAATCACCACGGCGCGGGTCAGCGGATCCAGCGGTGCGCTGGCGCAGGTGCGTTTACCGTTCACCGTCAGCCACAGTTCCATCATGCCTCCATCGCTTTATCCGGTTTGTCGGTGTTACTGCCCTGACCGTTCTCTCTGTGACGATGCCCGTTATAGGCAAGCCGCATCGCTGACATGGTAGTGCCGCTGGAGTCGCACAGGTCTTTCACCTGTCCTGTCACTTCCAGGTCCATTTCAAAACGTGCTTTAGGTGAATTGCGAAACGTGATCGTTTTACCTGCACCGTCCACCACGATCCCCTCCCGGGTCAGCGTCACAGACTGCCCCTGATCGTCATAGACAGCCACCTCACCCGTCTGCAACCCTTTCAGGCGGTAGCGCCGGTCCGACACCGTAACAACCACCGCATGAGAACGGTCGCCATCCGGAAACAACACCACCGCTTCCGCGCCGCTGTTTGCCCTTGCGGTAAAACCGTAGGGTTCAAGATGTTCAACCCCGGCTTTGGGTTCACCGGCAATCAGGGACACATCCACGGTCTGACATTTCGTGGCGGCACTGATGCTTTTCACCACTGCCCGCGCAATCAGGCCGAGAAGTTGTCGCTGCATGGCTTCAATCGTCCTCATCAGAACGGGTCCTCCTGTACTCTGGTTTTTTTCTTTTTCCGCGCGCCGGGGGCTTCGGGTTCAGGCAGATAAGCATCAGGCGGGCCGACACGGATTTCCGTCAGGGTGCCGTTCTGGTCCTGAGTAAACGTGACTTCCGAGACAAGCAGTTCGGTATTGTCGAAACCACAGACTGGATCGAAGACAATCACCCGCTGGTTGGGCTGCCACAGCGTACCGTTACCCTGTCGCCAGCCCTGCACCACATAGGTGGTTTCATCCGTCCGCGCCGCCCGTTGTCGGGCTTCAAAGTCAGCACGCGCAATACAGCCTGCCCCCGTAGCCTGCCCTGTCTGCCTGATATACATCGGACGGTAACGGGCAATAAATGCGTCCTCTGTGCGGGCCCGCAGCGCGGTGGTGGTGGCCTCACCGAAATCATCGTCGTTTCCGGCACGCTGCCCCGCCACCTGGTAAACAGAAAACCGCTCCCGGATACTCTTCTCCGTATCACAGGAAAGGATGTTTTCCCCAAGTACCAGCGCGGTATGTGCCCGCGTTGAGCCAATACCGCCAATCACCAGCCTGCCGTGCGGATCGTCGTAAGCCAGCGCCTGCTGCTGACCGAGTATTTTGTTGATCACCTCGATCACCGTTTCACCGTGATCAGGCTGGACATCAGGAATAACACCCGACGGCGCACCGCTGTTCACCACCTCAATGCCGAAAGGCGCAGCAAGCGCCTGCGCAATCTGCACCAGCGAGCGTCCGTTAAACTGTGTCGGTTCGGCTGCACAGTCAATCAGGTCAGCCGTCAGACTACGTCCGGCAATACCGGTGCTGACCGAACGGGCATCGTAACGAACGGGAGTCGCCTCCACCCAGCCGGTGATCACCAGCTCATCACCAATCAGCACTTCCACTTTTGAACCATTTTTAATGCGCGGCTGAAGCGTGGTGATACCCTCATCTCCCGGCCACTGGCGAGTGATCTCCACACTGAAATCCCGCGCCAGCCGTTCAATACCGGCACCGATGCGCACCGATGTCCAGCCATTCCACTCCCGGCCATTTACCCGTAGCGTGACATTGTCGTTCATTGCACTGGCACCTTCAGAGGGATCACCGGCACAAAGCCGGGATGCGTAATGGCATTACGCCGGATAATGTCCGCGTCACGCGCCGCGTTATCAAACCAGGTCGCCGCCAGCACCAGCGCGGGTAAAACCTCATCCGGCGTGCGCTGAATGATCCGTGCAGACTGTTCAAGGCGCGTGTTGATATCCGCATTCAGATCTGCTTTCACCCGGCGCAGCGCCAGAAACAGCGCATCACTGGTTGTACGGGACAACTCCTTATCAATTGCCGTATTCAGTGTGTCGCGAATGTCGGTCAGTTCTTCCCACGTTGGCAGGTCAACCGTGTTTTTCACCGCCGGTGCATTGTTCAGTGCCGGATGCGTGACGGAAGGCCAGCCAGTGCTCTGCGCGGGTGTTGTTGACTGCCCTACTGTGGCATTCTGCATCACCGCGGAAGTTGTGGGCGCAGGCAATCGTGTGACGGCATACGCCGCTTCGCTGATTGCGGTCGTACGAAGGGTGCTGGCAACCACGTTACGCTGCTGCGTCGCCGTGGCGGTAGTTTTACTGTCCGTTTTCCAGACGCCGCGCGGTTGCAGATCGCTGCCGAGGCTGACACCGGAAAGCGTTTTGATCATGGTGACCAGGTCGCTGGCGTTACCATAAAGGCGTTTCCCGGTACGCCACATTTTCTGCACCTGCTCAACGAAATTTTTGCCTGACGATGGTGGCGGCAGAAGTACCGAGATATCCCCCTGCAACAGCCTGGCGGCATCCGATACGGCAGAATCCACCACTTTCATCGCATCAGAAACATACCCAAGCATTGTGCTGGCATTACCGACGACGTCGTTCTGCACAAAATCTGCCACGCCATCGATACTGAAACCACTGAAGCTGTCACTGATGCAGTCATCCAGTGCAGAACAGGATGACATCAGCGTCTGCGCCGTCGCCGCACCTGAAGTGGGGTAAGAGAGTTCTCCCGCTTCGACAAACTTCAGGTCAAAGCGGACAATACGCCCTTCACTCTTCGATGTGCTGACCCGAACTTCCCCGTCAACACAGACTTTCAGCTCACCGTAAGTCGGATGGACAAGCGTGCCGGGACCGGGTTTATTCAGCGCGTCAATCAGGCGATCGCGCTGGTCAAAGCAGTCATCTCCCACCACATAAGCTGTGATGGACGGGCGGAAAGTGATTTTCCCCAGGTCTTCGGTATAGGGTTTGTCGCGGTTCGGGTATTCGTGCGTTTCCACACGACGACCGGTTCCCGCACTTTCTTCTTCAACCTTAAACGGCACACCGCGAAATGACGCGTCCTGAAGTCTGTCTTTCCACGTCATATAAACTCCGTACATAAAAAATCCCACCGGAGTGGGACTCATTAACAGATTAATTTTTCATTACCTGCCAAAGCGCGTATAGCCAACATCATGGCTGACATCAAAACCGCTGGATCGCGTTTCCATAACCCGCATACCCGGAGGCGAATTCACAAAAGAGACCTTGATCTCACCATCAACTTTTGGCGCAGAAGCTTTGTTAATCATGAAGGGATTCGGGCCTGTGGCACCGGAGGCGTTGTTTGACTGAGCCGGATCTACCGCCTGATAAGGTGTGTATCCCCGTGCCGGTATTCCCGTCCCATAAGCATCATAAGCACCCGCGCCCCACTGCGCAGAGTTAATGGCATCGACCGTGTCACCGGAACTGTCGGTAAACCACTCAATAATTGGCTTCAGTTTGTCCCACATATCCTGAAACCACTTAACAACCGGTCCCCAGTTATTGATTACCATCCCCAGCGGCGACCAGGCAAAAACCTTCTTCAGAAGTTCCCAGCCAGCCTCAAAATAAGGACCAATGGTTTCCCAGAGCTTCTTGAAATAAGGTCCGACAACATCCCAGTTAGTGATAATTAATCCCGCAGCCAGGGCTATCGCCGTCGCAATCATTCCAATCGGCGTCATCGACATGATCCTGCTGACAATACTGATGGCACCGCCAACGCCCATCAATCCCAGTTTCAGAATCGCAAGACCGGCAGCAAGCCCGACGACGCCGCGAATAACCCGGGGATTTTCATCCGCAAACTTCGTGAATTTTTCCCCCAACTCCCCCAGCCATTGCGTGATATTTTTGGCGTCACCAGAAAATGCGCCGCCAATAGCCGCAAGGCCGTTAGTTGCGGTCCCCGTCATTGCCTCCCACAGGTTGGACAGCGTACCAAGCTGGGCCTGAACACGTTTATTCAGGCTGGCCTGTTTATTCATCTTCTGCTGGATCTGATCGTAGCCATCCTTTCCTTTATCGATTAGTGCATTGACCACCTGAAGGGTTTCGGCATCATCACCAAATATTGCCTTAAGTACACCTGTTCGCTTAACGTCGGTCAGTTTTCGCAGCTTTGCCAGTTGCCTGAACATGTTATCAAGACCGCCAAAACTTCCTTTGCCGTCAGTAAAATCGAGCTGTACCCCGAGTTTCTGGCGGGCCATGATTTTATTGACGTCCCTGATTTTCTTAACGCTTAATCCGGACTGGATAACTTTTCGCAGGGCGTTACCTGCCGACTCCCCGTTCATCCCCATCTGATCCATCATGACGCTGATGGGGGCAAGGCTCTGTGCAGCCTGAAGACCGTCCTTGTTCACCATCTTCAGAACAGAGCTGGTTTTAGTGAAGAAGGACAACATGTTGGTATCGTCAACGCCCAGATAAAACGCCTTCTGGATAGTGTCGAACAGCCCCATCATGTCTTCTGACGCCGTTCCGGTAGCATCCTGCATCTTTGCAGCAAACTCAGCAGCCGCTTCCGGTGTTTTTTTCAGTTGTACCGCAAGATAAGCTGTCGCTTTACCCACACCGCCAAGAATGTTTTCTGCCGGGATCCCCTGACGCACCAGCATCTGCATCATGTTCTGGAAATCAGCCGTTGTACCGGGTAGCTGGTTACCCAGGCCAATAGCCAGTTTATTGATGTCCTGAAAGCTCTTTCCAACCTCGCCGTTCGCATCCATCATGGCGACTTTCAGCCCGGTGGCGGCGTTTTCCTGATCGGCATAAGATTTCAGGGAAAGCGTCAGACCCGCTGCCAGTCCGCCACCAAGCGCCAGCCCACCCTGTGACGCTTCTTCCGCCTGGCGTTTAAATCCCCGGATTTTCTTTTGCATTTTCGACAGCGCGGGAGAAAGCCTGTCGACACCGGTGATCAACGCCTTAAGCTCAAATTCCGCCATGTGTGCGTTTCTCCTGCTCTATCCTGTTTGCCTGACTGACCAGCAAGGGAATTTCACTGATCGGCATATTCAGCAATTCGAAAGGATTAATGCGCCAGTAGCTGGCGCAGTCAAAGAAGCGATCAGTGAGGTATTCAGCCGTCAGGCCTGGAGGAAAAAACCAGCCACAAGCCACGCCGCTGCATTCAGGTCTGCCGGAGACATCTGGTCGACAGAGCTTTGCGGCACTTTCGCCAGCCGCACAATGTATTTCGACACCACATGCGCCAGAAGTCTGACTGACTCATCCTGATTCATCTGGTAGGGATACCCCAGCTCGCGGACATCCTTCCCGGTGGGTTCATCAAACTCCAGTACGGAGAGTGTCTCGCCATGAGCAGTAATCGGTTTCTTTAACTCAAGCTCTTTCATTACTGGTAATCCCCTTCTTCACCGTGGAACTCAAGATCAACCGTGCCTTCTTCGGCATTATGGTTCGCTTCGCCGTGCAGCCAGGCAGACGACAGTACATAGACCTGACCGTTCGCCAGCTCGGCAGTGATGGTCATCTCATCAGACGAGGTGATTTTGCTTACCGGAAAATTCTTCGGCACCTTGAAGGTCCCTTTGACATAAGGCGCACGGTGAGTTTCCTTGCGGTCCACTGAACCGTCCAGGCCGATGATGTCATCGTTAACCGTTTTGTTCATGGGCACCTCAATGCCGCCGGTCAGCGATAGCTGCTGACCGTCAATTTTGAAATAACAGGTTCCCCCGATACGGGCCATTATGCAGACTCCTCTGAATACTGAAGACGGAATTGATTAACCACGGCAAAGACACGCAGCTGGTTAACATAGTCAGGCGGGAACAGCGTGTTCAGGCGGTTCGGATCGCTGGCATCACGCTCCACAACCAGGTACTGCTTAAACAGTTCGTAGTTTTCCACGATCCCCGCACGCTCAAGCTGACGGTAGGTTGCCAGCAGTTCCCCTTTGATCACCGCCGGGGTGACAATCGCCTGACCGGGACCAAAGCGGGTACCGTCACTGGCAAGCTTGTGACGCCCGTACTTACTGGTAATGACGGATTTCAGTTTGCGCAGTACATACGCGCTGGTATGCAGCGTCTCACTGTCGAGGTAACTGTTATCCGCAACCCCGTAAGCGTTTTTCCTGTACGTGGTGACATCACGCTGAATGCGTAGTACCCCGCTTTCGACATACGCCGTTGCCACGCCATGAGACAGCAGGGTCTGTTGTTCGGTCATCGTGAACCGTTTCCCCTTCGGCGCAGGCAGCATACCCACCAGCTCACCGGTCTGCGTGGGACGTGCCGGATCGTTGCGGATAAACACCGCTGCGCGGGCGGTACGGCTTGCCGCCAGCTCGTCGGCAGGCGTCTGGGTCTCTTTTTCGTACCCCGCCAGGGTAATGTGCTGCTGGTTAAACTGGTCACCTGCGGTCACCAGTTCTGACAGCGTGCCGATCTTTGCCGTATACACATGACCATACAGCTGACGCGCATAGCTCCAGCGACCGCTGGTATCGTTCATCTCGGTCACCAGCGTGTTAACGGAGGCCGTGTCGTTGAACGGCAGGCCGATATAATCAAACGGCTCATCCGCCATTGCAGCCACCGCGCCGGTGAGAACCGGAGCACCCGTTCCGGCGGTACCCGTCGCCACGGCAATCTGTACGCCCGCTGGCAGCACTTCGCCCCCACCAAAGCCGTAGTAATTGAGGCTGACAGGAATTTCATTCCCACAAAGCCCCTTATGACGCGCGGTCAGTGTGACCACGCCTGCCAAAGATGAAGCCGTAAACGGCAGGGTCGGAACGGCATTGATGGCATCCTGGATACTGCTGGCAATCATCGTGACGTTATCGCCGTTAGTCACCGGTGCCTGCACGCGGGTACGTCCTACATACACATTCACCGTGCCGGTTTCGGTTGCCGCCCCGGTCACCGTCAGCGTAACTGTTGCCGCCGCACCTGTGGATTCAGGAACGGCAATCACATACAGCTCGCCAAACGGGTCAGTCTGGCGATAAGCCTCGACCATACGCGCCAGCTGACTTCCCGCACCACAAATCTGGCGTGCATAGTCTGCCGACGACATCAGTACCAGACTGTTGGCAACAATCTCTGCACCGTTATTGGCATGACCAATCAGCAGCGATGCTCCGCTGTCCTGTGCAGTATTCGCCGCCTGGTTATCCATTTCCGCATAAAACAACGGAACCAGCGTATTCGACGGAATGGTGTTAAAGCTTATCGTCATCGGTGTTCACCTTTTTATTCACGCGCCGGATATCACCCGCTGCTTCACGGCGCAGCCAGTAGTTGTTCTCGTCAACATTTCGCCCTTCGGCGGGCAAAAGGTCGCCGCGGGCAGGGTCAGGCACTGACCGCCCTTTAACAGGTTTGACAAACATGAGGATCCTCAGGAAGGAAGGGTTATTTCGGTGTGATGTTCGATATCGCCGTCAGGCCCGTTACCGGGCTCGAGATAATCAACATCAATCGCCAGCGTTTGCAGTTCATCCAGACTGTTCAGATCATCCTGCTGGCGGGTATCGTCTTCAGTCAGCTCGCTGATGACCGAAAAATCGAACTGATAAATCAGCTCATGACGATTCAGATCCAGCAGCGTGCCGCCGTCATAGGTAATCGGGTTACCGCACGCTTCCGGGTTCCAGCCCAGCAAGGCCTTAAAGAGCATCTGCCGGACATCGTCCACCACATCATACGAAGCAAACTGACCGAGCTCATCACGCCCGTTACTCAGTATGACAACCACGGAGAAGCCCTCTTTCAGCTCCTGCCAGTAGTCGGTCTGGCTTTTGTTTTCTCCCGGAGAGTCATCACCCGGTACCACATACGCCGCCGGGAGTCTCAGCTTTCCGACCTCCGGCAGATTTTTGAACTGTGCCGCGCCTGCCACCCGGTTTTCAAAATACGGGCAGCGGGCACGCAGTGCAGCAATAACAGGCGTCAGTTTCATCTGTGTCGTCGCTCCGGCTTCAGTGATTTACGCAATTCCCGCGCCAGAAAATAGCGTGTCCAGCTGCGGTTCTTTTCACCATAAAGTTATTACGTGGAGCCAGCCGCCAGCCGCTGCCACCGGATGCACCACGATGATGACTACGACGACGTTTTGCTCCTCCCCGGACACCAAAAAACAGAAACGCCGGATAGAAGTCACCAGAGATCATCCGGTTCCCCTTCCCGTTGCGCTGGTTAGGGGCAATGCGTGTCATAAAACCGGCTCGCTTTTTACTGGCTCTCGGCACCATGTAACCAATCGAACGAGCCAGGCGTCCGGTCTGATAACCGGGGTTTTCACCCTGTGCCGACCGCGCACGGCGCATCACCAGCCGACGGGCATCACGCATATGACGCTGCCCAATCGTGACAAACGCCCGCCGGACACGGGCGCGGTTAAAGCGCATCTCGGCGGGCTGCTGAACATCAACGTGAAAAAAGGGAGTCGCCATTGCTGCCTCCGTGACTCTGCGTAAATTCGCCCAGTTCCGTACACTCCAGCAGCAGAAAGCGCCGCGCCCCGTTCAGATCGCGCTGACGTTTCACCCGGTACACACTGTCATCACAGACCACCTCATAATCAGCAGTGATCCCGCGGCGGTAGCGAATGGTGATGTAATGGGTGATGGCGTCCCCGGTCTGCGCGGTTTCCTGCCAGGTGGTGGCACTGGTCTGGATAACCTTCGCCCATGCCCGGAACGCAACCGGGTATTGAGGCTCCACGCCAAAGTTATCCGCGGGCATATCCACCCGCTGGCGGATCAGGACGCGTTTATTCAGTTCGCCGGGGTCCGGCAGTATGTAGGTTGCGCTGGTCTGCGCCTGACGAATTTTCATAGTGGTATAAGGCGATAAGGAGCAACCAACCAGTTAAAACTCATTGGCAACTCCATTTTCTCAACGTCTGTAACCGTTGAGCGGTTTTCGTAGAAATGGCT
>ERZ773218.3094-NODE-3094-length-11447-cov-2.653441_pt1 | contig 11447 bp, 8 predicted proteins | sample MGYA00580527_ERZ773218 | MGnify/ENA primary metagenome ERZ773218 (study PRJEB29015, sample SAMEA2737763) | human gut metagenome | biome: human gut; feature: human-associated habitat; material: faeces | place: China | collected 2012 ...
TTTCTCTGCTTTCATCTGGTTCACAATACATTGTTTCTATCTCCTTTTTTGCTTTTATTGGATTTATTTTACAAAATATTTTTCTTAAATCATCACATACTAAGAAACGAGGAGGTTTCAATGCATGAATAATAAGAAAAAGAAACGAGAACTTACGAACGAAGAAATTGATGAAAATATCTTTGAAATGTGCAATATTTGTTCTACCACGGATTGTACTGGATTGATCCAGGTTGTTCCAAGAACAGAAGCCGAGCTTGAATCTTACGAAGAATTGTACCACTTCCGACCACCGTTTTTACCTCGTGATGATGATTAAGTCGTCATCCACTTTCTCCTGTGACAAGATCTTATGGCCTGTTATGACTATAAGGTCTTGTTTCAATGTCCACTTTCTCTTGTGAACTACTCGGCAACTAAGTTACCAGAGCATCTGAATTTTGGCGGGATACCGCCTTTTTTCATGGTGCCGTTGCTAGAATCAAACTTTTTGAACCAAAAATAATATTTGTTATTGAACCAAATCATTCGAAGTGCTATAATCAATTTAAGTTTTGAACTTCACTGTTTTATTTTTAAATTGAACTTTTTAGTTTGAAAGGAGATTTTCAAATGACAACTTTCTCAGATAGACTTAAAGAGGCGATGTATGCACAGAACCTGAAACAGATTGATCTGGTTCATATCGCCGCAGAAAATAATGTAAAATTAGGTAAAAGCCATGTAAGCCAGTACGTGAGCGGAAAAACTGTTCCGAGAAATGATATCCTCCATTTTCTGGCAGATACGCTTCACGTAGATGCCGATTGGCTGCTCGGTGACAGTCAGGAAAACTTTACTGCTCGGGAAAACAACTCCGTTGCCCCAAAAGCTCCGTCTACCACTAAGACTTCTGGTTCTGTCGGAACTTCAAACTCTTCAAAAAGGGGAACTACACCGATGAAAAAGGCAATAACCGACAAAAATGATAACGATAATGCAGGAAGTTCTGCCATGCATATATTCAAAAAATCATCAAAACTCGATAATGTATTATACGATGTCCGTGGACCGGTTGTTGAAGAAGCTGCCCGTATGGAAGAACGCGGTACCCACGTACTGAAACTCAATATCGGTAATCCGGCTCCATTTGGTTTCCGCACACCGGACGAAGTCATCTATGATATGAGTCAGCAGCTTTCCGACTGTGAAGGATACTCTCCTTCTCAGGGACTTTTCTCTGCACGGAAGGCAATCATGCAGTACTCCCAGATCAAAAAGCTGCCGAATGTCACAATCAATGATATTTATACCGGAAATGGTGTCAGCGAACTGATCAACCTGTGTATGTCAGCTCTTCTTGACAACGGAGATGAAATCCTGATTCCGTCACCAGACTATCCTCTGTGGACTGCCTGTGCCACACTTGCCGGCGGCAAAGCCGTTCATTATATCTGCGATGAACAGTCTGACTGGTATCCGGACATCGAAGATATGCGCCGTAAGATCACAGACCGTACCAAAGCTCTTGTAATCATCAATCCGAACAACCCGACCGGAGCACTTTATCCGAAAGAGGTTCTGCAGAAGATTGTTGATCTCGCAAGGGAACATCACCTGATCATTTTCTCAGATGAAATTTATGACCGCCTTGTTATGGACGGAAAAGAACATATTTCCATTGCTTCACTGGCACCGGATCTGTTCTGCGTCACCTTCAGCGGCCTTTCAAAATCCCATATGATCGCCGGATTCCGTATTGGCTGGATGGTTCTCAGCGGAAATAAAGCAATCGCAAAAGATTATATCGAAGGAATCAAGATGCTTTCCAATATGCGTCTCTGCTCCAATGTTCCGGCACAGTCTGTCGTGCAGACCGCTCTCTGGGGCAATCAGAGCGTCAACGACTACCTCGTTCCGGGCGGACGTATTTACGAACAGCGCGAATATATTTACAAAGCACTAACTGACATTCCGGGAATCACTGCCATTAAACCGCAGGCTGCATTTTATATGTTCCCGAAGATCGATGTGAAGAAGTTCAACATTATAAATGATGAAAAGTTTGCACTGGATCTGTTGCAGGATAAGAAAATCCTGATCGTACAGGGAAGTGGATTTAACTGGAAACAGCCGGATCATTTCCGGGTAGTATATCTGCCACGAATTGAAGTTCTGAAAGAAGCAGTGGGAAAAATTTCTGATTTCCTGAGTTATTATAGACAGGGGTAGTAAAATGACAGGCACCACCTGAAAAGAAAAATAGGGTACGGGTTCCGTTGCACTGGGCATTCCGATGAGCTCCCGAAACCGTCAATTGTGTCAGCAATGGCTTCCACAATTGACTGGATCTCATCTCTATAGTGCAAAGTCACCCGTACCCTATGTTTCTTTTCCGACTCCTTCTGCAATTTTACTGCATCTATAAATATTAACAGAAATAGAATCTTTTGCCCTTGGTATCATCATTTACATTTTCATATTTTAATTTTCTTATGAAAGCAATGCTCTCACTGCTTCTCCATCAAACACAACTTCTTTTACATGATTAACCTCAATCTGATACAGTGCATTTGCCGCAATATGTTCGGCTGCCTGCTCCAGATCACGGATTCCTGATGTATTGGAATAAAGTTCAATTATCACATCAAGGCCTTCATCTGTCACCGTACACTCGTCCCGACGAAGGCTCATTCTCTTCAAGATCTTCGGAAGTGCAAATCTGGAGAAGATGATCTTCTTCTCTTCCGGTGTATAATCCGGGATATCGATAACTGCAAAACGGGACATGATCGGTGCACTGATCTGATCTTTTTCATTGGCAGTTGCAATCGGATATACGCCAACTGTCGGAACGTTACACTCAATATAGTTATCCGTAAATCCAAGGTTATCAAGGAGTGTCAAAAGTACATCCGCCGGATTCCCATTTCCTTTTCCGGATGCTGCTTTGTCCAGCTCATTGATGATAAATACCAGGTTGGATTCTCCTGCTGCCGCAAATGCTTCCATAATAATTCCCGGTTTCGCATTGGCGTATACACGGGAACTTCCTGTAAGCTGTTCCGGATCGTTAATGGAACTCATATCCAGAGTTGTCCACGGAAGCTTCAGGATACGTGCAATTGCATAAGCGATCTGCGATTTACCGGTTCCGGCTGGTCCGATCAGAAGGATTCCATACGCTGGAAGAGTGTGCGTTCTGTTGATCTGGATGATCGTCTCTATGATTCTCTGTTTGACACGTTCCATTCCGTAAAGTTCTTCATCCAGGATTCTTCTTGCCTCATCTGGATCAATGGATTCAAAATAATTGCTCTTCCACTGAATATTCATCATGATTGAAAGAGCTCTCTGCGCATGTCTTCTTTCTTCCGGTGACACTTCATGTGATCTTGCAACAGCAAGGTTTCTTCTTGCCCACAGACGGATATTGTCCGGAAGGGTTCTTCCTGCACAGTTCATAAAATCGGTGATACTCTGCAGGCTTGTCAGCTTCATGCTGTCGCCGTCCTCTTCCATTTCCTCATCCACTGCTTCTTCTGTCGGTGCACTGCTTGCGAAAAGACGCTCGATCATGAACTGCAGGAAACCATCTTCAGCTGAAAGCTTGGTTGCCCCACCGAATGCGATTTCACGGATCTTATATACTGCATAGCCGTCTGCACGGTTTTCACCGGAAAGACGGACATTGATGTGGTTCTCGCCCAGCCATTTGATCAGGCTTACAAATCTCGCATCGATCTGGAGAATGTCCGCACTTACAGTTCCATCTTCCTCGTCAAATTCAAAGGACGTCTTCTTGATCGGGTTGGTGAAAATACCACAGGAATGATGCTTCCATTTACGGTTGCTGTTATCCAGAACCAGCATCGGTTTCTCCGCTGTCGCTTCTGTCTCATTCGAGCGGAATGTTGTATAAGTACATTCCTGGGTCTTTTTTTCATCTGGTGTGTGTTTAAAATCAAAAACTGGCATGATTTTTACTCCTTTTTCCTTTTATATTCGCTCTTTTCAAATTGTATATTCTTGCACATTTTATGAATAGTCTGTACCTATCTTAACACACTTGCTGCATATCTGAAAGTCAAAACCATTTCTTCATAGTATTTTTATTCATTTAGATTTTTATTTTCCTTCTGCTCCAGTCTTGCAAAAAACAGCTCATAAAAATCATCTTCTCCTTCCAGTTTCGGTGAATTTTCCCCACCTCCATTGGTGCTCCGCTTCATCTCAGCATGAAATTCTTCTCCGGCACAGATCAGTCAATCTTAAGTTCCACTCTACTTCCGCCTGCTTTTTCCTTTGTCACCACAATCTGTTTCTCAATCCTTGCTTTTAATTCCTGTACATGGGAAATGATTCCCACCAGACGGTTGCCTTCCGTAAGACCATTCAGTGCTTTCATCGCCTGTTCCAGTGACTCTTCATCCAGTGAACCAAATCCTTCATCGACAAACATAGTATCCAGCTGGATTCCGCCTGCCGATGCCTGGATCTCATCAGAAAGTCCGAGTGCCAGCGAAAGAGAAGCTTTAAAGGATTCCCCGCCGGAAAGTGTCTTCACGCTTCGCTCAGAACCATTATAATGATCGATCACATTCAGTTCCAGACCACTCTGACTCTTTCGGTCATCCGTATCAGTCTGGCGTTTCAGCTCATATTGTCCTCCACTCATCACCATAAACCGCGTATTTGCACGGGCAATGATCCGGTCAAAATAATTGGTCTGGATGTAGGTTTCAAATTTGATCTTTTCTTTGGAACCTCCTTTGATTTTTCCGTTTACCGTATCGGAAATCTCACGCACCTGTGTCCAGTTCCGCTCAAGCTCCAGAAGCTTTGCACTCTGCTTGTCGATCGCATTCCTGATTTTCAGATTGTTTTCATAACGGATCCTGATCTCTTCCATCTGTTTTTGAAGCTCTTTTTTCGCACCTGATACTTCCTGTCGTGCCTGGACAAGTTCTTCCATATCGGTTTCTTTATTACCTGCAATCTGCTTCTCTAGCGTTTTCTTCTTCGTCTTTGCCGCTTCTACCGACTGACTGCAGTCCTGGAATGCCTTCTGGGCAGCACTCAGATTCTTATCGATCTCTTTTTTTTGCTTATCCAGCTCTTTGATCTTCTGTTCTGCTTCTGCTTTCTCCGGAAATTCCAGTTTGCCACGCACCTTCACAGCCTGCTCTTCTGCATTTGCTTTATCTCTCTCAGACACAAGGAGCTGATCCTTTCGCTCCTGTTCTTCCTCCTGAAGCTTTTTCTGCATCTGCTCCAGTTCCGGGATCTCAGCTTCCAGCTTCTGCTTTTCTGCCACTGCTTCTTTAGCTACTTCCAGCTTTTTCTGTAATTCCTTTTCTGACTTTTCAAGGACATCCATCTGTTGACCGATCAACGCCAGCGATTTTTCAATCTCTTCTTCCTGTATGCTGCTGTCAAAACTTTTCACACTCTTTTGAATTTCTTCTCCCAGCGCTTTTAACTGCACCCGCTTTTCATTTGCCTTAAAGCTTGCATCATTCGTCTTTTTCTCCACATCTGCAGTCTCTTTCCGGTATCTTTCAAGCTCTTCTTTTTCCGGTGCACCTTCCGTCATCTGTGCCGGACATGGATGGTGGACCGATCCGCACACCGGACACGGCTCTCCCGTTTTCAGAACCTTTGCAAGAATCCCCGCCTGCTCATCCAGAAATGCCCTCTCCATCCAGGCAAGCTGTGTCTTTCGCTCTGTACATTCCTCCTGCATGACAAGGTATGCCTTCTGCGCCTCTTCCACACTTTTCTTCTGTCTTTGGTATCTTTTATATTGAATAAGAATGTCTTCTGCCGCTTCTTTTCTTACTGAAACCTCTTTCTGTTCTGCTGTAACTTTCAGAACTTTTATTTCCGCATCCTTCAGCTGTTCCAGTAAATTCCTTTTCTGTTCCAGCTGTACCTGCATCTGCGCTTTCTTTTCCTGATATCGGCTTTCCCGGTCCTTTAATATCTCAATCTGTTTCTCAAGCTCTTTGATCTGTTTCTGAAGTTTTTTCAGCTCGTCATACTCTGCAAGCTTTTCCTGCCTCTTTCCGATCTCTTCTGTCAGCTGCTCTCTTTCCGGCACTTTTCCCTGTTCTTTCTTCAGTGCCATCTCCAGTTCTTTCAGCGTTGGTGTCTTCTCTGCTATCGTCTGCTCTGTCTTTTCCAGTTCCTTTTTCATTCTCACTGCCTCTGCCTTTCCGATTCTCTGGTTCAGCTCTTCCAGATCTTTCTCGATCTTCGTTAAATTCTTCTTCTTTTCTTTCACCGAATCTGCATCCTGATTTGTCAGAATTTCCAACACTTCCAGAACCTTGTCCGCATGAACCACCGCTTTGCTCTCACGGATCTTTTTCACATCCGTAGCAAGCACGTCATCCTCTTCGCAGCTGATATCCTTCATGTACTGCAAAATGCTTTTGCTGACATCCTCGTACTGTTCCTGCAATCTGCCGCTTGCATTTTTCATTTTCTCCTGAAATGCAAGATACGGTCTGGTATGGAAAATTTCCCGGAAAATTTTGCTTCGCTCCTCAGTTTTTGAAAACAGAAGCTTCATAAAATCTCCCTGCGCCAGCATTGCGATCTGAGTAAATTGTCCGCGGTCGAGCCCGATCAGTTCTGTCACTGCTTTTGTGACCTCTTTTGCCTTTGTAACCGGAAGCCTGTCATCCGGAAATTCCAGTACCGCATCCGCTCTTTGCAGCGTCATGCCCTCGCCCCTGTCCTTCGGGCGCATATACTCCGGATTTCTCCGGATATGATAAATCTGCCCCTGATACAGGAAATCCAGTTCGACAAAGGTCGGCGTCTTCGAATCCGCATATTTACTGCGCAGCATCCCCGGCTCTCTTTCATTTCCGCTTGCCTCACCATAAAGTGCAAATGCGATTGCATCAAAAATCGTGGTCTTTCCGGCACCGGTATCACCAGTTATCAGATAAAGCCCCCCCTCACCAAGTTCATCCAGAATGATCTCTGTCTCTTTTGCATACGGTCCGAATGCAGAAATCGTAAGTTTTATCGGTCTCATCTCTCATCCTCCCATATTTCTTCCATCATTCCTCTGGCAATCTCTTCCTGTTCATCCGTCATGGGCTGGTTGTTCTGAAGCTCATAGAACTCACTAAAAAGCTCCATCGGGGATTTCTCCTCTACTTCTGCCGTTCCTCTCACTGTCCCTGCCGCTCTCGTCCGCAGATTGTCATAAGACAGCTTCATGATATTCGGATAAATGCATCGTAGCTTCCCGATCGCATCCGGGATATCCTCTTCATCAGTCAGCGTAATGTGAAGATAATCGTCCGTGTTCATATCCTTGTAAAAATCCAGCGCAGTCACTTCCATATACGTGCCTCTGACTTCCCGCATATCATGTTTCGGCAAAAATGGAATCTGCTGAATATTTATTTTGCCTTTTTCTTCTACATCAACGATGACTGCTGCTTTTTTGTGATTGGTTTCAGAAAAAGAATATTTGAGCGGCGTCCCCGAATACCGCACTGTCTCTTTCCCGATCTTCTGCGGGCCATGGAGATGTCCAAGCGCCACATAATCAAATCCGTCAAAGACAGATGCGTCCACATCATCCACACCGCCTACAGACAGTTCTTCTGAATCACATCTTGCCGCACCGGTCACGAACTGATGCGCAAGCAGGATATTTCGTTTGTCTGTGTCGATCTGCATATGCTGCACTGCCGCATTTACAGCATCCTGATAGGTGATGATTTCTTCCTCCGGATACACTCTTTTTACCAAAGACGGCTTCACAAATGGAAGCATGTAAATATTGATCTCACCATACCGGTCACTTATCGTTATCGGTTCTACATCCGACTCAAATACCGGTGAAAGATAGATCTGTCTACTGCTCATCAGTCTTGAACCGAAAGCAACTCTTTCTGCAGAATCATGGTTTCCACTGATCAGAAATACCGGCAACTCCCTCGCGGCAAGCCTTGTCAGAAAATCATCCAGAAGCCTCACCGCCTCTGCGGACGGAATCACCTTGTCGTAAATGTCGCCCGCGATCAGAACCGCTTCCACCTTCTGCGCATCGATAATGTTCAGTATCTCTTTTAAAATATATGCCTGATCCTCCAGCATGGAAAATTCATTCACACGCTTACCGAGGTGCAGGTCTGATAAATGAAGAAATCGCATGGTTTTCTTCCTCCTTCTCTGATAATTCTTTTGCAGAGCAAACACAGCTTCTTTTATCTATTTCCATTTTATATGCCATTTTTACTACTGCTCTAAACTCCTGCCGGATCTCCGCATTTGGAATAAATACCGTCCTTTCATCTTCGTTGTACGCCAGATATCCGAGGTGGATCAGCAGTGTCAGCACATCATTGAATCCATCCTTTCTAACTTAATTTCTGTTATTCTAATTATAATCGGGAAGCGAGAAGTAAGCAATGCTTACTCCCCACTTGATCCTGTAATATTTATTTACTACTCATACGGATCCTGATCTTTTCGGTAGATTACGCCTTCATAACGCCAGTCAGACAGGTCATCCAACGGTGCCGACCACGATACATAATCCTGCTCACAAAATTCATTCCCATTCTCCAGATCATGACTTCCGTATACATATTTTTCGCAATATACTTTTTCACGAAAATCCCTCCCTATTTATATTTTGCAGAGAAGATAAAATAAAAAAGCATAACCGCAATTTTCTGCAGCTATGCCTCTTTGCATTTGACCTTTTTTTATATACTTTGAAATGCAATTTTCCAGTATATAAAACAAACGGAACATAACTTTTTGTTATGAACGTCTTTTGCTTTTTATTTTTAATTTTTATAAGAGATCCTTTATTTTTTTATCCGGTTCTTCTTCTCTGAGTTCTTTCATCTTTCTGAAATACGAACTCATCTCATCTGCCATTCCCGAAAGCCTGTTCAGCAGTCCGGAAAACTCCGTCAGCATCTCATCATCCTTGTAATACGGATACACAATATCATGGTCAATCTCGCTCCATCCTTCTTCAAAAAGCGTTCTGCCCTGGATTTCCAGATAGTATCCGTGATACTTGATGATATAATGCAGTGAACGGTAATACCCGCCTGTCCGCACTTCAATCTGCGTACTGTCATAAATCCTCGTATCCCCAGAACGCTTGTATACTTTTGGACGTTCTGCGATATAGCAGTGCTCCGGATCCTCATCAAAATCCCGCAGCCTGTCCTCTATATAATTGTTCGGATCATTTTCAAACATCGAAGTGATGAACTTATGAAAATGGATCCAGTCCTCCCGGTAAAGGAAGAAAACCCTGATACCAATCAAATCTGTGATGTATTTGTGGTAATTCGATTTGTTGATATGTTCAAATTTTGCATAATTTTCTTTCCGCTTCCGGATGATCTTTTCCAGAAGGTGCATTGGATTCTTGGTTCTGTAACGGTAGGAATGGATCCCTGCCCGCTCAATATCATAAATATATTCATCTACAAATTCTTTTCCCAGATGACGGAACAATTTCGTTTTTGACATATAATCTTCATAGATCTCTGTCAGCTCCTCCCAGGAAATCCGGGCAGCCGTAAGGTCATCCTCTGTCAGATTACAGGTTTTCAGAAATTCCTCTTTATTGATCATTTGCTTTCTCACCCAATTCTTTCCGGCCCATGCGGACCTCTTCCATATGACCGGCAAGCTCTCTGTCCATATGATCGAACAGATAATTTTTCGCACTCTCTTTGTGAAGCTCCCATTCTTCCTGAATCTGCCGGTTCACGATCTTCACCTCTTCCAGGAACTCCCGGGAAGATATGATCGTACCTCCCTGTCCCTGTGTGATCACCTGTTCCACACCATCTGATGTAACTACCGTCACATGATACTTTCTTCCGACTTCATGCACTACCTTTTCAATATACATATCCGCCGTCTCAGCTTCTTTTGTATACACAACATGAATGTTGTGGTATTTGAAGATTTCCATTGCTTCGCCTTCAACCTTGTAGGCATCAAATACCAAGATCAGAGGATAATTCTTGAACCCCTGATAATTGCAAAGCACATCCATCAGTTTATTTCTTGCTGCTTCAATATTCTCTTTTGCCAGTTCTTTCAGATCATCCCATGCGAAAATAACATTATAACCATCTACCAGCAAATATTCCTGTACGCCTTCTTCATCTTTCTTTGCTTTTGGCGTTTTCCCTGCAGTCACAGTCTTTGGAAGACGATCGGCTTTTCTCTCTACCCGTCCGTAAGTCCGGATAAAAATCTCTTCCAGTTCCCTGTCTTCTCTGGCATTACGCGCATAATGCCTGCCGCCTCTGGCTGCTGCTTCTGCTGATCCGCTTTTCTCCTTGCGTAAATTTACAGGTACAGTCTCATCCAGACTTTTTTCTGTCTCTCCTGCCAGCCTTTTTCGCTCTTCAAGGATCTTCGGAAGCTGCGCCTCAATATGCATATGTTCCGCCACTTCCTGCCACGGTACATTATATCCTGCTCCATGAGCACAGAATACAGAGCCTGTCGGATTTTCCACATCCCTCTCCGGATCATAGCCAATTACCTCTACGATCTCATCCTGATTATGACATGGAAAATATCCTTTCAACGTACAGAACAGTTTCCCTCTTCCTCTACTGTATGTGGTTACTTCTCTCTGATAATCCTGCATTTCAGACACCGGTGCACTTCCGGTGACCACTGCCATATCATCTTCCGTCTCCGGTCCGTCAAATTCTCCATTCATCCGCTGAATATCCGTAAGTGCACGGCCTGTCATCTCTGACGGAATTTCCAGACGAAACGCATAATACGGTTCAAGCAGTACATTCTCTGCCTGCATCAGTCCCTGGCGGACTGCCCGATAAGTCGCCTGTCGGAAATCACCGCCCTCCGTATGCTTCTGGTGCGCTTTCCCACTCATCAAAGTGATCCGAACATCCGTCAGCTCTGCACCGATCAGCACACCCCTGTGCTGACGCTCTTCCAGATGAGTCAGGATCAGCCGCTGCCAGTTGCGGTCTAACACATCCTCTGAACAGGCAGATGCAAACTGCATACCACTGCCTTCTTCGCCCGGTTCCAGCAGCAGATGTACTTCCGCATAATGACGAAGAGGTTCAAAATGACCGATTCCTTCCACTGTATTGGTGATAGTCTCTTTATAGACGATATTTCCCTCATCAAAATCAACGGACACACCAAAACGTTCCCGTATCAGTGTCTTCAGTATCTCAATCTGAACTTCTCCCATGAGCTGCACTTCAATCTCCCGCAATGCCTCATTCCAGTGAATATGAAGCTCTGGCTCCTCGTCCTCCAGGATCCGCAGGTTTCCAAGCAGCTGTACCGGATCACAGTCTCCTGGCAATGTCAGTTTATAATTCAGTACCGGTTCCAGTACCGGCACATTGATCTGATGCTCCCTGCCGAGCCCCTCGCCGGCCTTCGTCTTTGTAAGTCCGGTAACC
>ERZ773218.3096-NODE-3096-length-11442-cov-4.217880_pt1 | contig 11442 bp, 9 predicted proteins | sample MGYA00580527_ERZ773218 | MGnify/ENA primary metagenome ERZ773218 (study PRJEB29015, sample SAMEA2737763) | human gut metagenome | biome: human gut; feature: human-associated habitat; material: faeces | place: China | collected 2012 ...
GGATAAATCTGTTTTGGATAAATATCAAAAATCATATCCATATTCATCAGACTTTTTTCTTTTATAAATTTACGCACCCCGTAATAATAGGACAGATTCTTATCTGTGGGGATCATACAGTCTCTTGTCCGTCCGGGCTGCCTTGACACATAGTCCACCGCATTGCAGGCTCCTGCCGAAACACCGATCACATGAGAAGTGTAAAACTCCTGCTCCATCAGATAATCCAGTACTCCCGATGTAAATACGCCTCTTGTTGCTCCGCCTTCTAATACCAAAGTTGCTTTTTGCATATCCATCCCTCACTTTCTTTGTTCCATTATATACTTTTTCCACTTTTTCGCAAACTCCTAATCCTGTTAAATTTTTGCAAAAACACAATATTTCTTTGTTTATTTCATAGAAAGCATACTCCTGACCTTGCCATGTCGTGGGTTCTCATGTTAAGATAAGCGTTGGAATTATTACTTTATATAATAAATAAGGAGTAAAAAATATGATTAGTGCAAACAATGTCACTCTGCGCGTCGGGAAAAAAGCGCTGTTTGAAGATGTCAATATTAAATTTACCGAAGGCAACTGTTATGGTATGATCGGAGCCAACGGTGCCGGAAAATCTACTTTTTTAAAGATTTTGTCCGGACAGATCGAGCCTACCAAAGGGGAAGTAAACATCACTCCCGGAGAGCGTCTTTCTTTCCTGCAGCAGGATCACTACAAATACGATGAATATCTGGTACTGGACACCGTCATCATGGGGAATGCACGTCTGTACGAGATCATGAAAGAAAAAGAAGTCATCTATGCAAAAGAAGATTTCACAGATGAGGACGGAATCAAAGCAAGTGAGCTGGAAGCAGAATTCGCAACCATGAACGGCTGGGAAGCAGAATCTGACGCTGCAACTCTGCTCAACGGACTCGGCATTGAGACAGACCTCCACTACAAATACATGAAAGACTTAAAGGGTGCAGAAAAGGTAAAGGTTCTTCTTGCTCAGGCTTTGTTCGGTAATCCTGACATCCTGCTTCTTGACGAGCCGACCAACCACCTGGATCTGGATGCGATCGCATGGCTGGAAGAGTTCCTGATCAACTTTGAGAACACAGTCATTGTGGTATCCCATGACCGTTACTTCTTAAACAAGGTCTGCACACAGATCGCGGATATCGACTATGGAAAGATCCAGCTCTATGCCGGAAACTACGACTTCTGGTATGAATCCAGCCAGCTTCTGATCCGTCAGATGAAAGAAGCCAACAAAAAGAAAGAAGAAAAGATCAAAGAGCTGCAGGACTTTATTTCCCGGTTCAGCGCCAATGCTTCCAAATCCAAACAGGCAACATCCAGAAAACGTGCCCTGGAAAAAATTGAACTGGATGAGATCAAACCATCCAGCCGTAAATACCCTTACATTGATTTCCGTCCAAACCGTGACATCGGAAACGAAGTGCTGACCGTGGAAGGACTTTCCAAAACCATCGACGGAGTCAAGATTCTGGACAACCTGACATTTACACTGAACCACGATGACAAGGTTGCATTTGTAGGCGGAAATGAGCTTGCAAAAACAGTTCTGTTCAAAATCCTGATCGGTGAGATGGAACCGGATGAAGGTACTTACAAATGGGGAATCACGACTTCACAGGCTTACTTCCCGAAAGACTTCGGCGGAGAGTTCGATAACGATTACACCATCACAGAATGGCTGACACAGTACTCTGAAAACAAGGATGCCACCTATGTGCGGGGGTTCCTCGGAAGAATGCTCTTCTCCGGAGAAGATGGTGTGAAGAGATTAAAAGTCCTCTCGGGTGGTGAGAAGGTACGCTGCCTGCTCTCCAAGATGATGATTTCCGGCGCAAATGTTCTGTTATTAGATGAACCTACCAACCATCTGGATATGGAATCCATCACTGCGCTCAATAACGGTATGATCAAATTCCCGGGAGTACTCTTATTTACTTCCCGTGACCACCAGATCGTGCAGACGACTGCAAATCGTATCATGGAGATCGTACCGGGCGGAAAACTGATCGATAAGATCACAACTTATGACGAATATCTCGAAAGCGATGAGATGGCAAGAAAGCGCCAGACTTACACTGTCGAGACAGAAGAGGAAGATTAGAACATTAAAAATACGGAAAGAATCCCCGGATGTTGGGTTCTTTCCGTATTTTTGTTTTAATAATATAGTTTATCTTCTTCGATAATTTTGGGGATGCCCCCCTCTACTTCCACGATCGTCACCGCACAGTTCTTTGGCACTCCCATCTGCCAGAATTTTGCCGGACTCCATTCATTTTTGATACAGTTTTTCATTGCCGTGACTGCAGCACCATGCGTAGAAAGCAAAATCATCTTATCCTGCAATTCTGGATTTTGATATAACGCTTTCAGAAAGCCGTCCACTCTCTCCATCAACTGTCCAACGGACTCACCCTCTCCCTTTGGGATGTAATTTGCAGTATCATCAAAGAACTTCACAAACTCCGCACTCTGCGGATCCAGACCTTCTCCTCGGTACACAATGCCTTCATAATCACCAAAGCAGATCTCCTGTATCTGAGGTTCCTCGATCAAGGGGATCTTTCTCCCCTGCAAAACAATCTGCTCTGGATAAAGGGGACGTATACGCCAGATCAAAAGAAATCCCCCGCAGTCCTTCTGCTGTCTTTTCTGCCAGTTCTCTTCCATATGCATTGAGAGGAATATCTGCTCTCCCCTGCACTTTCTTCGCTTTATTCCAATCCGTTTCGCCATGTCGTACCATATATAATCTCACCGTTGTTTTCCTCCTAAGATATGTTCTTTTATCCGATCACTCTGTCCCTTAGTATACGCATATTTCCTGTCTCCCGTCAACCGTTCTTTGTTCCTTTCCGCTTGCAAATTCGCCTGATTTTGTCTATAATAATGACACATAAAAAAAACAAGGAGATTACCATGGAAAAAATTACAAGCTTTACGATCGATCACATCAAACTGACTCCGGGACTTTACGTTTCCAGAAAAGATCTTGCAGGAGATACCCCGGTTACCACGTTTGATATCCGTATCACAAATCCCAATGAAGAACCTGTTCTAAATACGGCAGAAGTACATACCATCGAGCATCTTGCCGCTACCTTTCTTCGCAACCATGCAGAATATGGCCCAAAAACACTCTATTTCGGACCAATGGGATGCCGCACCGGATTCTATCTGCTTCTTATCGGTGATTATGAATCCTGCGATATTCTTCCTTTGATGAAAGAGATGTTTGCTTTTATCGCATCTTACGATCAGGAAGTTCCCGGAGCCTGTGCAAAAGACTGCGGAAACTTTCTGGATATGAATCTGCCGATGGCCAGATTTGTTGCACGAAAATACCTGACTCAGGTTTTGAATAAAATCACCGAAGAGCAACTCGTTTATCCACAATAGAACAGGAGCATATCATGGGGAAAAAACAAACATTTGCATCTGATACTTCCCAGCGAAGTATCACCGACTGGATTCGTGCACTCCTGGTTCTTCTTTTGGGGCTGATCATTGCGCATCTTGGTGTTACGCTCTTTTTGCTCTCGGCACTTGGCACCGATACTTTCACAGTATTTATTCAGGGGTTATCCCGGGTTGCAGGATTGTCTGTCGGAACTGTGCACGTCATTGTTCTGTGTATTTTGATGGTTCTGATGTTGTTAACAACCAAAGGATATGTCAAACCCGGAACCATTGTCTGTGCATTTTGCGGAGGCCCTATCATTGACTTTTTCACCTGGTGTTTCAAAGAATACATCAATGCTTCTTCAGGAATGCCGGTTCGTATCATCAGCGTTCTGGTCGGATGTGCGATTCTCTCTTTGGGAATGTCTGTTGTAATCAACAGCAATGCCGGCACCGGACCGAATGACCTGGTTGCCATCATCCTCTCCGACAAACTCGAACGGATTGAATTCCGCTGGGTACGAATGGGATGTGATGCTTTCTTTGTAAGCCTCGGATTTATCCTTGGCGGTACAGTTGGTGTCGGAACAATTATCGCCATTTTTCTGACAGGACCTATGGTTCAGTTTTGGCTTCCAAAAACAAAAGTTTTACTGCAAAAAATCAGAGTGTAAAGCATCATGCTTTACACCCTGATTTTTTATCACCTTTTTTTAAAACTTCCTGCCGGATATACAAAAAAGTTTTCTCCTCACCCTGTTTTGCCAACATGATCAACAGTTTTTCAAGCAGCGCTTCTGTTTCCTCATGCATCAGATACTGCCCTTTCCCTCCCAGGAAATAATCCAGAGGATCCCGGTCTGTATAGGCAGTTCCGCGATATACCTTGCTTGCAGCAATTCGGTCCAGAAACATCTCCACCACATAATTGACCGGCATTTTCATTCCTTCGAGCACGGCACCATGCGTTCCGTAATCAATCCAGTATTCATAATGATGCTTATTGCGCCCTTTATGATGCAGCCAGGCAGAAGAATACCCCTTTTCCTCCCGCTCTGCATTATTCGGACTTCTGGTTCCCTGGTAATATCGACACCCCACACGAAACTCTGTCCATCCGTATTTTGACAGATCATGGAGCAGCCCCTGTCTGTACAAACCTACCTGAAAGCATGCCTTCATCACAAGGAGCTTATGTTTTGTGATCGTACCAAAATGTCGGAGTGCGTTCATCTCTGAATTTCCTTTCTATCTGCCTTGCAGCAGAATTATTGTCCTTGCCTTTACCTCTATCATCTTCTGCTCTTTCAGACACTCTGCCTCATCTGGCATCTCCTCTGTTCCTGCAACCTGATACCATTTCATTTCCTTTTTCAGAGCCGGAAGAGCAAATTCGTGTGCTTCCCAGTGCATATTATATGCGACAAACCAAAATGTATCTTCCCAGCTGTAGAGAACTCCAAGCTGTCTGCTGACTACTGCATCCTGTACCTGCCATGCACTTTCTCCGTGATAAGAGACATCCGGAATCCCGCACGCTGTCCGATCCAGGCCAAGCAGTGCCTGTCTTTGATGAAAGACAGGATTGGATTTTCTAAGGGCGATCAATCGTTTCACAAATCGAAACAGATCTTCATAGCTTTTCTGTCTTCCCCAGTTCAGCCATGCGGTCTCATTGTCCTGACAATACACATTGTTATTCCCATCCTGTGTGTTTCCAAACTCATCTCCCGCCAGAATGCATGGTGTTCCCTGCGAAAGCAGAAGCAGAAGAAAAGCATTCTTCATCTGATTTTTGCGAAGTGTCATCACACTTCTTTTTCTGCTTGGTCCTTCCGTACCGCAGTTCCAACTGTAATTATAATCCGGACCGTCCTGATTGCGCTCTCCGTTTGCCTCATTATGCTTCCCGTCATAAGAGACCAGGTCACAGAGTGTAAACCCTGTATGTGAAGTAATGTAATTACAGCAGCCGTCTTCTGGGGTCCGGCGGCAGAGCTGTCGTATCACTTCTCTGACCATGCCTTCATCTCCCTTTAAAAACCTGCGCATACTGTTCTGGAAGCCCTCTTCTTTTTTGAAGATCTTTGCTCCCTTTAAGATCGGATCCGCATTCAGACTGTCCCATGGCACATTGTAAGGATTCACCACAAACCCATCCACATGATACTCCAGAAGATAAAAACGAAGACATTCCAACACAGTCTGGGGAAGAATCTTTTCTGTAAACGGCATTTCCAGAACAACTTCGATTCCTGCTTTGTGGCACGCTTTTACCAGATCTTTTAATTCTGTCTGTGCATCATCAAAAGCTGCATATGCGGCTTTCGGTGCAAAATAATATCCTGTGCCATAGCCCCAGTAATTCCGGTAGCTTCCCATATCTTCCTGAAACTCATACACCGGCATACACTGAATCTGATTGATGCCAAGCTCTTTCAAATATGGTAATTTTTCCCGGACACCCAGAAATGTCCCTTTATGCTTTACTCTGGAGGAAGAGTGCATCGTAAAGCCTCTTACATGCAGACTATACGCGATCACATCCTGCACAGGAATCTGTGGTCTTTTATCCCCTTCCCAGTCATATCCTCTCTGCAGAAATCTTCCTCTTATCTGATGCCGGTTGAATTCCCAGCCGGTACCGAACATTTTATGTCCCGCGATCTCTCTCACGTAAGGATCCAGACAGACCGTTCCGTCAATTCTGTAATTATACTCATACTGGGTTTCATCCAGATCTTCCAGCGCCAGGAAGCGGACTTCTCCGATTCCTTCTTCTGCCGGCATTTCGATTACCTGATCTGGTTCGCTTTCGCCCTTTTTATACAAGAGCAGTTCGCAAGATACGTCTTTTGGAACACATACTGCAAGATTCACACTTCTGCCTCTTCTGGAAGCTCCAAAAGGCTGTGGATATCCTTCTTTTTTTTTCATATATTTATTCCTCACTGCCAGCCATTTGTTCCATACATCTCAACATTATCTTTCCCGATAAAAAATGTATCGATATACGTTGTTTTCTCATAATCCTCATCATTCAAAATAGCCTCGCCAATCTTTGCCGCCTGCTTTCCAACATTGATCGGAGACTGCGCTCCGGTCCCGGCGATCATTGACTTTTCATCTGTAAGTTCACTTTTCATCTCCGGTGAGCCGTCCACTCCATAAATCTTCAGACTGCTTTTTCCTGCCTCTTTTGCTGCCTGAAGTGCACCGAGTGCCATCTGATCATTTCCGCACATCACAGCATCTACCTGTGGATTTTCTGCCAAAATCTGTGCCATTTTCTCCTTTGCACTCTCCTTGGTGCCGCCGGCATCTGCACGCGCCACTACTTCAAATCCTGCATTTTTGATCGCTTCTTCAAATCCTGTGATACGCTCATTCACTGAGTTCTGGGACGGGCATTCCAAAAGCACTACTTTTCCGCCGTCCGGGCACTGTGTCTTCAAATTCTCACCGCAGACTGCACCTGCATTTTTATTGTCAGAGCCGATATACGCAGCTGTCAGATCTGTGTCCTTCACCTGCGTATCCACATTGATGACCGGAATATCTGCCTCATCCAGGGCTTCCAGCGCAGGCTTGATCGCTTCCCAGTCTACCGGTGCGAGAAAGACTGCATCCACTCCTTCATCGATCATCTCCTGAATCTGCTGGATCTGCTTATTCACATCTCCGTCCGGATTTTTTACCACCAGGGTATCTCCCTTTGCTTCCAGTTCCCCTCGGATCGATTCTTTTACAACATCATAATATGGATTATAAATATCAATGCAGCTGTAGCCAAATGTGTGCCCTTCTGATGTTTCTGTATCCTGTGCCTGCTCGTCCTCATTTTCTACTACAGCGTTATCTTCCGGTGTACCCACATTCTTTTTGCATCCGGAAAGTACCATACAACCGAACATAACTGTCACAAAGACTCCCAAAATTTTTCTCTTCATCTATTGTCCTCCTGATTGCTAAGACTCTGTTTTTCCAACATATATGCATAATCTATTTTATTCTACCCTGTTTTTCAGCATTGTCAATAGAAAGAACCTGATGTTTTTCTTGCTTTTTCCTCTGGTTTTTGTTAGAGTAGGCATATCAAGAAAAAAGGAGAACGTGCTATGAGCGAAAACATGAATGAAACAATGAATGAAAACGAAGGTGTAACAGTTACTCTGACACTGGACAATGACGAGACACTGGAGTGTGCCGTCCTGACGATCTACGAAGCAGCCGGCAGACAGTACATCGCACTCCTTCCGCTCGATGAGAACGGAGAAGAGTCCGAAGAAAGCGATGTGTACATCTACCGTTTCTCTGAGACAGAAGACGGTGAGCCGAACCTGGAAAACATCGAAGATGACGACGAGTACGATGCTGCTGCCGACAAATTCGATGAGTGGATGGATTCCCTGGAATTTGACGAGATCGATCTTGACGCTGAGTAAGTCAGACGCCCTCGAACAGTTCCTCTACAAAGCGGGAAGGAGAGATCTCCTTTCCGTTTTTTATTTTCACATATGTGATTTTCAGCACATCTTTTGCCCGGGTCATTCCCACATAGAACAGCCTGCGCTCTTCTTCTACATTCTGCTCTTTCTCTGCTTTCTGATAAGGAATTCGTCCCTCGTTTGCCTCGATCAAAAACACCGTATGAAACTCCAGCCCTTTGGACGCATGCAATGTCATCAGACGGACCCCCTCCTGGTTCTGTTCTTTTTGCTGTTCTTTCTTTTTCAGTGCTTCCGTATATTCTTCCACATGGACAAACCACTCTTCCATCGTCTGAAACGGCTTTGCCGCCTCTTCAATCTCAGAGAGTACTTCTCTTAAATCCGCAGCTTTCATGTTTTTCGTAGTCGCATATTCCCGCAGAAATTCGTCATATCCGATTTTTTTCTTCAAATACTGGATTGCCGCATATGGAGCCATTTTCGCAAGCATTTTCAAATCCCATTCAAACTGGTCGATCCGGTCCTGCATCCACTCTTTATCACAATAGAATTTCCGCATCTCCTCAAAAGAAACCACTCTTCCCGGGAGGCAGTCTCTTCCCAGATACCGTTTCGGACGATTCATGACCTGCAGGAAATCTTTGCGCTCACGCTGCCCCATTGCCAGCCTGAAATATGCCATAATATCTTTTGCAATAAAATGATTGTACAGATTCGGCAGATGTTCCCGCATCTGGAATGGAATCTTTTCATCGATCAGAGCTTCCACAACCGCCCTCGCATCTGTGTGAACACGAAAGAGTACTGCGATTTCCTCTGCCAAAATTCCTGTTTCCATCTGTTTTTTGATCTGTTCCACCACATAAGAAGCTTCCTCCACCGGATCTTTCACTTCCTGTACATGCAGTGTCTCCCCACTTTCTTTCCATGCCCGGATTTTTTTGTCAAACCGTACCTCGTTGTTTGCGATCACTTTCAGAGAATTTTTGACAATATTTTTCGAAGACCGGTAGTTTACATCCAGGAGAAGCTGTTTTGCATCTGGAAAGTCCTTCTGAAACTGAAACATCAGTCTGGAATCCGCTCCGCGAAATCCATAGATCGACTGGTCATCATCTCCTACCACAAACAGATTGTTTTCAGGCGCCGCAAGCATCCGGATGACATCATACTGCACCTGATTGATATCCTGAAATTCATCGATCAGAATATAGCGAAACTTCTCCTGCCATTTTTTCAGAATATCCGGCCGTTTTATGAACAGGTCTCTGCACAGCAGCAGCATATCATCAAAATCAATTTTCCGCTCTTCGTTCCGTTTTCTTTCGTATTCTCTGTATATCTCCCGGAAAGTTTCCTTCCCGCAGATCGTCGTCTCATATTCTTCAATCTTCAGCCCGTTGTTTTTCACGATCCCGATCTCAGAAATAATTTCTTTCAGGAAATCTTCCTCTTCAAATTCATCAATCTCTTTTCTGTTGACGATCTGAAGCAGCATCTGCCGTTTTTCTTCCTCTGACAGAATATTCTCCGGTCCGAACCGATATGCCCACTTTAAAATCCCATAATAAATTCCATGAAATGTTCCGAAGGTGACAGCAGGGCGAGTCCCCTTCATCGCTGAAAAAAAGCGGTTCTTCATCTCCACTGCTGCATATTTGGTAAATGTGATGACCAGAATCTCTTGCGGACTTACATGATACGTCTGGATCAGCTTCTGGATCCTGCCCACGATCGTGAGCGTCTTTCCGGAACCCGGTCCCGCAAGAACAAGACACGGTCCCTCATTGTGAGAGACCGCCTCCTGCTGAGCCTGATTAAAACTCATAAATACCTCTTTCTAATTTGCCTGGAGTAATGCGATACCGGCACGGATTCTCTTTAAGGATTCTTCCTTTCCGAGAACTTCCATCAGTTCTGTCGCACCGCCCGGTGTGTTCTGTTTTCCGGATACCGCTGTTCGGATCGGCCACATTACAAATCCGATCTTCACTCCTTTTTCTGTTACATATCCTTTTAATGTTTCAAACAACGCGTCATTGCTGTAATCTTCCTGTGCTTCCAGGATCGGAAGGACATCGTTTAAAACTTCCAGAGAATTCTCTGCATTTGTCTTCATCTTCTTGTGTGTATACATAGCAGTGTCATACTCAGGCAGCTCTTCAAAGAAATCGATCTGATCTTTAATATCCGGGAAGATTTCAATTCTGGTCTTCACCATCTTCGCAATCTTTTTCAGATCATAGTCTTTTGTGATGACTTCTTTCAGATACGGCTCTGCCATCTCATAGAACTTGTCTTCCTCCATGGCTTTCATGTATTCCCCGTTCATCCATTTGAGTTTTACCGGATCGAATACAGCCGGTGACTTGCTCATATGGCGGTAATCAAATGCCTCTACCAGATCCTCCAGCGAAAAGATCTCGCGGTTGTCCGACGGGCTCCATCCAAGAAGTGCCACATAGTTGACCACTGCTTCTGAAAGGAATCCCTGCTCGATCAGATCTTCATAGGAAGAATGTCCGCAGCGTTTACTTAGTTTTTTATGGTTCTCATCCGTGATCAACGGACAGTGTACATAAACCGGAATCTCCCATCCAAATGCCTCATACAGACGGTTGTATTTCGGTGCAGAGGAAAGATATTCATTTCCGCGGACAACGTGTGTGATTCCCATCAGATGGTCATCGATCACGTTCGCAAAATTGTAAGTCGGGAATCCATCGGATTTGATCAGGATCATATCATCCAGTTCTGCATTCGGAACCGTGATATCTCCGTAAATCTCATCGTGGAATGTGGTTGTTCCCTCATTCGGTACGTTCAGACGGATCACCCAAGGTTTTCCTGCTGCCAGATTGGCCTCTACCTCTTCTTTGCTCAGCCCCAGACAGTGCTTGTCATACACAACGATATCTGTTCCGTCTTCAGAAACAGAAGTCTTCAGGGAATCCAGGCGTGCTTTATCACAGAAGCAGTAATACGCGTCGCCCTGCTCTACCAGCTGCTTTGCATACTTCAAATACACTCCGGAAGCATTTCTCTCGCTCTGCACATACGGACCATATCCACCATCCTTATCCGGTCCTTCATCGTGAATGAGACCTGTCTTTTCCAGAGTACGGTAAATGATGTCCAGTGCTCCTTCCATGAATCTCTCCTGGTCTGTATCTTCAATTCTGAGGATAAAGTCTCCACCCTCGTGTTTTGCGATCAAATATGCATATAATGCTGTACGCAGATTTCCTACATGCATCCGTCCTGTCGGACTTGGTGCAAATCTTGTTCTTACTTTACTCATCTTTATCTTCTCCATTTTCTATTTACGTCATCTTTTCTATTATATCTTAACTATTCCGCCTTGACAAGGGGATGTGGACCCGGAAAATGGCATCCACAATAAAAATTGCCAGTGCAATCATCCCCGCAATCTCCAGTGTCTGCAGCAGATAATAGGCACATCCTGCCCTGTCATTGGCAACGATAGAATAGGCAATTCTGTACATTCCGGCCCCCGGCACGGTCGGCAGGATTCCTGCAATCAGAAACACCGTCACCG
>ERZ773218.3104-NODE-3104-length-11421-cov-2.490762_pt1 | contig 11421 bp, 7 predicted proteins | sample MGYA00580527_ERZ773218 | MGnify/ENA primary metagenome ERZ773218 (study PRJEB29015, sample SAMEA2737763) | human gut metagenome | biome: human gut; feature: human-associated habitat; material: faeces | place: China | collected 2012 ...
CTTTTTGCGGAAAAAAGAGCCGGAATCTGCGGAGTTTATTCTGCGATAAAAAGGAATTTTGTTTATGAAGGTACTGGTTATCGGCGGCGGAGGCCGCGAACACGCCATTGTCGACGCGCTGTCGCGTTCGCCGCAGGTTGAAAAAATTTACTGCGCACCCGGGAATGCGGGCATCGCCCGGCAGGCCGAGTGCGTGGCCATTCGTGAAACCGAGGTGGAACGCCTGCGTGACTTTGCCGCGGAGCGGGGCATCGGCCTCACGGTCGTGGGTCCCGAAGTGGCGCTGGCGGCGGGTGTCGTCGACTGCTTCAGGGCCGCGGGGCTGCGCATCTTCGGTCCGACGAAGGCTGCGGCGCGCATCGAGTCGTCGAAGGAGTTCGCCAAACGGCTGATGGCTAAATATGCCATCCCGACAGCCGGATTCCGCGCATTCACCGACTATGCCGGGGCGCTGGCCTATGTGCAGGGGCGTCCTCTGCCCGCAGTGCTGAAATACGACGGACTGGCCGCCGGAAAAGGTGTGGTGATCGCCCGGACGATGGCCGAGGCCGAAGCGGCGTTGCGGGATATGTTGCTCGACGACAAGTTCGGCGAGGGCAAGGTGGTCGTCGAGGATTACCTCGAAGGTCCCGAGTTTTCGTTCATGTGCTTCGTTTCGGGACACAAGGTGTGGCCGATGGCGCTGGCGCAGGACCACAAACGGGCCTACGACGGTGACGAGGGTCCCAATACGGGCGGTATGGGCGCCTATTCGCCCCTGCCGTTCGTGACGGCGGAGGACGAACGCTATGCGCTGGAGAAGATCATGCAGCCCGTGGCCGACGCGATGATCGCCGAGGGGTGTCCCTTCGAGGGCGTGCTCTACGGCGGACTGATGAAGACTGCGCGGGGTATCGAGGTCATCGAGTTCAACGCCCGTTTCGGCGATCCCGAGACCGAGGTGGTGCTGCCGCGCCTGAAGAGCGACATCGTCGACATCTTCTGTGCCGTGGCCGAGGGACGCGATACGCAGCTGGAGTGGCACGATTTCGCCGCGCTGGGCATCGTGCTGGCCTCGAAGGGCTATCCGGGCGACTACGAAAAAGGACACGAGATCAAGGGCCTGGACCGCGTCGAAGGGGCTGTTTATCACATGGGGACCCGGGCCGACGGCGGGCGGATTCTCACCAACGGAGGCCGCGTGCTGTTCGTGGTGGGCAAGGGCAGGGACCTGGCCGAAGCGCGGAGGAATGCGCTGGCCGACGTGGCCCGCATCGACTGCGACAATCTGTTCCACCGCACCGACATCGGCCACCGGGCTTTCGACGATTTGGAAAGATAATACGAGCGATATATGGCAAAAATAATCAGCGGAAAAGAACTTTCAGCGAAACTGAAACTTGAAATGGCGGACGAGGTGAAGACCTTCCCCGCGAAATACGGCCGTGTGCCCCATCTGGTTGTCATCCTCGTGGGCGAGGACCCCGGCAGCGTGAGCTATGTGACGGGCAAGGCCAAGGCTTCGGCCGAGGTGGGCATCCGCAATACCACGATCCGAAAGCCCGAGTCCGTTTCCGAGGCCGAACTGCTGGACATCATCACGGCCCTGAACCTCGACGACGAGGTGGACGGCATTCTGGTCCAGCTGCCCCTTCCGAAACATATCGACGAGGACAAGGTGATCGCCGCCATCGACAAACAGAAGGATGTCGACGGCTTCCATCCCCTGAACGTTGCGGCGCTGTGGCAGAAACAGCCCTGCACGCTCCCCTGCACCCCGAAAGGCATTCTCAAGATGCTGCGGGCCGCAGGCGTGGAGATCGCCGGCAAGCGCGCCGTGGTGATCGGCCGCAGCAATATCGTGGGGCTTCCCGTGTCTAAACTGCTCTTGGACGCGAACGCTACGGTGACGATGGCCCACAGTCGTACGCGCAACCTCGCCGAAGTGACGCGCGGGGCGGAGATTCTGGTGGTGGCCATCGGTCGGCCGAAGTTCGTCACGGCGGAGATGGTGTCGCCGGGCGCCGTGGTGATCGACGTGGGGGTGAACCGCGACCCGGAGACGGGCAAACTGTGCGGCGATGTCGATTTTGCAGCCATCGAACCCAAGGCCTCGGTGATCACGCCCGTGCCGGGCGGCGTCGGGCCTATGACGATCTGCTGCCTGATGGAGAACACGATCGAGTGTTTCCTCCGGCGAGCGGGCCGGTAGCCGGCGGAACGGAGCGAAAACTTCGGTTTTTTTTGCGCCTCCGCTGAAAAAAATCAGCCGTTGACTCACGGGTCAACGGCTGATTTCGTTTTACAGGGTTCCTGTTATCAGAGTTTGATTGGTTCGGATATTTTGATATTGTCGAGGAACCAGCGGTTGGCTGTTCCGACTTCCCACTGCGTCTGCGTAATGGTGATCTTCGTATCCTTGTTGACCGTAATGCCCTTCAGGCTGACTTCGGCGCGAACCCATTCGAGCTTGTGACCATCCTCCCATCCCAGTTCGGGTATGTCGATCTGCACTTTGTCGCTGCCGTTCTCGAAGATGACGATCAGATTGACGGGGTCGATCTTGCCGGACCCCTGGCGCATTCCGCACCAGTCGAACGAGAGTGTCACATTGTCCTTTGCTTCGGGAACCCCGTCTATCGGAGGAAGAATGATACCTGCGTGATTGCCGGTCTTGCCGAATTTGAGGTAGTTCTGCTGGAGGTAGATGCGTTTGTTGTCGTTCTTGTCGTAGATAAACTTGTAACCGAGTTTTTCGACAGCGTCGAATGCAGTCACTCCATCGACAGTTATGGAGGTAAGCGCTGTCGCTTTTGCATCGAGGTTATCCGTCTCGACCGTTTGGCCGACACCGCTTGCTACGGACCACGGTTCGAGCCATTCGAAGTTCTCCAGGAAATAGACGATCTCGTTCAGGCCGTTGTCCTCGACATCGGTGGCCATGATGCGCTGTACAGGCTCGGCCAAACCGGCGTAGTAGCCGGTGACGGTTACGATATGGCCGGTCAGGGCGGAAAGGCCCAGACTCGACGGGGCGTCCACGACGCTGACCGAGTACTTGGCATCCTCCGAAACGGTGAGGGTGCTGCCGTTGAAAACGCCCTTGACGGTGACGTAGCCCCGTTTGGAGGAGGTGTAGTCGTCGATCTTTGCGCTGATGTCCTCCGGTTCGGGGTAGTTCACCGCTCCGCCGGACAGAACCGTCACCTCGTCGCAGTCGATTACCGTAGCGAGTTTCTGCGAGTCGGACGACTTGGTGCCCAAGAGCGAAATCTTGTCGCCGACGGCAACCGTCGTGGCGTCCGAGACGAAGATATTGTCCGTGTTTTTGTCGTCGCTGATGACGAAGCCTTTGGTCGTCACGGCCACGACGATCGCCGACGGTACGGAAATGACCGTTTCGTCCGCCAGGGCGGCGAGTTCACCTGCCGTGTACTCCTTCACATCGCGGTATTTGTCTCCGTTCTGCGTGATGAGCACCTGTGCGCGGCTTGCAAGAGTCCGTCCCTTGAAGACGAGGGTGGCCTTGCGGGGGTTGTCCTCCGCGCCGTCGCGCATGTTGTCGGTCACCGAAACCGTCACGTCCATGACGCCGGTTCCCGAGTTGGGCGTGACCGTCACCCAGTCGGGGACTTCCGTCACCCAGTCGGCGTCGGCATAGATGGTGATGATCTTTTCCGCCGCTCTTTCCGCTTCGAAATTCAAGGTGTTGGCGCTCGCCAGAACAGCTTCGGAAAGGTGGTCCTCATCCTTGTCGCAGCCCCAGAAGGAACATAGGGCCGCCATGAGGATCGGGGCTGTCATATATTTTACAAATCTCATAATCTTGTTTTTTAGGTTATTTCCGACTTAAAAATCGAGTCCGTCCCTCCACCCCGGATTCTGCGTGAGGTTCGGGTTGAGCGAACGCTCGCCGCTGGGAATCGGGTAGAGGTAATCGCGTTCCTCGTTGAACGGAGTGCGCAGATTCTCTACGGTTTTGTGATAGTAGACATAGCCTTTGTCCCCCTCGGAGAGAATGATGTCCGAACCGAGTTCGTATACCGAAACTCCTTCGCCGGCTTGGGGTTTGGTCTCTCCTGCCTTATAGAGAATCAGATCGGCCGTTTCTTTGCCCGCAAGCTTGTATTCGCCGGGGCCCGGGAAATACATGCCGGAAATGGCCTGGTCGATGCAATAGCCGGCTTTCCAGCGATACAGATCCTGAAGGCGGAAACCCTCCTGGATCAGCTCGACGGTTCGTTCGCGGCGGATTTCCAGAATGGCGTTTACGATTTCGTTGGAGCCGGTCACATTGGGATAGCCGTACTCCTCGGACGAAAGATACCAGTCGGGTTGTTTGTCGAGATCCCTCATGGTGAGGGCCGGCATCCCCACCCGGCTTCGGATTTCGTTGACGGTGATATTCAGATCATCAGGCGAGAGCGATCCCAGTTCGGCCTTGGCTTCGGCATAGTTGAGCAGCACTTCGGCATAGCGGAAAACCGGCATGTCGCAGGTCGAACGGTCGTTGCGGTCGATCTGTCCTCCCGAGGCCGTCGTGTCCTGAACGAATTTGATGGGTTGGTAGCCGGTGATCGTGACGCCGAGATCGGGTCCCTGCACCCGCTTGGCGCCGATGCGCTTGTAACCCGGGGTGCGGATCGACTGCGCCAGGCGCGGGTCCTTCACCTCCTCGGTGAAAGGCATTGTTTGCCACTCTGTCTTAAATTTGTCGGTGAATGCCTTGCCGTCCTTCATCAGGTACATGTTGATGAATTTGCGGGTGTAGCCCGGGCGGCCCTGTGTCGGCAGCAGCGTGTAGGCCGTCGCATTGTGGTAGACCTGGGCCTCGTAGCTGTTCCGGATGGCGAGGATATACTCTTCGGTGCTGGCATTCTCCTGTGCGAAGAGCATCATGTAGTCCTTGTCCGGATTTTTGGTGGAGTAGAGCTTGTAGGGACCTTCGTCGATGATCGTTTTGGCGGCCTTGGCGGCTTCCTCCAGATAATAGGTGTAGTCATGTCCTTCGAGGTTGATGCCGTGGTATTTGCGGTAGGTTCCCTCGAAGAGGCAGAACCGCGCTTTCAGCGCCAGCGCCGCCCATTTGTTGACGCGGTAGGTCGATATATCCTCCGTAAGACCTCCGCTGTTGATGGCTTCGTCGATATCCTTGATCATATTGGTCATGATCAGTTCGCGTGAATCGCGCGGTTTGTAGAGCGCTTCGTCGGCCGAGCCGAGCTGCACCTCGTACCAGGGCACGTCGCCGAAGCGTTTCACCTTGTCGAAATAGAAGGCGGCGCGGAAGAATTTGGCCAGGGCCGTATACTCGGTCACAGCCTTCTTGTCTTCGCATTGATCGACATATTCCAGCAGGGTGTTTATGCGGCGCAGGTTGCCCCACGACCAGCCGCCGCCGGTGTTCGGAACGGTGCGCTTGTCGCCTCCGTAGAGAACATCGGAGAGGGTCATCTGAACGAGCAGGTCGTTCTGCTCATCGTAGGGCGTCTTGTCCAGCAGGTTGTCGTAAAAGGGGTTGGAGAAGAGTTCCAGATCGCTTCTCGTCTTGAAATAGTCGAACTGCGTCACCCGATCCAACGGTTCTTTGTCCAGCAGGGAGTCGCAGGCCGATAATCCTGCAATCAGCGTTGCTGCCAGTATGATTAATCGCTTCATGGTATTCGGATTTTGAAATTATTAGAAGGTGATGTCGATGCCGAACATGAACGTCTTGGCCCACGGATAGTAGGCGTTGTTGTTCACGCCGGAACGGTTGATAGCCGCTTCGGGATCGACGTACTTGGAGTTCTTTTTGAGCGGCGACCAGTAGCAGAGGTTCTCGCCCGAGAAATAGATGCGGATCTGGTCGATGCCGGCCTTCTTGGTGAGGGTCGCGGGGATCGTGTAGCCGACGGTCAGGTTTTTCAGGCGCAGGTAGCGGATATTTTGCAGGTAACGGTCGTTGACCTTGCTCAGATAACCTCCCGATGAAGAATAGGCTCTTGCGCGCGGGAAATAGGAGTTGGGATTGTCCTCAGCCCATACCTTGCCGAGGAAATCCGTCGGGAGGTAGGAGAGGTAGGGATAGGAATAGCAGCCCCAGAAAGGCATCATTTCTCCGTGGGGATACCAGTAGTGGTTGCCGGTTCCCTGGAAGAAGACCGAAGCGTCGAAGCCCATCCAGCGGATCGAGGCGTTGATGCCGTAGGAGAGCGTCGGGAGCGAGTTGCCCAGGATCGTCCGGTCGCCCGGCTTGTCGACGGTGTCGTTGCCGACTCCCCAGACGCCGTTGCCGTCGAGGTCGACGAACTTCAGGTCGCCGGCCTGCCAGCCGCCGGTCAGACGGCCCGTGCTGTAACTCAGGTCGACCTCTTTGGCATAGGCCTGCGCCTCTTCGGTGGTCTTGAAGAACCCGTCGGTCTTGAAGCCCCAGATTTCGCCGATCTCCATGCCGACGTAATAATCTCCCTTTGTCAGGTTGGTCAATGACTTGTTCGGGTTGTTGTCGTATTTGGTGATGACGCTCTTGTAGTCGCTGAGGTTGAAACCGACGCTGTATTCGAACGGTTTGCCGGCGAGTTTGAACTGGTCGCGCCAGCTGACGGAGAGTTCATAACCCTTCGTGCGCAGTTCGGCGGAGTTCATGCTGGGCGAATCGGCCCCGTATACGCCGGGCAGCGCCATTCCGTCGGTCAGCATGTCCTTCGTGTCGCGGATGTAGACGTCGCCGGTGAAGTTGAGCCGGTTGTTCAGCATGGTGAGATCCAGACCCAGGTCCCACTGCTGGGCGGTTTCCCAGGTCAGGTCGGAGGCTACGGGGGCGCCCAGCGAGGAGGATTTGCCCTTTATGCTGCCGTCGAAGGTGTAGTTGCTGAAATCCTTGTTCGTGATCAGGCGCATGTAGGTGTAGTAGGACGACACGTTCTGGTTGCCCAGGCTGCCGAACGAAGCGCGCAGCTTGAGGTTGTCCACCAGGTCTTTGGCGTTGCCGAAGAACGGCTCCTCGGAGATGCGCCATCCGGCCGATGCCGAGGGGAACAGGCCCCAGCGGTTGCCCGGTGCGAAACGCGACGATCCGTCGTAGCGTCCGCTCACCTCGAAGAGGTAGCGCCCTTTGTAGTCGTAGTTGATACGGGCGAAGAAGCCTGCCAGGGCGTATTCGTTCTGGCCGCCGCCGTAAGCGCCCTCCGTGGGAGAGCCCGTTGCTAGATTCAGGTCGTCGAGGTTTATGGAGGAGAGGTTGATGCCTGCCACCGAGACGTTCTTGCTGGACCACGTTTCGTAGTTGAATCCGGCGGTTGCCGACACGTGGTGCGCCTCGCCGAACGTTTCGTCGTAGTTGGCGTAGACATTGGCCGAATAGTAGTTGCGCGTCTGAACCACTTCGTCGAGCTGGTTCATGCCGGCGCCCGTGTCGTAGGCGAGCAGCGGCCCGTCGGGGTATTCGCGGTAGTTCATTGCGGAACTGCGGCTCGTATTGCGGTTCTGGTAGAGGCGGTAGGTGAAGTCACCCGTGATGCTCAACGTCTTGAACGGCGTGATGACCAGGCGTGTCGTGTTCGAGAAGTCGTTCGAGCGGTCGACGTTGCGGTGCGTGCCCTCGTTGAGCAGGATGTGGCGTCCGTTGGCGATCTTGTAATCGAGATACGGCGTGCTGTAAAGCCACGATCCGTCGGGGTTCTTCATGGGGAAGTTGGCCAGTGCGTGGCGGGCGCTGTAAGCGATGGTGTTGTCTACGCTGCCGTCTCCCAGAGACTTGTAATTCGACGAGAAGAACGACGTGTTGTTCGAGAGCGTTGCCCACCGGTTGATCCGAAAATCGAGTTTCGCACGCAGGTTGTATTTGTTATACACGTCGGGATGTGCGCGCTGAATACCTTCCTGGCGGTCATAGGCGCCCGAGACGAGGTATTTGATGTCCTTCGTGCCGCCGCTGAGCGAGATGTTGTGCTGCTGCACGGGCCGACGCTGCTGGAAGAGCATGTCCCACCAGTCGTAGTTGCCGTAGTAGACCCACTGTTTGCGGCCGTTGCGGATCTCTTCGACGACCCACGGACGGTCGGGATGCTCGGTCCTGTCGTTCACGCGCGCCAGCAGCTGCTGCATGTCGTGATCGTTGTATTTGACATAGTTCGTTCCGGAGTCGGCCTGCCAGAACTTGTTGACCGTATAGACCGACCAGTAACCGCGGTTCTCGTAGTCGGTCGAGGTCGTGGCCTCCTCCCAGCCGAAACGGCCGCTGTAACGCACCGTCGCCTTGCCGTCCTGGGCCGAGCCGTTCTTGGTGGTGACCAGGATGACGCCGAAGGCTGCGCGGGCGCCGTAGACGGCTGCCGCCGAAGCGTCCTTGATGACCGAGATCGACTCCACGTCGTTGGGGTTGACGCGGTTCAGGTCGCCCACCACGCCGTCGATCAGCACGAGCGGGTCGGCCGAGTTGATCGAGTTGACGCCGCGGATGTTGATCGCCGGCGTGCTGCCGGGTTTACCCGAGGAGGTGGTGATGTTGAGACCCGCTACGGAACCCTGCAACATGCTGCCCAGCGAATGGGTGACGCGGTTTTCGAGCTCCTTGCTCCCTACGGTCGCAACGGCGCCGGTCAGGTTGACTTTTTTCTGCGTGCCGTAGCCGATTACGACGGTTGCATCGAGCATGATGGCGTCCTCTTGCAGGTAGATCGTGATGCTGTTCCGGCTTGAGGGAACCGTCACTTTCTGGGGCAGGTAACCCAGGCAGGTGACCTGGAGAACGGCTTCTCCCGACGGAACCTGGATTTTGAAGGTGCCGTTTTCAGAGGTTGTGACGCCTTTGGTCGTACCATCGACCAGAACGGCTACACCCACGAGCGGCTGTTGATTGGCGTCGAGGACTTTTCCCGACACCTCCCTGTTCTGGGCCGAAAGGGCTGTTATTCCCCCTCCCAATACCAGAAGAAGAGATAGAACCAGTGGTCTTAATACTCTCATAAGATCTGTGTTTGTTGGTTAGTAAATGATGATTGTGGTTGGGTATGTAGCGAAAATCACTTGCGTCGGTAGGCATCCGTGGAGAATGCTTTCGGCCGCTGCATGTTTTCGGTCCACTCGTTTCCGAATTCGTCCTTGACGGTGATCACAAGGTCGGTGTCCGCATCGTCCGCCTTCACCTTGAAGAAGTGCGTGAACTTGTCGGTGATGAACGACGGGGTCGACTTGAGTCCCGCGTTGTTGAACCGCTTGACCGAGAGCGCCGCGATATGGAGCGGGTCGTAGGCCCAGACTTCGGTGTAGGGCAGCGTCTTGCGGTTTTCGTCGACGACGCTCAACGTCCAGTCCGAATTCCAGTTCCAGATGTTGATCAGCACCTCGTTGTCGTTGTTCTGCGGATAGGCGTTGACATATTGCATATAGGCGTTCTTGACCGAAGCGGAGATGTCGGAAGGCATCAGCGGAACGTCGGCCATCGAAAAATGCACGTTGTTCAGGTCGTAGCTGCGGAACTGGTACTCTTCGGGCCATCCGGTCGATTTGTAGAGACATTGGAAATCGGTTCCCGTGACATCCCAGATGCCGTAGCCGCCCGGAGTTCCGTCGGTTCCGATGTGGATTCCGGGTGTGAGGTTGCCGGACCACCACCACGAAGCGCATACCGAGCCGGAGTTATACTCCCGGAAGTTATGCCCGTCCACGATCGGAGCGTCGGGCGTCACGTTGAAAAGTTTGTGGGTATGCCCCGTCACGAAGCGGACGGTATATCCGTCGAGGATGTCGAAAAGCCGCTGGGTGTTGACCGGATCATGGTCGATCTTGAATCCCGATGTGGTCGGATAGAATACCTGCGCATGCATGGCAACGACGACGGGGGTCGTCTTGGCCACGTGCGACAGGTCTTTCGCCAGCCAGTCCAGCTGCTCGGCGGAGAGGCTCTTGACATAGTTGCGGGAAGTGCTCCCGTCGTAGCTGCTGCAATCAATGTCGTCCATGACGACGTAATGGACCTTGCCGATGTTGAATGAATAGTAGGTCGGGCAGATCTGATCCACATATTTGACCGCCGCATCGTAGTCCGACCTGGTCTGGAAGTCGTTGTCATGGTTGCCCATGGTGTGGAAGATCTGCAGATTCTTGATCTGGCTGTTGACGGTGTTCAGGTACTGGGGGAAATAGTAGCTGTTCGAATACCAGTAGAGGTCCCAGGTCATGTCCCCGAGGGTGAGCGCATACATCTTCTCGCCCTTGTGGCGGGTCATGTAGTCCGTAAGGTCGGAGGTGAACTGGGCGAACTGTCCCAGGTCGCCCGTTCGGTTGGCGAGGTGCATGTCGCCCAGCATGAAGATCTTGTAGGAGTCCTGTCCGTCGACCTTTTCGAGCTTGAAGTCGGCCCGTTCGACGACGTCGGCGCTGTTTTTGAGCGCGCGGTGGAACTGCGGGAGCACCCCGACGGACGGAACTTCGTAGCCGCTCGGGACGGAGATGAAGACATATCCCCACTTTTTGGCCGATTTGAGCTGGTAGATGCCCTTCTCGTTCGTGACGGTCACCTCCGCGCCGTCGGAGACCACGACGTTCTCCACGCCGACGCCGGCCGACGACACGATCCCGTAGACCGTGGTGCCTGCATCCGGTTTGAAATCTATGTCTTCGACGATGTTGATGTAGATTCTTCCGAACGATTTTTTGCGCGCGTCTCTTTTGACGAAGACTTTGTAGTAACCCGTTTCACACCCGTCGGCCAGGCGTACGGTGAAACTGTCGGAAGAGGTGTTGACGATGGGGCAGACGTAGGAGATGCCTGCGTCCGACTCAAGAATGAATGTGTCTGTGGTCAGGGGCGATTTCCCCCCCCCACTTACGGCGAAAGTGCACTCGCCGCCTTCGGTGACGTCTACCGACCCCGGAACCGTGAATTGCACGTCGAAATTATCCGCGGGGGTCTTTTCGTCATCGCTGCCGCCGCAGGCGAAGAGTTGCGAGACGGCGATGAGTGCCAGTAACAGATACTTTAATACGTTTTTCATTTTAAGTTCTTCGATTATAATTTTTTTATTTGTCCGCGTTTTGTAAATCCGGTTGTTTGGACACCTCGAAGGCCCGGAAAGACCCGGTCGGGGACTCCGTCCCGAAGTCTCCGTTTGCGGCCCTGCCGGCCTTCGCATCTTCCATTATATATATGGTAACCATCTGTTTACCGTGTCGCTTCTGTCTGAAAAACTTTTCAAATATAACTTGTTTGTGTTTCGATTGTGTTTCGAATACATTTCAAAATTAAACTTATTTTATTAAAAAACAAAATCGGATGATTTTTTTTGCAAATAAAAAATTTTAATTTTTAGTCGTGTTTCGTTTGGTAGATTTGCCATTTCCCTTTCATTTCTTTTTCGTTGCCCTTGATTTGTGGAATGGTTGTGAAGCGAAACTGTCGGGCGTCTGTTTTTCGGCGACGGCAGTTCGGAAAACGGCGTGGCGGAGAAGAGTGGCGGG
>ERZ773218.3110-NODE-3110-length-11389-cov-18.374360_pt1 | contig 11389 bp, 6 predicted proteins | sample MGYA00580527_ERZ773218 | MGnify/ENA primary metagenome ERZ773218 (study PRJEB29015, sample SAMEA2737763) | human gut metagenome | biome: human gut; feature: human-associated habitat; material: faeces | place: China | collected 2012 ...
AGCGCATCATAGGCGCTGTTGCAGGCCTCGCGGGACTGGAAGAAGGTATCGGGATTCTGCAGAGTGTTGCGCAGAGTGGGATGCTCGGTGCTCAGGGCATGATCCTTGAAGCGCTGAACAGCGTCCCAATCCAGCATCTTGCCCAGATCCTCATAGTCCAGAACCTCGATCTTCTGGATCTCGTGAGAGGTCCGGAAGCCATCGAAGAAATGCTGGAAGGGGATAGAGCCCTTGATGGCAGACAGATGGGCAACGGCGCCCAAGTCCATGCTCTCCTGCACGCTGGCGGAAGCCAGCTGTGCCCAACCGGTCTGGCGGCAGGCCATGACGTCGGAGTGGTCGCCGAAGATGGACAGAGAGTGGGTGGCCACGGTACGGGCAGAGACGTGCATAACGCCGGGCAGCTGAGAGCCGGCGATACGGTACATGGGCGGGATCATCAGCAGCAGGCCCTGAGAAGCAGTGTAGGTGCTGGTCAGGGAGCCGGTCTCCAGAGAGCCGTGCATTGCGCCGGCCGCGCCGGACTCCGCCTGCATCTCGACCAGCTTTACGGGCTGGCCAAACAGGTTCTTCTTGCCATTGGTAGCCCATGCATCCACATGGTCAGCCATGGGGCTGGAAGGAGTGATGGGGTAAATGGTAGCTACCTCGGTAAACGCATAAGATACGTATGCGGCAGCCTCATTACCGTCCATCGTCTTAAACACTTTGTTTTTTGCCATGAACGTAATTCCTCCTATTATTCTTCCCTGTATTTAACGCGAAGACTCTCCGCCCTTTGAGGTGGCCCCCTAATCGGGCGGATCAGCCTACTGAGCAAGCTGTATCTTAGAAACTGCTCCTCCGTTCCTACTGAGGGGCAGGCCATATTAATACAGCTACGTTCTTGATATGATTATAACTCTACACATTGCAAGTTTGCAAGTCCAAAAATGTTTCAAATGACGTAAGCGCTTTGCCGACAGCAAAGCATTTACGTTATTTTTACTTAGTGCATGCCGCATCCCCTGTCCCGGTCTTCCATCCTGTTCCGGCAAATATACGGCCCTCCTACCGCTGTAAATACTGTAAATACAGTATAATAGGCTGTCGAAGCAAAAAAGTTCCACATAAAGTTCGTCGAATGGCCTATAACTTTTTTCAATAGTTTGCTATGAAATAATGGTATATGCTGTTTTTGCGGTAAAACGCCACAGTCTCTCATGTATCTGCCCACTGCGACACCAACCCCGTGTCAACGGGTGTGCTTTCTTTTGCATACAGGCGAAATGCTCAAACAGCTGTGGCATTTCGGAGCGGCCCGTATAACCTTTCGGTCGCTATAAAGTTGAACCTTGCATTATCGCATTTTCTCCATTGTCTGCCGCATGACTGAATCGTTACCGCCGTCACACTCCATTTAAGATTTCCGCACCGCGCAGGTCATATGCCGCTTTTCAAAGCAGTCCTGATAGCGCAGGCTGTCACCCATAGAGTTTGACCCCTTCCCTGTTCAGCTTGCGGGCAAAGCTCTGGCTATCTGCCGCGCTGCATTCCACTCCTCCGGCGTATACACGTTGAGAAAGTCACCGCACGTTGGTGCTTGACAAAAGCTTCCAAAGCCCATATACTATGGGCATGGTGATCATATGACTGACGGAAGTGGATGTTACCACATGGAGTATGATCGTGAAACCAGCCGACCGTCTGGGCAGAAAAAGCTCAGATCGGTGCGGCTTTTTCTTTTTATACGGATCATTTGATCTGTTGAAAAGGAGGTTTTTCTATTTGATCGAGGGATACATCCATTCCATTGAATCCATGGGCCTTGTGGACGGCCCCGGTATTCGCACGGTGGTGTTCTTTCAGGGCTGCCGCCTGCGCTGCCGCTACTGCCACAACCCCGACACCTGGGCCATGCGCAGCGGAAAAGAGCAGATCTTCACGCCTGAACAGCTGGTGAACAAGCTTCTCCGCTTCAAGCCGTATTTCGGCGATAACGGCGGCGTCACCTTTTCAGGCGGCGAGCCGCTCCTGCAAAAGGACTTTTTATGTGAGGTCCTGCTCCTGTGCAAACACGCGGGCATCCACACCTGCATTGACACCGCAGGCTGCGGCTGCGGCGGCTACGAGGAAATTCTGGCCCATACTGACCTCGTCTTGCTGGACATCAAGCACTTCTCGCTGGACGGCTACCACAGCATCACGGGACAGTCTCCGCAGGAGTTTTTACAATTCCTCTACGCCGTGCAAAAGGCCGGTACGCCTCTTTGGATCCGCCATGTGGTAGTCCCCGGACTCACGGATTCCGACGCCCATCTGGAAGGGCTGCGCGCGTATCTGCATACGATCCGCAACATTCAGCGGGTGGAGCTGCTGCCCTACCACACGCTGGGTGTGAACAAGTATCATGCACTGGGTATCCCGTATTCCTTAGAGGACGTACCCGCCCTGCCGCCGGAAGCCTTGACTGACTGGCAGCAGCGATTTGACCGTGAATTCCATATTTAAATAAAATAGACAGGAGCGTATAACGATGCCTATTGATGTAAATTGCAGCGCCTGGAAGGGCTTTCGTACCGGCGAGTGGCGTCATCTCGTCAACGTGCGTAATTTCATTCAGAAGAACTACACCCCCTATGCCGGTGACGAGAGCTTTCTGGCTCCGACGTCCGAGCGCACCCGGAAGGTCTGGGACAAGTCCCATGAATTGATTTTGGAGGAGCTGCACAAGGGAATCCTGGACGTGGAGACCGATGCCATCTCCGGTATCAATAACTTCGCTCCCGGCTATATTGACCGGGACAATGAGGTGATCGTCGGCCTGCAGACCGACGATCCCCTGAAGCGCATCGTAAACCTGTACGGCGGTATGCGCATGGCCGAATCCGCTCTGGAGCAGTACGGCTACAAGCTGAACCCTGAAATTGAAAAGCATTTCAGAACCTACCGCAAGACCCACAACGACGGTGTGTTCGACGCCTATCCCCATCGCACCCGGGTGGCCCGTACCGTGGGCCTGCTCACCGGTCTGCCCGACGCTTACGGCCGGGGCCGCATCGTGGGCGACTACCGCCGTGTCCCCCTGTACGGCACTGATTTTCTGATTGAAGAGAAGAAAAAGGATCTGGACGCTCTGGACGGCGCTATGACCGACGAGCGTATCCGCCTGCGGGAAGAAGTGCAGATGCAGATCCGCGCTCTGCAGGAGATGGCCCTGATGGCCAAGGGCTACGGCTGTGACATCACCAAGCCCGCTGAGACCGCCCATGACGCCGTGCAGAGCCTGTACATGGCCTATCTCGCCGGTGTAAAGGAAAACAACGGCGCTGCCACCAGCCTGGGCCGCACCGCTACCTTCCTGGATATTTACATCCAGCGGGATCTGGACATCGGCACGCTGGACGAAACCGGCGCGCAGGAGCTGATCGACCAGTTCATCATCAAACTGCGGCTGGTGCGCCATCTGCGTACTCCGGAATACAATGAGCTGTTCGGCGGCGATCCCACCTGGATCACCGAGTCTCTGGGCGGCATGGGCATCGACGGCCGCACTCTGGTGACCCGCAACACTTTCCGCTATCTTCACACCCTCACCAATCTGGGCACCGCCCCTGAGCCTAACCTGACCGTTCTGTGGAGCCAGAACCTCCCCGACGCCTTCAAGCGTTACTGCGCCAAAATGAGCATCGACACCGACTCCATCCAGTACGAAAATGATGACATCATGCGCCCCATGTACGGCGATGACTACTGCATCGCCTGCTGCGTGTCCGCTATGGCGGTAGGCAAGCAGATGCAGTTCTTCGGTGCCCGCGCCAACCTTGCCAAGTGCCTGCTGTACGCCATCAACGGCGGTGTGGACGAGAAGAGCCACGAGCAGTGCGGCCCCAACTATGCCCCCATCACCAGCGAGTACCTGAACTACGACGAGGTGCTGCCCAAGTATGTCCAGATGCTGGACTGGCTGGCTGGCCTGTACGTCAATGTGCTGAACCTGATCCAGTATATGCACGACAAATACTACTACGAGGAAGCCGAGATGGCCCTCATCGACACCGACGTGCGCCGCACCTTTGCCACCGGCATTGCAGGCTTCTCCCACGTCATCGACTCCCTGAGCGCCATCAAGTACGCCAAGGTCAAGGTAGTGCGTGACGAGAGCGGCCTTGCCACCGGCTTTGAGACCGAGGGCGACTTCCCCAAGTACGGCAACGACGATGACCGCGCCGACGAGATCGGCGTGTGGCTGCTGCGCACCTTCCTGGAGATGATCAAGAAGCGCCACACCTACCGCAACTCTGAGGCTACCACCTCTATCCTGACCATCACCTCCAACGTGGTGTACGGCAAGTACACCGGCGCTCTGCCCGATGGCCGTGCCGCCTTCACCCCGTTTGCTCCCGGTGCAAACCCCAGCTACGGCGCAGAGCAGAACGGCCTGCTGGCTTCCCTGAACTCGGTGGCAAAGCTGCCCTACCACTGGGCACTGGACGGCATCTCCAACACCCAGACCATCAACCCGGACGCTCTGGGCCACAGCGAAGGCGAGCGGGTGGAGAATCTGGTACAGGTCATGGACGGCTACTTCGATCAGGGCGCACACCACCTGAACGTGAACGTCTTTGGCAAGGAGAAGCTGCTGGATGCCATGGAGCACCCCGAGAAGGAGGAGTACGCCAACTTCACCATCCGCGTCTCCGGCTACGCCGTCAAGTTCATCGACCTGACCCGCGAGCAGCAGATGGACGTTATCTCCCGCACCTGCCATGCAGCCCTGTAACCCCATCGGCTATGTCCACTCGCTGGAATCCTTCGGCTCTGTGGACGGCCCCGGTGTGCGCTTTGTGGTGTTTTTGCAGGGGTGTGCCCTGCGGTGCAAATACTGCCACAACCCGGAAACATGGGCTGCGGAGGGCGGCGAGGAATGGACGGTGGAAAAGCTGTTCCAGCGGGTCTACCGCTACCGCAACTACTGGGGCAAAAAGGGCGGCATCACGGTCAGCGGCGGTGAACCGCTGCGCCAGATGGAGTTCCTGACGGCATTCTTCGAGCTGGCCCGCTCCAAAGGCGTGCACACGGCTCTGGATACCGCCGGGCAGCCCTTCCGGCCCGATGACCCGGATTATCTGGCCGGTTTCGACCGGCTGATGAAGTCCACCAGTCTGGTCATTCTCGACCTGAAGGAGATCGATCCGGAACGCCACCGGCAGCTCACCGGCAAAGACAATGCCAACATCCTTGCGATGGCGCGGCATATTTCTGACCTCGGCATCCCGCTGTGGATCCGGCATGTGCTGGTACCCGGCCTGACCGACGACGAGGAGGGCCTGCGCAGGACCGCAGACTTTATCCGCAGCCTGAAAACGGTGCAGCGGGTGGAGGTGCTGCCCTACCACACGCTGGGCCTGTTCAAGTGGCAGAAGCTGGGCATCCCTTATCCACTGCCGGACGCCGTGCCGCCCACCGCGGAGCAGGTGAAGCGTGCAGAAGAGCTGCTGGAAGTGAGCCGGTATCCCGGCTAAGCTCCTGATTTGAAAAGCGACCGTTTCCGGTGTGCAGAATGCGCCGGGAGCGGTCGTTTTTTCTTGACTTCCCTTCTGTACACCGTTATAATGAAAAAAGTAAAAAAGGAGAAACAGCCATGCAGATTTTCAATACGCTGACCCGCCAGAAAGAAGAATTCGTGCCGCAGGTGCCCGGTGAATACCGCATCTATGTCTGCGGCCCTACCGTTTATAACTATATCCACATCGGCAACGCCCGCCCGCTGATCGTGTTCGATACCCTGCGCCGCTACCTTGAGTACCGCGGCAACAAGGTGTTCTATGTTTCCAACATCACCGATATCGACGACAAGCTCATCAAGAAGGGGCAGGAAGAGGGCACCTCCATGAAGGAGGTCGCTCAGCGCTTTGAGGCCGAGTACCTCAAGGATGCCGCCGGCCTCAACTGCAAAAAGCCCACCGTCCAGCCCCGGGCTACCGAGCACATCCAGCAGATCCTGGATATCGTGAAGGATCTGATCGACTCCGGCCACGCTTATGTTGCCAAGAACGGCGATGTGTACTTCCGGGTGAAGAGCGATCCCGAGTACGGCAAGCTGAGCCATTTGAAGCTGGACGATTTGGAGAGCGGCAACCGTGAGCTGCGCAGCCAGATGGACGACGACCTGAAGGAGGACCCCGCAGACTTTGCCGTGTGGAAGGCCGCAAAGCCCGGTGAACCTGCATGGGAAAGCCCCTACGGCATGGGCCGTCCGGGCTGGCATATCGAGTGCAGCGCCATGAGCCGCACCCATCTGGGCAAGACCATTGATCTGCACTGCGGCGGTCAGGATCTGATCTTCCCCCACCACGAGAATGAGATCGCACAGAGCGAGTGCGCCAACGGCTGCACCTTTGCCCGCTACTGGATGCACAACGGCTTCATCAACGTGGACAATCAGAAGATGTCCAAGAGCCTGCACAACTTCTTCACCGTGCGGGACGTGGCGGATGTCTACGGCTACGAACCCATCCGCTATTTCATGCTGACCGCAGGCTACCGGATGCCCCTGAACTACACCGTGGACCTCATTGAAAGCTGCAAGAACAGCCTGGAGCGCCTGTACACCTGCCGCGAGAATCTGGATTTTGCCCTGACCAAGGACACCTTTGGCACCGACGAGACCCTGAAGGAAAAGGCTGCCGAGGCCCGCACCAAGTTCTGCACTGCCATGGACGATGACCTGAACACCCCGGATGCACTGGCTGCCGTGTTCGATCTGGTCAAGGAGATCAACACTCTGTCGGCTGTTTCCTCCAAGGATGCCCTGCAGACCGCCGCCGCTGCGTTCGACGAGATCACCGGCGTACTGGGCCTGCTGTACAACCGCAAGAAGGACGAGGTGCCCGCCGAGGTGACTGAGCTGGTAGAGAAGCGTGCCGCCGCCAAGAAGGCCAAGGACTGGGCCACTGCCGATGCCATCCGTGCACAGCTGACCGAACTGGGCTGGGCGGTCAAGGACACCGCACAGGGCCCGCAGCTGAGCAAGCTCTAAATTAAAGTAAAGCTATTCGCGGCATGTTGCGGATGGCTTTACTTTTTTGCACGCATTTGCCATAATAAGGAAGAAGATCAGCTTTGCGGAGGGAACAGCAATGAAGGTCATGGTTTTTGACGTAGGAGGCACCGAGATCAAATATTCGGTCATGGACGAGCAGATGAACCGTTTCGATGCCGGTTCCGTGCCCACGCCGCAGGATACGCAGGAGCATTTTCTCGACACAATATACGCTCTGTATGCACCGCATAAGGATGAAGTGGACGGTATCGCCATGGCGCTGCCCGGCTTTGTGGATGCCAACACCGGCTATGTCTCCAACGGCGGGGCACTTCTGTACAACACCGGCACGCAGGTGGGGCAGCTGGTGCGCGAAAGATGCGGCTGCCGTGTCACGCTGGAAAACGACGGCAAGGCTGCAGCCATTGCAGAGCTGCGGGCCGGTGCCTTGCAGGGCTGCTGCAATGCGGCAGTATTTATTATCGGCACCGGCGTGGGCGGCGGCATCATTGCCAATGGCCAGCTGGTGCGCGGCGTTCACTTTACCGCCGGAGAGTACAGCTTTGTGAACACCAACGCCGACGAGTGGGAGAATACCGAAAAAACCATGGCCTGCCAGTGCAGCACCAAATACCTGCTCAAGTGGTACCGTGCCCGCAAAGGCCTGCCCGCCGATGCCCCCATGAACGGTAAACTCTTTTTTGATGCCGCCAATGCCGCCGAGCCGGAAGCGCTGGAAGTGCTGGAACGGTTCTGCAAGATGGTGGCCGTGCAGATCTACAACCTGACCGTATTGCTGGATGTGGAAAAGGTAGCCATCGGCGGCGGCATCAGCAAGCAGCCGCTGCTGCTGGACGATCTGCGCCGGGTATATGCCGGGCTGTTTGCTTCCCGTGGGGAATCACCCTACATGATCGGTCTGCCCCGCTGCGAGATCGTGCCCTGCCATTTCAGCAGCGAAGCCAATCAGGTGGGAGCATTGTATACCTATCTGCAGGCGGAAAGCAAAACCATTTAATGGCTTCCGCTTTGCTCTAGCCATATTCAGCGGAACAATTATTTTTACAAAGCAAACTCCGGCAGACTGCGGTCTGCCGGAGTTTGCTTTTTCACAGGATAGGGCCGTATTGAAAAACGGCATCCTCCCTTAGATTTACTTATTGGTCAGCCGGTTGAAGTGCGGCTTTTCGTCTTCTTCCTTCTTCGGTTCCGGCTTTTCCGCCGGGGTCAGGCGCACCTCGGTCACGCGGCGCTTGGCCGTGCGGGTAACGACACCGTCGTACTCGCCCAGCGTGAACCGGTCGCCCACCTTGGGCAGATGGCAGGTTTTTTCCTGCACCAGACCGTTCACCGTATTGGAATCGATATCTTCATCCTCCGGCAGGCCCAGCCTCTCATACAGGTCGTCCACACCGGCACTGCCCAGCACGATCCAGCTGCCGTCCGACTGCCTGCGGAAGTCCTCGGTCGCTTCGTCGTGCTCATCCCAGATCTCGCCTACCAGCTCTTCCAGAATGTCTTCCAGCGTGATGATGCCCTCGGTACCGCCGTACTCGTCCACCACCACCGCCATGTGATGGTGCTGCTCACGCAGGGTGCGCAGCAGCTGGGAGATCTGGGTGGAGCCAGTGGTATAAAGGGTGGGCTTCACAAGGTCTTCCAGCGTGGTATCCTTGCGCAGACGGCCAAGGTAAAAGTCCTTTTCATGTACCACACCGATGATGTTGTCAATGGTGCCGTGGTAGACGGGCAGACGGGAATATCCCGATTCCGCAAAGGTATCGGCCACCTCATCCAGCGAGAGATCGTCCTCCACCGCGATCACATCCACGCGGGGCGTGAGGATCTCCTCCACCTCCACATCGTCGAACTCAATGGCGCTGCGGATGAGCTGGCTTTCCCGGTCGGTCAGCTCGCCGTCGTTCTCGGCCTCGCTGACCATGGTCATCAGCTCACCCTCAGTGATGGTGTCCTCCTCGGTGCTGCGGATGAAATGCCCCAGCAGGCGCTTCCACTGGCTGAACAGCCAGGTCAGCGGGGTGAACAGGATCATGAGCAGGTTCAAAAAGGGCGAAACCGCCGTGGCAACCGTCTCCGGCATCTCCTTTGCAAGGCTCTTGGGGGTCACCTCGCCAAAGATCAGAACCACAATGGTCAGCACGAAGGTGGACACCGTCGCGCCCCGCTCCGGGTCCAGCAGGCGGGTGAACAGCACTGTGCCAATGGATGCTGCGGCAATGTTGACGATATTGTTGCCGATGAGGATGGTGGAGAGCAGCTTGTCGTACTTTTCCGACATAGCCAGCACGCGGGCTGCTGCCGAATCGCCGTCCTCGGCGCGGCTTTTCAGGCGGATCTGGTTCAGGGAAGAAAATGCGGTCTCAGAGGCGGAGAAAAAGGCGGAAAATGCCACCAGAATGATCAGCGCCGCCAAAAGCGTAATACTGCCATCGTCCATAAAAAGGGAAATCACACTCAACTTTCTGTTTTTATTAAAGAACAGACTCCCTCAGTCTGCTTCGCAGCCAGCTCCCTCAAAGAGGGAGCCTTGCCGCGCGATGACGGAAGGAGTTCTTTCCGTATACAAAAATGTGCTCCCCATCGTTGCTGTTCCGCGATGAAAAGCACATCAATGTTATTTGTAATCATACCATATTCTGTACGGTGGTGCAAGCTTTCTTGCCGCAAAGTCCGTACAGAACAGGTAAAATTTACATTATCGCAGGGTCAAAGCGCCATTCTCGCAGTCTACCGTCAGGGTGTTGCCCTCGGTATAGCTGCCCTGAATGATGGCCTTGGCGATCAGGGTCTCCACGCGGCTCTGGATGAACCGCTTGATGGGACGTGCGCCATAGACGCTGTCGTAAGCAGAATCGATGATGAAGTCCTTGGCAGCGGTGGTGACCTCCAGCTTGAGGTGCTTGCCCTCGTCCATGCGCTTGCGCAGGTCGTTCAGCTGCAGATCCACGATCTTGCGCATCTCGTCCTTGGTCAGGCTCTTGTAGTACACGATCTCGTCCAGACGGTTCAGGAACTCGGGGCGGAACTTGCTCTTCAGCAGCAGGTCGATCTGCTTGCGGGCCTCGTCGCTCAGCTCATTGGAGCCCTGTGCGCGGCGCTGCTCCAGATCGTTCAGGATGATGTCACTGCCCAGGTTGGAAGTCAGGATGATGACCGTGTTCTTGAAGTCCACGGTGCGGCCCTGACTATCCGTGATGCGGCCGTCGTCCAGCACCTGCAGCAGGATGTTGAACACGTCGGGGTGGGCCTTTTCCACCTCATCGAACAGCACCACGCTGTAGGGCTTGCGGCGCACAGCCTCGGTCAGCTGGCCGCCCTCTTCATAACCGACATATCCCGGAGGCGCACCGATCAGACGGCTGACGCTGAACTTCTCCATGTATTCGGTCATGTCGATGCGCACCATGTTGCGCTCATCGTCAAACAGAGCCTGCGCCAGCGCCTTGGCCAGTTCGGTCTTGCCGACACCGGTGGGGCCGAGGAACAGGAAGCTGCCGATGGGGCGGTTGGGGTTGGCAATGCCGGCGCGGCTGCGCAGGATGGCTTCGCTGACCTTGGTCACGGCCTCGTCCTGGCCGATGACTCTCTCGTGCAGCACGTCATCCAGATGCAGCAGCTTCTCGCGCTCGCCCTCCACCAGCTTCTCCACAGGGATGCCGGTCCAGCGGGCCACGATGCGGGCGATCTCCTCGTCGGTCACGCGGTCGCGCAGCAGGCTGTCTTCCTTCTTGGCGGCGGCGATCTTCTCTTCTTCTTCCAGCTGTTTCTGCAGCTGAGGCAGCTTGCCGTATTTCAGCTCAGCGGCCTTGTTCAGATCGTATTCGCGCTGTGCCTTCTCGATGGCGGCGTTGGTCTGCTCGATCTGCTCGCGCAGAGACTGCACCTTGCCGATGGCATTCTTCTCGTTTTCCCACTTTGCCTTCATGCTGTGGAACTTATCCTGCAGCTCGGCCAGCTCTTTTTCGAGGTCGCGCAGACGGCTCTGACTCAGAGCGTCGGTCTCCTTTTTCAGGCTGACCTGCTCGATTTGCAGCTGGGTGATGCGGTGGGCGAGGTCGTCCATCTCGCTGGGCATACTGTCCATCTCGGTCTTTATCATGGCGCAGGCTTCATCCACGAGGTCAATGGCCTTATCGGGGAGGAAGCGGTCGGTGATATAGCGGTCAGAGAGGGTGGCGGCGGCGATCAATGCATTATCGCTGATCTTCACGCCGTGGAACACCTCGTACCGCTCTTTCAGGCCGCGCAGGATGGAGATGGTGTCTTCCACGGTAGGCTCATCCACCTGAACCGGCTGGAAGCGGCGCTCCAGAGCGGGGTCTTTCTCGATATACTGGCGGTACT
>ERZ773218.3112-NODE-3112-length-11386-cov-2.411967_pt1 | contig 11386 bp, 12 predicted proteins | sample MGYA00580527_ERZ773218 | MGnify/ENA primary metagenome ERZ773218 (study PRJEB29015, sample SAMEA2737763) | human gut metagenome | biome: human gut; feature: human-associated habitat; material: faeces | place: China | collected 2012 ...
ATGAAGGTACTGAATCATTACCATTCGTTACTATATCTGCGTTGCAATCCAACATTCAACACGACTCCGATACCGATATACAGACTCAGCAGAGAACTGACTCCGTAACTGACAAATGGAAGCGGCAAGCCTGTGTTCGGAAAGATCGCGGTTGCTACTGCAATATTGGCAAAGCTCTGGAAAGCCAGAAGTGTTGCCATGCCTGTACAGATCAGTCTTCCAGAAAGATCCTTGGCCCGGTACGCCATCATCAGGCATTCATAAACCAAAAGAAGAAACAGGGCGATCACGATCATCGCGCCGACAAATCCCATCTCTTCTCCGATTATCGCAAAAATAAAATCCGTCTGTTCCTCCGACAGAAAATTACCATTCTTGACAGAGGCGATCTCTGTATTGTTTAGACCTTTGCCCCAGAACTGTCCGGAGCCAATGGCCATAATGGAATTCTCCTGCTGCCAGTAAGCAGCGGAATACTCCTTTGGGTTGATCCAGGCTAAAATTCGTGTTGCCTGATATCCCCTCAAAAATGGAATCATCTCATACTGGAGCATGTATACAAACACCGCTCCAAGGGGAAACAGCACTGCCAGAACTCCTAAAATCCACTTGTAACTGACACCGGAACAAAATACAACCGACGCAATGATCACCGTAGTAACCAGAGTTGTGGAAAGGTTCGGCTGCTCCAAAATCATAAAGGCAGGAAGTGCGAACAGTGCAGCTCCAACTGCCAGGGTAATGGGCTGATTGATCTTTTCCTGATATCTTTGAAAATACCAGGAAAAGAACAGGATCAGTCCGATTTTTACAAATTCTGCTGGCTGAATCGCTCCGATCACTGGAAGGATCAGCCATCTGGTCGCTCCACCGGCAGTCCGTCCCATAAGAAGTACTGCAGCCAGAAACACCACGCAGGCTCCATAAATCAAAACATGTAAGGAAAGGAGCCTGGTATAATCGACCAGGGAAAGACAGATCGCAAGGATCAGTCCTAAAATAATACCAAAAATCTGTTTTGCGATCATGGAACGGTCCTGGTTTGTCGCGCTCCAGATTGCCATAACTCCGATCCCACTAAGCAGGATCACATAGATCAGGATCCGGAAATTGTATCTTTTAAAGTTGTAATCAAAAAGCATTGTTAAAAAAATCCCTTCAATCTCATGCTGTGTACTGGTAACTTTGCGTAAAGGGTTGTTGTATATCGTTCTGAGGAGGTGTCCTCCTGATGTTTTACGGCAATCTCCATCCTTGCTGCATCCACATCCATGTACTTTGACAAAGCAGCACAGATATCACGCCGGATCATCTCGATCAGTTCCGGTGAACAGTCTGCTTTATCTGCTACAAGCAGTAATTTCAGCCGCCGGATGGCGATCTCCCCGGACCGTTTCATAGGTACACCTGGTTCTCGCTTCATGGCCGCCCTCCTATGCACGCTTTAAAAGTCCTGAAAGCCGTGCAAAAAAAGTCCGGTTCTGCCGCGGTGCATACATAGGAATCTCCTCTCCCATGATCCGCCTGCTGATGTCCAGATATGCTTGTCCGGATGGCGTATTCGTACCTGCCAGAGGTTCTCCCTGGTTGGTGGAAATCACGATCGCCTCATCATCTGGTATCGTTCCCATAAGAGGAATTGCTAAAATATCCATCACATCATCCACAGACATCATATCGCCTCTTCGGACCATATCCATACGGACACGGTTAACGATCAGCTGGATATCCCTTATCTCCTGGTTCTCCAACAATCCGATGATCCGGTCTGCATCACGGATGGCTGATACCTCCGGTGTGGTCACAACCAGCGCCCGGTCTGCTCCTGCAATGGCATTCTTAAATCCCTGCTCGATTCCGGCCGGACAGTCTAACAGAATGTAGTCAAACTCATCCCGCAGATCATCGATCAGTTTTATCATCTGTTCAGGATTTACTGCTGATTTATCTCTCGTCTGTGCAGACGGAAGTAAAGAAAGGTTTGGGTATCTTTTGTCTCTGATCAGGGCCTGCTTCATCCTGCAGTTTCCCTCGACCACATCTACCAGATTATATACGATCCGGTTCTCCAGTCCCATGACCACATCCAGATTCCGAAGCCCGATGTCCGTATCGATCATCACAACTCTTCTACCTAATATAGCCAGTCCTGTTCCAATGTTTGCCGAGGTTGTGGTTTTGCCCACCCCGCCTTTTCCGGAGGTAATCACAATGACTTCACTCATAGTTCCATCCTCCTGCAATAAATTCTTACCAACAAATATTTTACTCTATATTTTCTAATATTTCCAGTATTAATTATATTTAAATAGGTCAAATATATTTTTTTTAGTATTTTTCACACAGATGCCTTGATTCTCCACATAAGCAATAGATGGTCCCTTGCCTAAACGTTTTCCCTTTTCCGGGTAAACCGCCTGTACTTCACTGATCTTCAGCTGCTGGGGAGCCATATCCAGGGCAACGATCACTGTCTTTTCGTTGCCGGAGGCGCCTGCAGTCACACTGCCATGCAGATCTCCGAGGATCACCACGTTCCCCTTGGAAATAATTCTTGCGCCTTTTTCCACATCACCGATCACTACAAGACTGGTCTCTGTTTCCAGTAATTCCCCTGCTTTTAAATTACCGCGAAAAAACTGACCAGTGTTGGAAGACAGCTCCATCAGACGGTTTTTCAGTGCTCTTTCACACCGGCGGATCCGGTTTATATCCTGATCTACCAGGCACAAAATCTCAATCTGGGAATGCTCTGTGATCACATTGACGATCTCAAATTCCTGTTCCGGGGTCAGGGGACGTCCCGCCAAAGTCAGCGTCATCTGTACAGATCCCCAGAATCTGGCGCTCTCTTCAAACTTGGCGGCAATGTCCAGAAGCAGCGTCTCATACGCTGCTTCTGGATCCAAGATTACCGTCATACCAGATTTATTTCCTTTAATGACTACGGTGTTTTTCATGACCAATCACCTTCTTTAATTTTTTTAATCGCCGATCACGACGTTGCTTGCTCTCAACGCTCCTGCATTCAGGATCTCATCCAGGGATGTATATCCATAATACAGACGGTATACATTTTTAGCTACTGCCGCAGCGTTAGAGGAAGTATATCCATAAGGGATATTGACCGTCACACTGATCTCCGGGTTGGTATATGGCCCATAGGAAATAAACCACGCATGGTTCGCACGGCTGTTCTCCTGTGCAGTACCTGTCTTACCTGCGATCTCTACTTCCAGATCTTTAAAGATATCCTTTGCAGAGCCTTCCGATACTACGGCCCTCATGCCAGTCTGTACTGCATCCCAGGTACTGTCTGCCACCTCGACCTGACTGGAAAGCTCCGTCTGATGCTCACGGACTACCCTGCCATCAGAAGTCATCACCTTGCCAACCAGACTTAACTCATAAACATTTCCCCGGTTAGCCAGAGCGGAAACATATCTGGAAAGCTGCACATTGGTATAGGAGTTGGTACCCTGTCCCATAGCAGAACGCTCCGGGACTTCCGTAGTCAGCTTCGGATCATTTTCAGAAATTTCAATGCCGGATTTGTGATCCAGACCAAACATGGTCGCATATTTCTGGATCGTCCGAATACCCCTGTCCGTCGAATACACACCATTTTCATCTGTGGAAAGCCGGTGTGCCATCTCTGCGAAAAAGTAGTTACAGGAGTTCTGGATCCCGCCTGATACCGTCAGATGTCCATGACGCCCCGGATAAATCCAACATTTGATAGACGGGGACACTTCCTCATAAATACCGGTACACTCTACGGTTTCTCCCAGGGAGATCACACCCTCTTCCAAAGCAGCAATGGCTGTAATTGGCTTAAATGTAGAACCTGGTGCTTTTCGTGCCTGCGTGGCATTGTTGTAGAGTGGAAGGGACAGGTCATCATTTAACTTACTGTAATAAGCCGCATCTACCGTACCAGAAAGCATGTTGTTATCATAACTTGGATAGGTAACCAGCGCCCGGATCTCTCCCGTATTGACATCTGTCACCGTACATCCTGCCGTACATGGATCCAGAGCCAGCTGGGCCGGTGTCAATTCGAACTGGGAGATCTTATCGATCATAAATGAATACGCATAATTTTCTCCGTTGCCTGTCAGCAGAGAAACCTGCTGCTCATCATATGGGAATACCCCCTGGGAATAAAGTGCCAGACAAAGTTCCCGTCCGGTCACTACTCCCTGATTGATCAGATAACGGTAAATCCTCTTGGTAAATTTCGTGTCATCCTTTAAATGGTCCAGAATATACCGTACAATGGCATCGTAGCTGTCATCCGCACTGGAATATCTGCTGGACGCCTCCAGCTTCGTCGTATCGATCCAGTTATTGGAAATACCGCTGTAAAGATAATCCCTGAGACTGATGGTTTCATTTTTCCAGTTCTCCGCTTCCGGGCTGGAGCTGTCAATCTTGTCCCTCTGGATGATCCCAACAGTAGAATCTGACAGGTAACTGTAAATATACTGCATGTAAGCCTTCTGATCCTCCGGCAGCTCCGCCATGGACGGGGCATTCGGATTATACAACTGGCTTTCCAGTTCTTTCATGATCTGTTCTCTGGAAGAAAGAAATTTCTGATGGATCTGCTGTTCGATGGCACCAGCTTCTTCCGATTCCATATGTTTTAAAGAAAGCACGTTGTTATTGATCAGCTGATAATACGCATCCTTGATCGGGATCTTCTTCTTACTGGAATCCTGGTTTTCCAGTTCCGTCACATCACGGTTCACCAGACGCTCCGTCAAAATACCAGCCAGCTGTCTCTCTAACAGATGATAGATTCCTTTCTGGAGATCCGCATCGATGGTCAGATAGACATCATTGCCTGCCACCGGCTCGGTTCCATTTTCATCTTCTTTCAGTATCCGGCCGCGGCTGTCCACGTACAGATTCTGTACGCCTTTTTTTCCCTGCAGTTCCTGCTCTAAGGCTTCCTCAATACCGATACGTCCTACGATATCAGTCACTTCATAATTTTCATCTAATTTTTTCAGTTCCTCCAGCTGGTCAGACTGGACTTTTCCGGTATAGCCGATGATCGGGGCAAAATAAATACTGTCATCATAAACACGGATGGTGGATTCTTCAATTCCAACACCTTGAAGCTCTGCCACACTCTCCTCGATCTCCGCCACCGTCTCTTCAGAAACATTGGTAGCTACTGTTGTGCTCTTATATTTCTGATAGTCCGTCAGAGACATCGTATACCGGATGTTGGCAATGGCTAAGGCCTCTTCATCCGTCAGAACGATCGGATTGCCTTTCTCGTCCTTCAGCCGTTTTATGTCATAATGCTTTTCATCCTTCAGCTGCTCAAAAATATCTCTGGCTGAAACATTGGATGGATATTTCCCATCCGGATCATCCAGCTTATCTACCGAGGTCAGACCGTAATAATCCCGAAGGAAACGTTTCCTCGCTGCTTCTGAAGACGCTGTAAACACCATATCCCCATTCTGATCAATGGTGATCTCCAGTTTTCCTTCTACCGTCTCTCCATGTTTTTCCAGCACCCGGATCAGATTGAGAAGCATCAGGTTTTTATCCTGGTTTTTCCGGTATGCACCAGTATCCTGGACGGTTACCGCATAAGCCAGTTCATTGTGCGCCAGCACATTGCCATTGCGGTCATAAATATTGCCTCTGGTTCCAGGGGTATAGACCGTCTGCAAGGTTTTGGACACATACTGGGTCAGATACTGTTCGCCGTTTATGATCTGCATATTGAACAATTTACCGATCAGTCCAAAAAACATCAGGGTAAAGATGACTGCCAGGGCAAATACCCTGGAACCTGCGATTTTTTTTACTGTTTCCTGCAGAATTTCTAAAATGTCTCTAAACAATGGTCGTATCTCTCCTATTTTCCATACGTTTCAGCCACCGGTTGATAAACAGGATCAGGCGGTAGAGAAACAAAGTGGTCACAACAGTAAAAATGATCTCTGGGATCATCAGTTCTCTTAAATAATACAGAATATTCAGTCTTCCGCGGATCAGAAAACGGAACACATAGATGTACAGATTGTATGCCAGTTCGTTGACCAGGCTTAAGATCAGCGGAAGGGTAATATAATCTTCATAATAATATTTGGTACAGATTCCGTTCAGATATCCTACATAAATGTAAAACAACGTGTAAAATCCAAAAGGTCCGCTGTAAAACAGGTCCAGCAGGATTCCCGCCAGAACACCGTAAAACATACCCGCCTGCTTTCCCTCAATAAAACCAAAGGAAAATGTCAGGATCAGAAGCAGATTCGGCGTTGCCGTCAGAAATGGCATCAACGGGAACACACAATTCTGGATGGTAAACGCAAGGATCATCAGACATAGATTGATCCCTGCCCGTTTGATTCTCATGTTCATGGTCATTGTCCCACCTGATCTCCTGTCTCTTTTACCTGGGTGATGATCAGCACTTCCTGAAGATTACGGAAAGAAACCACCGGAACCAGATAACCGGAACTGGTAAGCTGATTACTGTCCAGGGTGATGTCGGAAGCGTAGCCAATGAGAATTCCTGGCAAAAACTTGGAACTGATGTTCGAGGTTACGATCCGATCCCCTTCTTTTACATCGGCATCCTTCTGGATATTGGTAATACGAAGCCGTCCTTCTTCATAGAGGGTTAAGTCTCCTGCAACAATACAGGTATCTCCGGACTGGACAGCCATCGAACTGACACGGCTGGAATCATCGATGATGGAACGGACCGTGGCGTAATGGGCGCCTACATCTGTAACGATCCCCACCAGCCCTCCGCCTGCCATCACATTGCTGCCCACCTCCACTCCATCTGCTGAACCTTTATCCACACGGAATACCTGAAACCAGTCTCCAGAGTCCTTGGCAATGACTCTGGCTGCTGTCTTCTCATACTGTAGATACTCCTGATCCAGGTTATACAGTTCCCGCAATCTCCGCAGTTCAAACTGGTCCGAAACCAGACGATTGTTCTCCTCCGTTAACTGGGCAACTTCCTCCTGAAGTTTTTTGTTCTCATCCAGGGCAGATTTTAAGCTGGCGTAATCTGTCAGTTCGTCATAAATGGTAATACCAACCTTATTGACTCCGGACTGGATCGGGATCAGAAAATATCCCACTCCGGTCCTGAGAGGTGCCAGCCACCCATCAGAAAAGGATGTAATTCCGATGAGGGCGATACAGAACACTGTCAGTCCGATTAATAAATAACGCGTATATTTTGATTCCATGTGCTATAACATTCCTTCTTTTTTAAAACTGCTGTATGACCCGTCTCCAATGACAATGTGATCCAGCAGCTGAATACCCACCAGTTTTCCCGCCTCCTTCACCCTCTGGGTAATGGAACAGTCCTCCCGGCTGGGTGTCGGATCACCGCTGGGATGGTTATGTACCATGATCATCCCCACTGCCCGGTATCTCAGTGCTTCAATCAAAATTTCTCTCGGCGATACGATGGAGGCGTTGACGGTTCCCTTGGAAATCAGCACATCCCGTATCATTCCCTGTTTATTATCTGTCAGCATCACATGAAGCTGCTCCTGCTCCATGTGGCGCATCTCTTCCATATAGTAATTCACTACTTCTTCCGGGTTCTGGAACCGGGTGATCTCCGACATGACAAATCTTCTGCTGATCCGCCGGGACAATTCCCCGATGCACAGAAGCTGGATGCCTTTTACATCACCGATCCCCTCCACCTCTTTTAATTCCGGAAGTGTTAAGTGGCATAGTCCCAGGATACCATCCTGGGGATAATTCAGTCTCAGAATCTGCCGGGCGGTCTCTAAGGAATTGGCCTTCCTGCTGCCGGTCCGTATGATCACGGACAGCAGCTCCTCATCGCTTAAAGCCTCCGGACCCTGTTTGATACATCTTTCGTATGGCCGGTCATTGACCGGGATCTCTTTCATGGTCTGTTTCTCCATGTCTGTCCTTTCCCGTAACTCTCCATACGACGAACTCCAGACAGGTTTATTTTAACATGTCCACCATTCCTGCGTCTACCAGTTTCTGTAAAGACATCAGAATTCCCAGTTTTGCATGATACCAGGTCAGACCTCCCTGGAAATAAACGGCATATGGAGGTTTGATCGGTCCATCAGCGCTTAACTCAATGGAAGAACCCTGTACAAAAGCACCTGCTGCCATGATAACCGGCGCATCATAACCCGGCATATCCCATGGTTCCGGAGCTACATAGCTGTCTACCGGAGCAGCTGCCTGGATACCCTGGCAGAATGCGATCACACCTTCCGGTTTTCCGAAGGTGATCGCCTGGATGATGTCATGACGGGACTCGGTTCCATTTGGGATCACGTCAAAGCCCAGCTTCTCGTAGATATTGGCTGCGAAGACCGCACCCTTTAATGCACCTGCAACAACTGTCGGAGCCAGGAAGAATCCCTGGTAAAAGGACTGGTTCAGTCCTAAGCTTGCGCCTACTTCTTTGCCAAGTCCAGGAGCGCTTAAACGGTATGCCGCACGCTCGATGCAGTCTTTCCGTCCTACGATATAGCCGCCAATAGGCGCTAAACCGCCACCTGGGTTTTTGATCAGGGAACCGACGATCATATCTGCTCCCACATCGGTTGGCTCGATGGTCTCTACGAACTCACCGTAGCAGTTATCTACCATGCAGATCACTTCCGGCTTGATGCTCTTGATAAAGGAAATCAGTTCCCCGATTCTGGCTACAGAAAGAGTTGGTCTGGTGGCATAGCCCTTAGATCTCTGGATCGTTACCAGTTTTGTCTTCGTTGATAGCCTTTCTGATATTTTCAAAATCAAAGGAGCCGTCCGGCAGAAGGTCTACCTGGCGGTAGGATACGCCATATTCCTTTAATGAGCCGACGGAATCCCGGATTCCGATGACCTCTTCCAGAGTATCGTATGGTTTGCCAACCGGGGAAAGCAGCTCATCGCCTGGTCTTAAGTTAGAAGCTAAAGCAACTGCTAATGCATGGGTTCCGCAGGTTAACTGTGGGCGTACCAGGGCGCTCTCGCCGTGAAAAGCGCTGGCGTAAACTGCCTCTAAGGTATCTCTTCCAAGATCATTGTAGCCATATCCGGTGGTTGCAGCAAAATGAATGTCACTGACCCGGTTGTCCTGCATCGCTTTGATGACCTTCATCTGGTTAAATTCTGCCCGCTTGTCGATCTCCTCAAACCGTTCTTTTAAATGCTCCTCGATCTGAGCGCCAAACTCCAGTACTTTTTTACTGATACCAAGACTCTCGTACATGGTTTCCATTTCTGTATTCATCGTATTCCTTCTCCTTCAATTTCATCCAATATATGTTCCAGGACTTTCTTCCGGTCATTCTGGAACTGCTCCAGCTCCAGCCAACGGACGTCCCTCTCTCTCTTAAACCAAGTGATCTGCCGTTTGGCAAAATGACGGGTGTCCCGTTTTAAGATATAAACGGCTTCCTCCAGGGGAATCTCCCCAGACAGGTAATCCAGGATTTCTTTGTAACCGAGTCCCTGCATGGACACCATATCTCTGGTACAGCCCATATCTGCCAGATGCTTCACTTCATCCACCAGGCCATGTTCCATCATCAGATCCACTCTCCGGTCGATCCGCTCATAGAGGATCTTCCGGTCTGTATCCAGCACATAATAAAGAAACTGGTATGGGGACTGTTTCTCCCGCTCCTGCTCATTATGCAGAGAGATCTTTTTCCCGGTCTGGCGGTAGAACTCAATGGCCCGGATCACCCGTTTCACATTATTCTGATGAATAGCAGCTGCCGACTCTGGATTGATCTACTGTAGCATCTGATGGAGGCAGCCGGCTCCCTGGGTCTGGGCCAATTTCTCCAATTCCCTGCGGATGGCGGTATCACCGTCATTTTCTGTAAAATCAATATCATAGAGCAGTGCCTGGATGTAGAACCCGGTTCCTCCCACAATGATAGGAATATGTCCCCGTTCATAGATGCCTGTTAATGCCTCTTTAGCCAGCTTCTGGAACACCACCACATTAAATTCTTCTTCCGGCTCCAGCACGTCGATCAGATGATGGGGAACTCCATCCATCTCCTCCGGTGTCACCTTGGCAGAACCGATATCCATGTGGCGGTATACCTGCATGGAATCAGCGCTGATGATCTCACCATTAATGGCTTTAGCCAGCTGAATGGAAAGATCAGTCTTTCCTACCGCTGTGGGACCTGTCAGGATGATCATCGGTTTTTTCTTATTTTCACTCATATCTTTATCCTATTTTTATACGATCCTTTTAAATTTCTTTTCCAGTTCATACCTGCTCATGGAAATGATGGTTGGCCGCCCATGTGGACAGGCATATGGATTGTCCAGGTTCAGCAGTTCATCGATCAGATGATCCGCCTCCGCAAAGGACAGATGGTTGTTGCCCTTGACTGCCGCCTTGCAGGACATGGTTGCTACCCGGTCATGGATCATATCTGCCGTTCTTGCCCCTGCATCCTCAGACAGGTCATCGATCATCTCCATAAGAAGTTCTTTCTTCGCCACGGAAAACAGGTTGTCCGGCACTGCCCGTACCGCGTACTCCCGTCCGCCAAAAGGCTCGATCTCAAAACCGATCTCCTGGAAATATTTCATGTATTTTTTCAAGAGAACCTCCTCCGTGCTTCCGATGGTCAAAATGATCGGCGGATTCAGCATCTGGGAGGTAAATTCTCTTGTCTTCAGTGTCCGCATGGTCTTCTCATACAGCACCTTCTCATGGGCTGCATGCTGATCGATAATGTAGAGATGTTCGTTGAATTCCACCAGCCAGTAGGTGTCGAAGAGCTGACCGATCAGCTTGTGACGGATGCGGTTCTTGGGCTCCAGGAGTTTTTCTTCGAAAAGATCTAACTGCTGGGGCTGTTCTGCCTGCCCTGTGGCTTTCTGTTCCTGCTTGAGCTGTTTTTGCTCCGGCTTCTGGGACTCCACTGGCGCAACTGCCTGAATTTCCGGCTCAGGCTCCGCACGGCTTTCCGCAATTTTGCCATAAACCGCTTCACTTTTATAGATCGAGGGCTGCATTGTTCTGGATTTAGCAGATTCCTGTGGCTGCATTGTTCTGGATTCACCAGGTTTCTGCACCATAGCCGCCTGCCGTTTCACCTCAAATGGCTCCGGATGAGGTGCTTTCTTCTGGGCTTCCTCCAACGCTTTCTCCTCTTTCCGCTTCACCAGATCCACCTGCGGGATCAGTTCCTTATGAGACAGTGCCTGGCTAATGGCCTGGAAGATCATCTGGTAGACCTGTTCTCCATTGCGGAACCGCAGCTCCATCTTGGTTGGATGCACATTCACGTCCAGATACTCCGGCTCAATGCTGATATGAAGCAGCACAAACGGATACTTATGCTGCATCATAAACGGCTTGTACGCG
>ERZ773218.3121-NODE-3121-length-11332-cov-5.658508_pt1 | contig 11332 bp, 8 predicted proteins | sample MGYA00580527_ERZ773218 | MGnify/ENA primary metagenome ERZ773218 (study PRJEB29015, sample SAMEA2737763) | human gut metagenome | biome: human gut; feature: human-associated habitat; material: faeces | place: China | collected 2012 ...
TTATACCATAACTTTATGACTTTTTCAATCCCCTGTGTGTTAGGATAGTTGTCAGTGAAAGATAATTACTTTTGTGGTAGTATATATGTGAACTTCCTATAAAATTAACTCTCATAAAATTCCTTTTAAAGTATGCTACAACTGGCTTAAAGCAAGAACATGTCGAAACGAGAGTTAATATTTCAGGAAGTTCACATAAAAAGGTCCAAATAATTAACATTATTTGGACCACCTGTCAAAGGAAGCCTTTTTCCTTTTCGCCGTCATCAGGACTTCTTTGCGCTTCCATTCATAAATTTTTCTTAAAATTTACCTTTATTTTACCACACTACTCCCAAAACTACAATATATCTCCATTTTTCATTTTTTTTACATAGAACCTTTCTGGCCTAATACAATCAGTACAGTTTTAAACAAAATCTTAATATCCAGCATAAAGGACCATTCTGAAATGTACTTCGTATCCAGTTTTACAACCTCTTCAAAATCTGTAATCTCGCTTCGTCCGCTTACCTGCCACATACCAGTCAGTCCCGGCTTGATTGCCAGTCTTGCTCTGTGATGGAGCTCATATTTCTCCCACTCATCCACTGTCGGCGGACGGGTTCCTACAAGGCTCATGTCGCCTTTTAACACATTGAAGAACTGCGGGAATTCATCCAGCGAGGTTTTGCGGATAAAGTTTCCGATTCCTTTGCCTGGTCCTTTTTCGCTTCCGATGACACGCGGGTCATTCTCCATTTTGAACATCAGACCATCGCTGACGCGGTTCTGTTTCATCAGTTCTTTTTTCCGCTCTTCCGCATCCATGTACATGCTACGGAACTTGTAAATTTTGAATTTTCTTCCGTTCTTTCCGACACGGTACTGTGAGAAGAAGATCGGGCCCGGAGACTTGATATAAATCGCAGGGGCAACGAACAGGAAGATGATTCCGGTCAGAATACATCCGGCAAGACCGCCGCAGATGTCCATGATTCGTTTCAGCACAAGCTGTCCTGCGCTTGCCATATTGATGCAGGTGGTGACCACGGTATAGTTGCCCATGCGCTCTACAGTCTGATTTTTTCCCTGCATTTCGTTCACGTCCGCAATTTTTACGTGGATCGTAATGCCCATCTCGGCGAATGCGTCGAATACTTTCTGCGGGATTTCTCTGCCTTCCGGCAGAACGATCAGCACTTCGTCGAACCACTCACGGCAGACATACTCAGCTGCATCTGCAAGGTTCGATACCACCGGTACGCCGTGGATTTTGTGTCCGGTTCTGTCCTGGTCTACGAGAACAACGCCAGTCGGACGAACGCCGATGTAATCGAAATCCAGCATGCTCTTTACAACGGACTGTGACTGTTTTTCGGTCGTGATGATCAGAAGCGAACGGCCGCTGTGTTCCCCGCTGCTGCGTTTCTTTACCACAGCCTTCCATCCGATGCGCATCAGATAGGAAAGCATTCCGTACAGAGCACCGGTCAGCATAATGGTTGCTCTGGAGAACTGATCTCCCTCCTGAATCAGGAACAGGTAGAATACACCAAGAACGATGATGTATACCATATTTTTTACAGTCATTCCGATTTCCACGAGGTATCCGCGCTTCATGACGTTTTTGAAGGAATCGTCAAAAAACATGATCATCAGCTGGATCAGAGCGAATACGATAGCCTCATTTCGGTAAATTGGGCTTCCATATGGCTTAAAACTGTGATGTCTTAAGAAATAACCCATGACGAAAGCCAGCTGAAGACAGATAATATCAAGAACCATAAAATCCAGATGCTTCAGCCATCCTGTGGATGATTTTTTGTACATACCTTTCTCCCCTGTCGTATTTTTTTCGCCGTACTCGTAACATTCTCTTGTTTCGCATAGTTTTTCTAGCTTTTATATTACCATTTTCACTAAAACCTTCTCATTTTTTCTGGTACTATGCATTTGCAATATCTTCTGTGACGAATACAGAACCATTTTTTTCTTTATTCCAAATATTCTATCCCATTTCTACTTATTTGTAAAGGTGTGGACACACTTTTGGACATAATTATTTCACATTTTTGCAAATTATTACATTTTATATTATTTCATCACATCCAGAATCTGTAATGTTTTCATCTTCTTTTCGACATAGCGATGGAGATATGCACGCAGCAATCGTTCCAGTTCGTCCAGGATCTCTTCATTTACGGTAAAACCATACAGCTTCGCGAGCGGTGCCGCAATGATATAGCGGCATGCCAGCACGGTGCCCGGCTGCAGCGGCCATGGATCTCTGATGGTTTTTCCACAGTTTGGGCAGTAGATGGCGCTGTCGCGCAGGGAGAAAACGGTCAGATTCTCTTTCGTGCCGCACTCCATGCAGGAGAACATCTGCGGTGCTTCTCCGCTGATTGTGATCGTCCGCAGTTCGAAGATGCACCGGATCAGGCGGAGGTCCTGTTTTCCGCGGCGGATGGCGTTCATCGTCACGTACAGAAGGTTCAGCATCTGGGTTTCATCGTTTCCTTCCTGGCCGAAATATTCGGCCAGTTCCAGAAAATAAAAGCCGTAATAAACGCCGGGCTGCATCTGCGCCAGGTCGAGGAAGTATTCTTTAATGTTTGCGCCGGAGAGGGTGTAGCTGTCACGGCCCTCGTAAACCTGAAACTCGCCGAAGACGAACGGATTGGAGACGGCCATCAGCGGGCTTTTCATGCGGCGGGCGCCGCGCGCGAAGGCGGTGATTTTGCCGAGCTCCCGGGTCAGGATCACGACGCGCTTGTCATACTCTCCGACCGGGGAGGCGGATAATACCATTCCGCTTACATTGATTGGTTCTCGCATGTTTCTTCCTTATTATAATGCAATATTATAAATCGAGTTTCTTTTTATCATATCCGAAGTTCTTCACGAGGAAATCGCTGTCGCGCCAGTCTTTTTTGACTTTGACCCAGAGCTTCAGGTTGACTTTCTGCTCCAGCATCTGCTCCAGCTCATACCGCGCGTTGCTTCCGATCTTCTTGAGCATCGCGCCCTGTTTTCCGATGATGATGCCCTTGTGGGAATCGCGCTCGCAGATGATGGTCGCATCAATATCAACGATTTTTCCGTTCGGGCGGTCTTTCATCTGGTCGATCACAACGGCGATGCCGTGCGGGATCTCTTCGTTTAAGGCGTACAGTGCTTTCTCGCGGATGATCTCAGCCACGATCTGGCGCATCGGCTGATCGGTGATGGTGTCCTCATCGTAGAACTGCGGGCCGTACGGCAGATATTTGAAGATGCTCGGAATGATGTCATCGGTGTTCTGATGGCGGAGTGCCGAGCACGGAATGATCTCGGCAAACTGGAACAGCTTGCGGTACGTATCGATGAATTCCAGGATTTTGTCTTTCTCCACGGTATCGGTCTTGTTGATAATGAGGAGGACCGGCGCATTGACTTTCTCCAGGATCTCTGCGATATGGCGCTCTCCTGCTCCGATGAAGTTGCTCGGCTCTACCAGCCAGAGAATCACATCGACTTCTTTTAACGTTTTCTCGGCTACATCGACCATGTACTCGCCGAGCTTATTTTTCGCCTTGTGGATACCCGGTGTGTCGAGGAACACGATCTGTCCCTCGTCACACGTATAAACGGTCTGGATGCGGTTGCGGGTGGTCTGCGGTTTCTTGGATGTAATCGCAATCTTCTGTCCGATCAGGTGGTTCATCAGCGTGGATTTTCCCACGTTCGGACGGCCGATCAGGGCTACAAAGCCGGATTTATAATTTGCATTGTTTTCCATTGCTGTCTCTTCTCCTCATTTATAAGTTCTCTACGTTCTTAAACAGTTCTTTCTCTTTCTGAATGGCTGCTTCGCTTCCGACAACGCAGATGTTGTTCTGTTTTAAGGCTGCATCTACAAGGTCTGCCAGTGCATGAATGTCATCCAGGGTTGCATCGAGGATCTGATCTCTCTCCTGCTGGAAGTCTGCTTCGGTGATGCCGTTGAACCATGCGCTCTCGGAGGTCTGGCCTTTTGCGGACGGGTTCATCGGGACGTCGAGTTCGCTGATCGTTCCGATGATGTATTTGGTCATCTGGCGTTCGTCTGCTTCGAAATTGCGCACGTAATCGCCGATACCGCGGTATACTTCAAGGGTTCTTCCGACGTTCGGATCACGGTAGGAAGAAATGCACGCGTTTCCGCCTCTTCCGAAAGCTCCGCCGCAGCCGTAAGCGCCGCCTTTGACACGGATGTTGATCCACAGATAGTCATAGCTCAGCATGACACGCAGGATGCGCAGGGCTCCTGTGTAGTCGTAGCCTTCGCGCTCGAAGTTTCCACAGAGTGCCACGTACTGTACCTGGCCGGAGGTCTGGAAGGCTTCGTTTTTCTGTTCAAAGTCATACACAATGCTGCCCGGCTCCACTTCGTCGGTGTACAGATTCTCTTTGAATGCTGCGATTTTTTCTTCCAGCGGTGCGTAGCCTGTCTCGTCTGCGGTATAGGAGACGGTCAGATTCTCTTTGCGGAAGATGTATTTCATCAGGGTCTGCAGATTTTTAATCAGTTCTGCTTTTTTCTCATCGAAGTTCTCGTCCAGATCTTTTAAGAGCTGGCAGAAGCCGATGCCTGCGATGCGGTCCTGGAAATTGCTCATCGGGGAGTAATAGGAAGCTGCACGCATCACAGCCGTTGCATTTCCGGCGGAAGACAGGCGGTTCTGCAGGCCGGATTTCATGCTGGAGATGATCTCGTGAAGACGTTTCTCGTCATCCAGGCGGGAGGTGTTCAGGATTTCCTCGATCATTTTCATGACGAAATCCAGTTTGTCGTACAGGAATTTCGCGCGGATGCCGAACATTCTACGGCAGTCGTCATCGTTTTCCGGAATGCGGAATACCTGCAGTCCGCAGTTGATGCCGCCGGTCTGTGCATTGATCTCATTGAACAGTTCGCCGTAGGTGTAGTGTTCGGTGTCCACATAGCCGAGAACGGATTTTAATACGCCCATGTACGGGATCAGATCGTTCGGCACATTTTTCGTATCAAACAACAAGCTTAAGTAACCGATGCCGTTCGTGAATACGTTGTGATGAAGAACCGTCGTTCCATCGACTTTATGCTCGTCATTGTAAAGTTTGACAGACTCACGTTTGATATCGCTTCGTTTCAGGAGCGGAATCGTCTCGAGTACTTCCTCGCTCTCCTCTTCTTCCTGATATGCTGCCAGCTCTTTGGTGTCAGCAATGATTTTCTCGATCTCTTCTTTTGACAGGCTCTCTTTGTATTTCTGCAGTTTTTCTGCGGTCTTTGCATCATTTTCTGCGGCAAGACCGGTCTTTGGAATGAGGGTCACGATGGAGGCATGGGTGTTGTCCAGCAGATACGTCTGGATCAGGTTTTCGAAATAGCCTTCTTTTGCCAGTTTTTTCAGCTCATCGTAGATCGCAAGCTGCTGCAGGTAGGCGAACGGTTTGTTCTCGTCGTACAGCCAGCTGTCGAAGACGTCAATGCCGTACATCAGGCCCTTCGGGAAGCTGGAGAAGTCCGCCTCACGGAAACGGAATTCGAAATAGTTGATGCCTGCCTCGATGGCTTTCTGATCCATGCCGTTTTTCACGATATCCTCGAGGGTGCCGCGGATGATGGACAGGAATTTTTCTTTCTCATTTTCATCGGCGTTCTTGGCTACGATGGAGAAGAATGGCTGCAGGATGCCGTCCTCGTAGGAGCCGTAAACATCTTTTCCGATGTGTGCGTCAAGGAGCGCCTGTTTGACCGGGGCTCCCGGTGCGTCAAGGAGTGCATACTCCAGAACAGAAAATGCCACGTTTAATTTTACATCCAGACCGCTGCCGATGACCATGTTGTAGGACAGGTACGCATTGTTTTCAAGCGGATCGCCGTCGAGTACCGGGTACTCGTGTACAATGTCGAGGATCTCTGCAAATGGTTTCTGATACGGAATTTCGGATTTTACTTCTTTTGCATCAAAATGGGACAGGTATTTTTCATCCATCCATGCCAGTTTTTCTTCCATATCCATGTTTCCGTACAGGTAGATATAGCTGTTGGACGGATGGTAATAGGTCTGATGGAATTTCAGAAAGTTTTCGTAGGTCAGGTTCGGGATGCAGGACGGATCTCCGCCGGATTCTACGCCGTACGGAGTGTCCGGGAACAGGGTGTTGAAGGTTTCACGCTCCAGGACATCGTCTGCGGAGGAGAAGGCTCCTTTCATCTCGTTGTATACAACACCGTTGTAGGTCAGCGGGCCGTCTTCGCTTTCCAGATGATAGCTCCAGCCTTCCTGACGGAAGATTTCGTCGTGTTTGTAAATGTTCGGGTAGAATACGGCGTCCATGTAGACATGCATCAGGTTCTGGAAGTCGGCATCGTTGGTGCTGGCTACCGGGTACATGGTTTTATCCGGGTAGGTCATAGCATTTAAGAAGGTGTTCAGGGATCCTTTGACGAGTTCTACGAAGGGATCCTTTAACGGGAATTCGCGGGAGCCGCAGAGGACGCTGTGCTCGAGGATGTGGGCTACGCCGGTGCTGTCGGCCGGCGGGGTACGGAACGCGATGTTGAATACTTTGTTGTCATCCTCCGTCTCGAGAAGCAGCACGCGGGCTCCGCTTTTGTTGTGGCGAAGAAGGTAGCCATGTGCGTGGATATCATCAATCTGCTGTTCCTGCAGCAGGGTATAGGCTTTGCAATGTTCTGCGTTCATTTTTGTATATCCTTTCTTGTTTTTCTTTATTATTTCCGGTTTTATGCAGTCAAAAACGGACCGCAGTGCCCGTTTACTGGGATTTTCTGCGGCCCTGTCGGTTTTTATTCTTCGTGGTCTGTTTCTGCGTCGGTAGTTTCCGCCTCATCCACATGATCTTTTACTTCGTCATTTGCAGCATTGTTCTGCGCATTTCTCTGCGCCTGAGCTGCGGCAGCCTGTGCCATCATCGCCTCGAGATTCGGGCGGACACTCTGCGCCTGGGCTCCCATGATTCTCTGGAGCTGTTCTCTGGTCAACAGAAGGTTGAAGCCGGACGGGTTGATGACGAAGCCTTTGGCCTGTTTCATCAGGTACGGCAGAAGGTGCTGGAACGGGATGGCTGCCAGACGGAGTTTTGCCTGCGGATCCGGACGGAATTTCTGGAATTCACCAATATCGGAAAACAGCGGCTGGAAGATGTCTTCGTTCTGGTTTTTGATGTACGGGATGCGCACGTCTGGTCCCGGGTTGGCCGGATCGAATTCGCCCTGTACCTGGGAGATGTCGATGGCAAGGATGAATTTGCTTCGCATCAGGTTGACAAGCATTTCTTCTTCGAGTTCACGCAGGTGCTGCATGCGCTCGGCATCGTCTCTTCTCTGGTTTGGTTTGCGGAGCTCCTGCAGGAAATAGACTACAGTGAGCTGTACGCCAGGGTTGAGGACCGGAAGATGCTGTTTGTTCATTTTTTCCATGTCCGGTTTCGGGAAGATCTGCTCCAGCTCGATGCGGCGGGTCTGACCGCCTTCGTGGAAGATGACCATGTTGACACCTTCTGCGTAGAGGCCCATATAGAAGTTCGGCATCTGCTTGCGCAGTACTTTTACGGTAAGCAGCGGGGTATTCTTCTCTACATAGGATTTTGCAAATTCTTTAGCTGCTTCTTCTTCGGTAAACATATATACCTGATCGTCAAAGGTTTCCGGATCGCACTCTACGTATGGGAGTTTCGTGATCTGGGAAAATGTGACATAGATGATTTCCATGCTCTGAAATTTCTTCATTGTGAAGCTGTTGTCTACTGTCATTTGTGGTTGAGTCCTTTCTTCGCTCTTAGAGGATATGGTATCCCCAAAATATCTATGTGACATTATATCATACTTTTGGTGGGTTGCCAAAGGTTTTCTTTGGGTGTGACGGACCGCGCAGACCAAAGCTGTCGAAACGGGGCCTGACTTTGCATGACGGCGGGAGAGGGCTTTTTGTAGTCTGTAATTGGGGCGTGCAGACTACGGAAATGTTTTTTAACACATTCTAGTTAATCGCTTTGGCATTGGGGTAGATTTTTTCCATTCGGACGTCCGGGAAATGGGCATCTATGGTCTGCTCGATGGCATTAGCTGCAGGCTTTTGGTGGGCGCGTTCGTCGTATCGGGCGAGAGCAAGGGTAGATACGAGCATGTTGGCCACCATGAACACGATCAGGATCCAAGTGATGATTTTTCCGAATTTCATCGGGATTTTTTCAATCCAGCGCGAAATGACAGGATAGAATTTTTTGAGCCAGACGACGGCGGCTATTCCCCAGAAGAAACAGTACAGGAGGTTGATACGGCCTCCGAGGTTGAAGGGAATGTCGCTGTAGTCCCAGAAGACTTTTCCGAATACGATTTCGGTGAACACACTGCAGATGTATTCGTAGGCTCCGCCGAGGAAGGTACCAAAGGCAAACAGGAATCCATCGGAGCGGTCGCGGTAGTTGTAGAGGAACCAGGTAGCGAGGGCGATGGCCAGGCCCCAGACGATGCTGAACGGGCCCCAGACAAGGCTGCTGCGGCTCATCCAGACACCGGCGGTGATGCGGCAGAATATGGTTTCTGTAATATCGCCCAAAAATGCGCCGATGATGAAGAGAAGAACGATTTTGTAAAAGCTGCATCCTTCGGCAAATACGCCGGTTTCTGTTTTCTCTTTTTTCTCCGGAACTGGCTGTACGGCCGGATAGGCACGTTCCACACGACGCTCCAGATAGCGGTAAACACGGACAGAAAGGCGTCTGGTGAAGGCGTCGATCTGATCGTTCATAGCGCTGATCCGCGGCATTTTTTTCGTGATGTGGTGCAGAACAGCATAGGAACCGACGGCATCTACTACCAATATACCAAAGAGAATCCAGGATGTGATATGCAGGAAACCGGCCGGAATTAAATGAAGAACTGTAAAGCAGAGGCGATTGCCGATTTTCATGGCAAGCAGTCCTAAAATTCCCCATAGTACAGAATACTGAAGGCAGATATAGCCGTCCATGTTCCATTTTTTATTGGAATAGTCCCACCATTTGCCATGGCCAATGCGTTCCAGTGCGTGACCGGCCAGCCACTCGACTGCGGTAGCGATAATCATACAGCCAAGGAACAAAAAGACGGGGCTTGACTGCAGTTCATACAGATAACGTGTCATAAAGACAGCTGTGATTCCATAGATGGCGCAGAGCGGACCATTTAAGAATCCTCTGTTTACCATATGTTTTTTCCGGATCGCGGCCACAGAAGTTTCCAGAAGCCATCCAAGGAAGGCGTAAAAGAAAAACAGGCCGAGATAGTCATAAATTGTATAGTTCATGTTCTTCTCTCTATTCTTTCATTATTTTTGCTATTTTAAGGATTTTATTTTCCACTGAATCCCTTGTATACTCTCCAGTATTTTGTTTTTATTTTTATCCTGCAAATAAGATGGATTTAATTTTGCTTTTTTATACTGCAAATATGTTCCTTCTGTTTTCTGAATCAGCAATTTTGTAAAATATTGTTCCCAGCTAAAAAACTCTGTGCTGTCGATATAATCTTCTGGATTTTCCAGAATTTTACGAACCTCTTTGTCCTGTAAAAGATCTGAATTTAAAATCAGCCATTCAAAAGACTCCGGTAAATATAAATGTACGTTCTGTTTTTCCTCTATTTTATTGCTGAGAAGATTCATTTCTGCTCCAATTGCAGCACCGTCCGCAATAATACAGGTTTCTTCTGTTCCTGCCTTGCCGATCATTTCCGGTATTTTTGTTTTTCCACCAGCGCTTTCACATGTAATATTCCTTTCTGCACATACATTTTCAAAAAATTGATACCCAGAATTGGAATCTTCCGTAATTATTTTTTGTACTCTAACAGGAAGCCGTGCTGTTTTGGGATAGATCTGATACATTTTCTGATATATTTTTCTGGTATCTCTGTATTTTCCGGAAACATGCAATCCATAAATCTCTTCTACACTATACGGCAAATTATATAAGTTTTCTCTCGTAATCAATACAAAATAGTTTTCTGAACCCCGTATGGCAGAAGCAAATTCTTCTGTTTTTATAAAATAATTCTCCTCGTCTATGAAAAAGATGCTTTCCCGGCTGTTTTCCAAAATAATTTTCCAATTAACACCTTCCAGCACTCTGCACGGTACTTCACAGGAAACGTTGATTCCGCTGGACTCCCCTAAATTTTCTGCCTGCCGGATCATATTTACCAGTGTTGTTTTTCCTGATGCACTATCCCCCTGGATGATTGTAATATTACGCTTTATCACAAATTCATAATGAACTCTGTTATTTTGAATAATAACTCTTTTCTTTCCCTTCATACATCCACCTATACATAAGCCTCGGCAACATCTACAAATTCGGACATATTTCGCACAATAGTCCCTGTATTTAAAATCAGGATTTCAAAAGGATCTTTGCCAAACCGCATCACATGACGCAGATTAATCGTCAGATCCTTTTGCTCTCCTAATTTTAAAATCCATTTTGCACAATTATCTCCACATACGGAGGCATTAAAGATCTTTCCGTCTGTATCGTATGCCATCAGCAGCAACGTTTTGATTCCTCCGGATAAATCTTTCGGTGGAATCGGACCAAGCACCGGGCTGTCAATCAGATGCGCACTGATTACCTCCGAGCGATCCACATCGCGGATCATTTCTTTTGCCAGTGGCGTGGTCAGCCATTCATCTTCATAACAATTATCAAAATAGGTTGGCGGATGATAGATTGCACCTTTCATTTCTCCAAGATATATTTTCAACATAATAAAATTCCTCTCGCTAACGCTCATTATATCGTGATACGCACATTATACCATATCTCAAAGCCTTCTTGCGCAAAAATGTATCGTTTGTCAACATTTTCCGGGATAAAAATGTTGACAAACGATACAAAACTATTGCCAAATGTCGCTAATTCATTTTTTCTCCCAAAAAGAAAGAAGCCATACTCTCTCAAGTATGACTTCTCTCCTTTTTCAAATTCTTTTTAAGGAAAAAGAATTACTCTTCTTCTGCGCCGTACAGTTTTACGAGTTTGTTCAGGTAAGTGTAACGGTCTTTTGCTTCCTGCTCGTTCTTGCCGAACAGTCTTTCTGCTTTCGCCGGGTTTGCACGTTTCAGAGAGTTGTAACGTACCTCGCCGTTCAGGAATTCCTGATAATCTCCTGACGGAGCCTTGGAATCCAGTGTGAATGCGCTCTTGCCTTCTGCAGCGAGTGCCGGGTTGAAGCGGAAGCAATGCCAGTATCCGGTCTGAACAGCGAGCTGCTCCTCGGTCTGTGCTTTGCTCATACCTTTCTTGATACCATGGTTGATACATGGAGCGTAAGCGATGA
>ERZ773218.3124-NODE-3124-length-11321-cov-16.988461_pt1 | contig 11321 bp, 9 predicted proteins | sample MGYA00580527_ERZ773218 | MGnify/ENA primary metagenome ERZ773218 (study PRJEB29015, sample SAMEA2737763) | human gut metagenome | biome: human gut; feature: human-associated habitat; material: faeces | place: China | collected 2012 ...
AGCAGGTGGAAGAGTTTGTGGCCAACGTGCTGCAGCCCATCTTTGACGCCAACCCGGATGCTGTGGAACAGCACGCAAATCTGAGCGTCTAAACGTGATTTTACAGGAAAAGAGGCTGTTGCCGCAGGCAACGGCCTCTTTTCTGCACACAGAAGGAGTTTTTATGAGACTCGATAAATATTTAGCCGAGACGGCCCAATGCACCCGGAGCGAGGCGAAGGCACTGCTGGCGAAAGGCCGCGTCACGGTCAACGGCGCGGTCTGCAAGAAAGGGGATACCCAGCTGAAAGAGGCTGACGCCGTGGCGGTGGACGGCAAGGCGCTGGCCTACCGGCAGTTCGTCTACCTTATGCTCAACAAGCCCGAGGGCGTCGTCAGCGCCTCCACCGACAAGCGGGACACGACGGTCGTGGATCTGGTGGGGGATGCCTATCCCCGGCGGGAGCTGTTCCCGGCCGGGCGGCTGGACAAGACCAGCACCGGTTTCGTCCTGCTGACGGACGACGGCGGCTTTGCCCACGACATCCTTGCGCCCAGGCGCCATGTCTCCAAGACCTACACCGTCGTCATCGACACACCGCTGACGGAAGAGATGAAGGCCGGCTTTGCCGCAGGCGTTACCCTTGCCGACGGCACGGCCCTTTCGTCGGCGGAAGCGTCCGCCCTCACCCCCGACGGGCTGACGGTCCGCGTCCTGCTCAGGCAGGGCGTGTATCATCAGATCAAGCGGATGTTCGGCGTCTACGGTGCGGGCGTCAACGCCCTGCACCGGGACGCCATCGGCGGGCTTGCGCTGGACGAGAGCCTTGCCCCGGGCCAGTGGCGGGAGCTGACAGCCGACGAGGTGGCGAAAATTACCACGGGGTAAAGGACTGCTTTTCACCCGGTTTTCAAAAAAGTATCACATTTTACCGGTAAAATAGCCCTCAGAACCACGCAGAAAGGCCCTTTTTGGCCCGAAAATGACCCCGAAAGATAATTTCAACAAGAAAGAAGAATTTTTTTTGGTGAAATATGTTGCAAAAGTAAATTCTTTTGTGTAAAATATAAAATGTAATGCGGCGAAATTGTTAAAAATCACAATCCCGCCCACCTGCGGTTTGCACAAGAGAGGAAAAGGGGTATCCATTTATGGCCAATAGAGTATTTCAGAGCGTGATCTACCAGATGAAGGACGCGATCGACCGCGTGGTCGGCGTGGTGGATGAGACCGGCGCTGTCATCTCCTGCTCGGAGCTGAATCTGATCGGCGAGGTGCGCGAGGGCTTTATGGCAGAGCGTCTGACGGCCGGTGACCGCTTCGTGCGGGATGGCTACACCTACCAGCAGTTCTCCAGCGCAAAGCATAACGATTATGCCGTTTTTGTGGAAGGTGCGGACGAGACTGCAGGCCAGTTTGCCGCTGTGCTGTCCATCAGCCTGCAGAGCATCAAGCAGTATCACGACGAGAAGTTCGACAAAGCCAACTTTATCAAGAACGTGGTGCTGGACAACATCCTGCCCGGCGACATCTACGCCAAGGCCCGTGAGCTCCACTTTGCCACCGACGTCTCCCGCGTGGTGTTCATCGTCCGCGTCACCAGCGGCGGCGACATTTCCGCTTACGACGTGGTGAGCAGCCTGTTCCCCGACAAGCAGAAGGACTTCGTCTTCAACATCAGCGAGACGGACACCGTCCTGGTCAAGGAGATCCGCAAGGGCATCGACCGCACCGATATGGAGAAGCTGGCCGCCAGCATCGTGGACACCCTGTCCGGCGAGCATTACATCAAGGCTGTCGTGGGCATCGGCACCCCCATCGCCAACGTGAAGGACCTGGCTACTTCCTTTAAGGAAGCACAGATCGCCATGGAGGTCAGCAAGGTGTTCGACACCGAAAAGCAGATCATCCGCTACGACAATCTGGGCATCGCACGTCTTATCTACCAGCTGCCCACCACGGTCTGCGAGATGTTCCTGCGCGAAGTGTTCAAGCAGGGCAGCATCGAGAGCCTGGACCAGGAGACCCTGTTCACCATCCAGCGCTTCTTCGAGAACAACCTGAACGTCTCCGAGACCAGCCGCGGCCTGTTCGTCCACCGCAACACGCTGGTGTATCGTCTGGAAAAGATCAAAAAGCTGACCGGCCTGGACCTGCGTGAGTTCGACGACGCTATCGTCTTTAAGGTAGCGCTGATGGTCAAGAAGTACCTGTCCAACAACCCGGCCAAATATTGATGCAACCGCCGCACAGGGTTCCCTGTCCGGCACAGGAACCGGCCGCTCGACCCCGATGCTGGCCGGTTCTTTTTGCCTGTGGAAATGACCCCTTGCAGGCAGAACAGGCTGCAGGGGTCTTGACCATCAAAAAACTTTGATGTCAGGAGTAAAAGCGTTCCATGATTGATTTTGAACACGTCTCCAAAGAGTACAAAAAGGGCGGACGCCTGGCCCTGGAGGACATCAACCTCCATGTGGACGACGGCGAATTCGTCTTTCTGCTGGGCCATTCCGGTGCCGGCAAATCCACGCTGCTCAAGCTCATCCTGCGCGAGGAGCTGCCCACCTCCGGCAAGGTGACGGTGCTGGGCAAGGATGTTGCCCACCTGCGCCGCCGCAAGGTACCCTATCTGCGCCGTCAGATGGGCATCATCTTCCAGGACTTCCGCCTCATCCCTTCCATGACGGTGTACGAGAACATCGCCTTTGCCATGCATGTGACCAACGTCAAGCGCAGCGTCATCCGGGAGCGGGTGGAATACATGCTGGAGCTGGTGCATCTGGAGGATAAGGCCAAGGTCTACCCGGACACCCTGTCCGGCGGTGAGCAGCAGCGCGTGGCCGTGGCCCGTGCGCTGGCCCACAGCCCCAAACTGGTGATCGCCGACGAGCCCACCGGCAACATCGACCCGGAGCTGAGCCTGGAAATGATGGAGCTGCTGGAGCGGGTGAGCCAGACGGGCATCACCGTGCTGGTGGTCACCCATGAGCACGAGCTGGTGCACCGCTTCCATCAGCGGGTGGTCACCCTGAAAAATGGCCGCATCATCTCGGATATCCCGGCAGACCCGGAGGCCATTGCGGCCCGCTCTGCCGAGCTGAACGCCTGGAAGGATCTCACCGAACCGGTGGACGACGAACCGGACGAGCAAAACGATGAAACGAAGGAAAAGGAGGCGGCGACGGTATGAGGATCTCGACCTTTTTCTTTCTGACCCGGCGCGGCCTGCGCAATCTGGGCAAGCACTGGGCCATGACCATTGCCTGCATCGCGTCCCTGAGTGTCTGCATGACCCTGAACAGCTTTGCCAGTCTGGCAGAGGTGAACGTGGACAGCATGGTGTCCTATCTGGGCAGCCAGAACGAGACCGTGGTGTACCTGGACCCTGACTGCGACGACGCCACCGCCACCCAGGTGGGAGAAAAGCTCTCTACCATGCCGGGGGTCAGTGGGGTGCAGTATGTGTCCAAACAGGACGTGCTGAACATCTACCGGGGCTATATGGAGGACTATTCCTCCCTGTGGGACGAGTTCGAGAGCGACAACCCCTTTAAGGCAAACTACCGGGTCACCATTTCGGACCTGAGCCAGATGGCTGCCATGAGCAAAAAGATGCAGGCCATCCCCGGGGTGTACAGCGTGGCTGCTCCGGTGGAGATGACCAACGTGTTCGTGGAAGTGCAGCAGGCGGTCACCAAGGGCGGGCGGCTCATCGTGCTGGTGCTGATGATCGTCAGCATCATCACCGTGGGCAGTACCATCCGCCTGAGCGTGTTTGCCCGTCGGCGTGAAATCGAGATCATGAAGTATGTGGGTGCCACCAATGCGCTGGTCACCCTGCCCTTTGTGGTCGAGGGCCTGGCCATGGGCCTGATCTCCGGCGCCCTGACGGCGGGCGTGAGTCTTGCCGCCTACTCCTATACCGTCAGTGCTGCCAGCACCCTGGGAGGCCTGTGGCAGATGATCATGGGCCATGCCCTGGTGCCGGTGGCCAACGTCTGGCCCACCGTCGTGATCTACAGCCTGGCGGGCGGCGCTCTGGTGGGCGGCCTGGGCAGCATGTTCTCCATCCGCAAGCATCTGAATGTCTGACCGAAAGGAGACGTCCATGAAAAAAGCAATGCACGCAAAACCTTTCCGGCTCCACGCACCGGGCCACAAAGCCCGTCATGCCCGGCCGGAAAGCCCCCGCACCCGCGTGGTGCGTGCGGTGAGCCTGTGCCTGGCCTGCATCTGCCTGCTGGTCACGGCCACGGTATACCCGGCTTCGGCGGCCACGGGCAGCAGCAGTATGTCCAGCCTGCAGAACAAGCTGAACAAGCTGTCGCAGTCCATCAAGCTGCATGAACAGGAACTGAACGATGCCAAAAAGAAAGAAGCTGCCGCCAAGGCGCTGGAAAGCGAACTGAAGGAGCGCGTCAGCGTCATTCAGGACCAAATCAGTGTGCTCAGCGGGCAGATCGCCTCGGTGCAGAACAGCATCGGCCAGAAGGAACAGGAGATCAGCGTCAAGGAGACCGAGATCGCCGAAAAGGAAACGGAGATCGAGGAAAAGGAGCTGGAGATCCAGGACCAGTGGAGCGACTTCAAAAAGCACATGGCCGCCATGCAGGAGCTGCGGGACGGCGGCAGCGTGGCCATGCTCAGCGCGGTGAACGACCTGTATGAACTGCTGACCTTCAACGAGGTCATGCAGGACATCTCGGTGAAGGACACCGAGATCATGGACAACATGAAAACCGCCAAGGCCGGGCTGGAAGCCGACAAGACCGCGCTGGAAAGTGACCGTGCCGAGCTGGTGAGCCAGAAGGCCGACCTGCAGAGCCAGAAGAAAGAGCTGGACAGCCAGAACAGCCAGATGCAGTCCAAGCAGAGCGAGCTGAACAGCAGCATCTCGGCGGCCAAGATGTCGGCGGCTGATGCAAAAAAGGCCCAGGCTGCCGCACAGGCCGCCATCGAGTCGGACGAGCTGAACTACGAGGCCGTGAAGAGCCAGATCCAGAAACTCATTGCGCAGGCGGCTTCCAGCCAGCCTCAGCTGAGCTTTACCGGCTTTATCTGCCCGCTGAAAAGCTACAGCCGCATTTCCAGTGAGTACGGCTGGCGCAAGAACCCGGTGTCCGGCGTGAACAAGCTGCATGCCGGCATCGACCTGGCTGCCGGCGGCGGCACCCCCATCTACGCAGCCGCCAGCGGCTATGTGCAGGTGGCAGGCTGGTCCAGCGGCGGCTACGGCAACTATGTCATCATCTACCACGGCAAAATGTCCGACGGCAACACCTACAGCACCCTGTACGGCCATATGCGGTCGGTGGCCACCAGTGCCGGCAAGTACGTCAAGCAGGGCGAGCTCATCGGCTATGTGGGCAGCACCGGCAATTCCACCGGCAACCACCTGCATCTGGAGGTGTGGAAGGGCGGCAGCAAGGCCAACGCCGTCAACCCCCGCGGCTACATCCCGTTCCCGCACAATTGATCCATCGTGAAGGAGTCTGGTTTTTATGAACGAACAAAAACGTAAGCGGATGCTGCGCATCGCCTGCCTGCTGCTGGCAGGGGTGTTTGTGCTCTCGCTGCTGGGCAGTATTTTCATGATGCTGCTGTTCTGACAGGGAGGAAGCTGACATGAACCGTAAAATCTCCATCGGCATGGCGGTCACCATCGTGATCCTTGCCATGACGGTCACTTTTTCCATCACCATGCTGGTGGCCATGCGTCTGTTTGACAGCACGGTGAGCAGCGTCAAGGAAAAAGAGAGCATGTACAACAAAATCGCAGAGGTGGACCGCTACGTCCGCAGCAACGATTATTACACCATCGACGAAAACACGCTGTACGACCGCCTGACCGCAGGCTACCTGCTGGGCACCGGCGACAAGTACGCCCGCTACTACAACGCTACCGCCTACACCGAGCTGGTCAATGTGCAGAACGGCACCATCCTGGGCATCGGCGTGGAGCTGGGTCTGGACCAGACCGGCTACGCCAAGGTGACCAAGGTATACGACGGCTCGCCTGCCCAGGAAGCCGGCATCGTGGTGGGCGACTACATCACCGCCGTGGGCGACACCGACGTCAAGAGCCTGACCACCGTGGATGCGGTGCAGTCCCGCCTGCAGGGCGAGGCCGGCACCACCGTCACCGTGACCTGGCTGGACAGCGCGGCATCCTCCCATACGGCCGACCTGACCCACTCCGGCTACACCAGCACCACGGTGGACTATCAGATGCTGGGCGATGTGGGTTATATCAAGATCCGTCAGTTCGACGGCAGCACCCCCAGTGAGCTGGACTACGCCATCCGCGCCCTGAGCGCCAATGGTGCCGCCAGCCTGGTGTTTGACCTGCGTGACAACGGCGGCGGCATTCTGGATGACGCCATCAGCTGCATCAATCTGATCGCGCCGGAGGGCACGGTGGCCTACGCCGAGGATAAAAACGGCAACCGCACCGTGGTGGGCAGCAGCGACAGCGAGACCGAGACGGCCCTGCCTCTGGTGTGTCTGGTAAATGGTAGCACCGCCAGCGCAGCGGAGCTGTTCGCCGCCAGCCTGCGCACCATGAGCGGTGCCCGTCTGGTGGGCACCACCACCATGGGCAAGGGCACCATCCAGAGCAGCCCGCAGCGCCTGTCGGACGGCAGCGCCGTGAGCATCACGGTGGCAAAGCTGCTCTGCGGCGACGGCACCAGCTTTGACGGCACGGGCCTGAGCGTGGATGTGGAGCGCGCCCTGAGCGCGGATGAAGCCAACTCCTATCTGGACTACACCCCGACCACGGACCCGCAGGTCCAGCGCGCCGTGAGCGCAGCCCAGCAGCTCAGCGGCACCACAACCGTGGCCGGTGCCAACGACAGTGCTTCTTCTGCCGCTGCTTCGGAGGCTGCCGACAGCACCGCCGCTGACGCCGAGACTGCACCGGAGACGGATGCACCGGAAGGATCGGCAGACACTGCACAGAGCGAAGCGGCGGCCGATTCTGCGGCACAGTAAATAATTAGAACACCCCCAAAGGCTGCTGCATACCCTGCAACAGCCTTTTTCTGAGAAAGGATGGCCTCCATGCCCGAACTGACCGACATTTCCGTGATCCGTGCCCTGTGCGAAAAATACGATTTTGCGCTCTCCAAGGGCTTTGGACAGAACTTCATCATCAATCCGGGCATCCCCACCAAGATCGTGGATGCCAGTGGGGTGGACAAGCGCTACGGCGTCATCGAGATCGGCCCCGGCATCGGTGTGCTGACCAAAGAGCTGGCCAAGCGTGCCGCCAAGGTGGTGTCCATTGAGGTGGACGAGCGCCTGCCGCCGCTGCTGGCCGAGACCATGGCCGGGGTGGACAACTTCAAGCTGGTGCTGCAGGACGTGCTGAAGGTGGACCTGAAAGCCCTCATTGCGGCAGAGTTCCCGGGCATGCCGGTGGCCGTGTGCGCCAACCTGCCCTATTACATCACCAGCCCCATCGTCATGAAGCTGCTGGGCGACCGCCTGCCCATCGAGAGCCTGACCGTGATGGTGCAGAAGGAAGCCGCCGACCGCTTGGCCGCCGTGCCCGGCACCCGGGCTTCCAGTGCCATCAGCTGTGCAGTGAACTACTACGCCGCCTCCAGGCTGATGTTCACCGCTGCGCCGGGCAGCTTTTACCCGGCCCCCAAGGTCACCAGCGCCGTGGTGCGCATGGACATCCGCCCCACCCCCGCCGTGCAGGTGGAGGACGAAGACGGCTACTTTGCACTGATCCGTGCGGCCTTTGGCCAGCGCCGCAAGACTGCGGCCAACGCCATTGCAGGCGGCCTGAACCTGCCCAAGGAAAAGGTCATTGCCGCCATTGAGGCGTCCGGGTTCGACGCCCGCATCCGCCCCGAGGCCCTTACCCTGGCCGATTTTGCAAAGATCCAGCAGGCCCTTGCCTGACCGGACTGCAAACAGAAAGCCCTGCCGCTTGATTTTCAGCGGCAGGGCTTTTATGCGGTCGGTTATTGCGGCTGCTCCGCAGACGGTTCGTAGCGGAAGCGCTGCAGGGTCTGCTCCAGTGCGTTCAGGTCCACCGGCTTGGACAGGTGGGCGTTCATGCCGGCGTCCAGGCTCTTTTTGACGTCCTCGGCAAAGGCGTTGGCTGTCATGGCGATGATGGGAATGGTCCGACCCAGCGGGTTTGCACCGCTGCGGATCGTCCGGGTGGCTTCGTAGCCGTCCATGCCGGGCATCTGCACGTCCATCAGGATGGCGTCGTACTCGCCGGGGGCCACGGTCCGGAATTTCTCCACGACCTCGGCACCGTCGCGGCAGATGGTGCAGGAAGCGCCCTGCATCTCCAGCAGGGACTGCAGGATCTCGGCGTTGATCTCGTTGTCCTCGGCGCAGAGGAAGCGCATCCCGTGCAGCGACGGGCTGTCCTGCGCCGGGGCAGGGCAGACGGCGGGTGCTGCCTGCACCGTTTCTTCGCAGATCTTGAAGTCCAGCACCACCTCGAAGCGGGTGCCCTTGCCCAGCTGGCTTTGCAGCGTGATGACACCGCCCATCATGTCCACGATGTTCTTGGTGATGGCCATGCCCAGACCGGTGCCCTGCACCTTGTTGGTCACCGAATTCTCGGCCCGGCTGAAGGACTCGTAAATGTGCTTCTGGAACGCTTCGCTCATGCCGATGCCGTTGTCGGTAACGGTGAACTTGTAGCGGGCATAGTGGCCGCTGCGGAGGATCTCCTCCACATTCAGCGAGATGCTGCCGCCATGGCCGGTGTACTTGACCGCATTGGACAGGATGTTGAGCAGTACCTGCCGCAGGCGGGTGGCGTCGCCTTCCACATTCTCGTGGAGCAGATCGTGGACCTGTACGGTGAACTGCTGGTCCCGCAGCACGGCCTGCTGGCGGATCACGCTGTCCACCTGCGCGATCTGCTCGGCCATGCGGAAGGGCTGGATGTTCAGGGTGGCCTTGCCGCTTTCGATCTTGCTCATGTCCAGGATCTCGTTGATGAGGTTCAGCAGATGCCGGCTGGCGGTCTTCAACTTGTCAATGTAGCCCTGCAGCTTGCCCGGGTTTTGCAGGTCGTTTTCCATCAGGCTGGCCAGGCCCACGATGGCGTTCATCGGGGTACGGATGTCGTGAGACACGTTGCTCAGAAAGGTGGTCTTGGCCGAGCTGGCGCTCTCCGCCTGCTGCAGGGCCGCCCGCAGCTCTCGCTGGCTTTCCTGCAATTTCTGGTTCAGCTTCCGGGCCTGCCGGGCGGCTTCCTTGGCGTTTGCCTCAGCGATGCGCGACCGGCGCAGCGAGACAAGGATGACCGCCAGGATCATCCCGAAGAAGGTGATCAGCATCACGGAGACGACAAGAAAATTATCCTTTACAAAGTCGGTCACGGTCACCTTTTCCAGCGAGGCCTCGTACATGGGCAGCGCACCCGTCAGCATGGAGGCCGGGATCGTGCGCAGGGTCTTGTTCAGGATCGACATTAGGGTGACATCTCCGCGTGCCACGGCAAAAGAGACATTGCCGTCCTGCGTGAGGAAAACGCTGTGGAGTCTTTTGTCCTCACGGTACTTCGCGACCTCGCCCGATTCGGCAAGCAGGCAGTCGTTTTCGCCGCTGCGCACGGCTGCCTCGGCATCCTTCAGGGAATTGTACTCGACGATGTTCCAGTCCGGATAGCAGTAAGAAACGTACCATTTCAGCAGCAGGTCATCCTTCAGCAGGGCAACGGTGTTCGCATGGTTCTCGTTGAAATAAGTCTGCGCCGTGACCGCCGCCATGTTCAGGGTCAGGACCGTGTTGGACAGAACGAAGTTGTTCTCTTCCGCTACATAGGGGTTCTGGGCAAAATGGAAAATGAGGTCGATCTGGCCGTCTTTCAAGGCCTGGACCTCCTCTTCCATGGAATCATACCTGACCAGTGAAAAATCCAGCTTCTGGTTGCTGATGCTGTCGGATGCAAAGGTGATGTAGTCGTTGATCACCCCCACCAGCTGCCCGCTCTCCGGCACATAGGTACTGATGCCGGCATCGCTGGTCAGAAAACCGATCCGGATGTCTCCATGCTGCGTGACCCAGTCCTGTTCCTCACGGGACAGCACAGGCGTATAGGAGGCAGAAAGATACCGCTGGTGCAGCTCGTCGGCGTAAAACGGCTTGTCGAATTCCATCTTGCGCATGGCGTGATCCAGCTCTTCCTTCAGGTCCTGCCGGGTCCTGCTGATGGCAAAGTAGATGTCGGAGCCGCCGGTCTGGGCAATGGCAGACATGCTGTATTCCACCCAGCCAGGCGTCTCGGTGGAAATGACGCAGTCGATCTCGCGGTCCTGCGCCTGCTGCTTGTTCTGCTCGAAGCTGTTGGACCACACATATTGCAGATGCAGGCCGTGATCCTCCTCCCACTGATAGAACTGGGCGGCCTGCACGCTGGTTTTCAGCAGGGCGATGCGTTTGCCGTTCAGAGTGCGCAGGTTCGAGGCCGAAATGTCCGTGTGGGCCAGGTCGGCATACAGATAATAGATTTCCCGGCCCATCGGCAGCTCACTGAACAGCATGTCCTGTGCACGGTCCTCGGTGTAGGAAACACCAGCCATCAGGTCGATCTCGCCGTTTTTCATCATCTGGAGCAGGTCCGACCAGCCGGCCTTGACGTATTCGTAAGTCCAGCCGGTGTATGCCGCGACCGACTGCTCGTATTCGTAGGCATAGCCGCTGCGCTCGCCGTTCTTGCCCGTGATATTGTAGGCGTCCTCATACCAGCCCACACGCACCACTTTTGACGCGGCTCCCGCTGCGTGTGCAGGAAGCGGCAGCAGCGCAAGCAGGCACGCCAGCGCTGCCAGAAGGCAGGCCCATCGGCGCAGATTCACCCTGATCTGACACATAAACAACTCTCCTCACAGAAATCCTCTGGGTTTGTCCGCCGTTAAGGCTGCTGCCGCAGGCTCCGCACCGGGAAGCAGACGGCATTTCTGCATAATATCCCAATTGATTATAGCGCTGCAAACCCCACCTTGCAAGCGGTTTTATCGGTTTGATACGGCCAAAAACGCTGCCGGCGGGGCGCTGTGCCCGCAGCCCGCACCGGCGCGGCATGGCTCTGCCTGCCGGAACATGCCTGCTGCTGCACAGCCCGGGAAACGAACCGTTGAACGAACAGGAAAAAAGTGCTCACGCTGCCCGACGCTTCCCATCCGAGAACACGAGTGGATATTGACAATTTGCGTGGTTTCTGCTATCCTATAAACCAGTGATTTGTCACAGGCGGAAGGCATTATCAATCGGCAGACCGCCCTCCGGAAAACAATAAAATAAGCTGGTGTGGCGCAATGGCAGCGCAACTGATTTGTAATCAGTGGGTTGCAGGTTC
>ERZ773218.3135-NODE-3135-length-11289-cov-3.614474_pt1 | contig 11289 bp, 9 predicted proteins | sample MGYA00580527_ERZ773218 | MGnify/ENA primary metagenome ERZ773218 (study PRJEB29015, sample SAMEA2737763) | human gut metagenome | biome: human gut; feature: human-associated habitat; material: faeces | place: China | collected 2012 ...
TTTTATAACAGGTGATATATGGAAGATTTATTGGAAAAGAGAAAAAAACTGATCTGTGAGCTGGTGGAGGACGAAAAGTACGTCCCGATGAAAGAAAAGGAGCTCGCAATCTTCATGCAGGTAAAACCGGAAGACCGGCGCGAGCTAAAACGTATTTTGGAGGAGCTTCTGGAAGAGGGAAAAATAGAGCAGACCAAGCGCGGACGGTATGTGCGCGCAGAAAAGAAGCTCCTGCATGCAGTTGGTTTGTACCAGTCGAGTGAAAACTTTGGCTTTGTCGTGCCGGACAACAAAAAGCTGCCGGATATTTTTATCCCGCGGGAAAAGAAAAAGGATGCCTATGACGGTGCGAAGGTCGTTGCAGAATATATCGAGAGTCGGGAAGAGGGCAAAAGTCCGGAGGGCGAGATCATAGAGGTGCTGGGCGGAAGAGATGAGCCGGGCATCGATATGCTCTCTGTTGTGCGTGCCCTTGGCATTCCGGATGAATTTCCGGAAAAGGTATTGAATCAGGCGCAGCGCGTCTCCAAGCCGGTCAGCGAGACGGATTGCGTGATGCGGCGAGATCTCCGGGCGGTACGGATGGTGACGATCGACGGCGAGGACGCCCGGGACCTGGATGATGCAGTCAGCCTTGAAGAAAAAGACGGCAGATGGCTGCTGGGTGTTCATATTGCGGACGTTGCAGACTATGTGCAGGAAAATTCCGCGCTGGACTGGGAGGCAAAGGAACGGGGAACGAGCGTTTATCTGCCGGATCGCGTGATTCCCATGCTTCCTAAGGAGCTGTCCAACGGGTGCTGCTCGCTAAATGCCGGGGAAGACCGACTGGCACTGTCGTGCCTGATGGAAGTGGACAAGGGCGGAACTATCGGCAATTACGAGATCGTGGAATCGGTGATCCGTGTGGACAAGCGCATGAGCTATACGCAGGTGCAAAAAATTCTGAACGGCGACGAAGCCCTTTGGGAAGCATACCGCGACGAAGCGCCGATGCTTACAGAGATGGCGAAGCTTTCGAAGGTGCTTCGGCAGAAGCGAAAAGAGCGCGGCGCGGTGGATTTTGATTTTCCGGAAAGCAAGATCGAACTGGATGAAAACGGCGAGCCGTTGTCGATTCACCCGCATGAGCGAAACGACGCGACGAAGCTGATTGAGGATTTTATGCTGGCGGCAAACGAGACGGTGGCACAGCATTTTTACTGGCTGGAGGAGCCGTTTTTATACCGCGTACACGATAACCCGGATCCGGAAAAAATGCAGCAGTTGTCCGTATTTTTAGGAAATTTCGGTTATCGACTGCATATCGGGCGCAAACAGGGAAAGCGTCAGGAAAACGGGGCAGACGTCCATCCGAAGCAGCTGCAAAAGCTTCTGGATCAGATCGAAGGGACGCCGGAGGAAGCGATGCTGTCGAGACTGATTCTGCGCAGCATGAAGCGCGCGGTCTATTCGCCGGATTGCAGCGGACATTTTGGACTGGCAGCAACACATTATTGCCATTTTACGTCCCCAATCAGGCGATATCCCGATTTGCAGATTCACCGGATTATCAAGGAGTTTCTGCGGGGACGGTTAAACGAAAATCGAAAAGAGCATTATGAGGACATTTTAAACGGCGTGGCAAAGCATTCGTCCGAGACAGAGCGGCGTGCGGACGAGGCGGAGCGCATTTGTGAAAAGATGAAAAAGGCGCAGTATATGGAAAAACATATCGGGGAGACGATGGAAGCAGTCATTTCCGGTGTGACGGGCTGGGGCTTTTATGCAGAGCTTCCGAATACGGTAGAAGGACTGGTTCCGGTATCGAGCCTGCGCAGCGATTATTTTATCTTCGATGAAGAAAACTCTGCGCTGGTCGGCGAACACACAGGCAAAACCTATCAGCTGGGCGAAACGGTGACGGTTCGGGTGACGGGTGCAAACCGGTATGCCGGAACGGTGGATTTTGAGCTGGAAGAGGCGGAAAAGAGAGGAAACGATGGCAAAATCAGCACAGAAACTGGTCGCGAACAATAAAAAAGCATATCACGATTATTTTGTAGAGGAGACCTGGGAAGCCGGGCTTGCGCTCGCCGGAACAGAGGTAAAGAGCCTGCGCCTTGGAAAGTGCAGCATTAAAGAAGCGTTTATACAGGAAGACAACGGCGAAATGTACGTTTATGGCATGCATATTTCCCCCTATGAAAAGGGAAATCTGTTCAACAAAGATCCGCTGCGCACGAGAAAGCTTCTGCTGCACAAAGCGGAGATTTTAAAGCTTGCCGGAAAATGTAAGGAAAAAGGCTATACGATCATGCCGCTGCAGGTCTATTTTAAGGACGGGCGCGCAAAGATGGAGATCGGTCTCTGCCGCGGCAAAAAGCTCTACGACAAGCGGCAGGATATTGCAAAGAAGGATCAGCGCCGCGAGGTGGAGCGCGAATTTAAGGTGAAAAATCTGTACTAAATTGCAGGATGTCTGCCAATATGCTATGATTGTAAATTGTAATAGTTCGTTCCTGCGAAACTGCAGCGGATCGGAAAGGAGACCGATTTCATGAAAGCATTGAAAGAGCTTTTGAGTGAGCTTACCTTTACCTGTGAAAGAGGAAATCTGGAAAAAGAAATTACGGCGGTCGTTTATGACTCCCGAAAAATTGTAGAAGGCTGTCTGTTTGTCTGCATCAAGGGGGCAAATTTTGACGGACATCAGGCTGCCGCAGAGGCTGCAGAGAAAAAAGCGGCTGCGATTATCGTGTCCCAAGATGTAGAGCTTCCGAAACAGTCGGAAACGACCCTGATCCGGGTGGAGGATACCCGCTATGCCCTCGCGTTCGTATCTGCGGCGTGGTTTGACCATCCGGCAAAAAAACTGACGACGATCGGCATCACCGGAACGAAGGGTAAGACGACGACCACTTATCTGGTAAAATCCATCCTGGAAAATGCGGGACGAAAGGTAGGACTGGTCGGAACCATTGAAATAATCATCGGAGACACGCATATTCACGCGGTCAATACGACGCCGGAATCCTATCTTTTGCAGGAATATTTTGCCAAAATGCTGGAGTCTGGCTGTGATACCGTTGTAATGGAGGTTTCCTCTCAGGCACTGATGCTCCACCGGACCCAGGGCTTTGTATTCGATTTCGGTATTTTTACAAATCTGGAGCCGGATCATATCGGACCGAACGAGCATGGGAGCTTTGAAGAATATGCGCATTGTAAGAGTCTGCTGTTTCAGCAGTGCCGCATCGGGATTGCAAACTGTGACGATGTGCACTGGCAGCTTATTACAAAGGAGCATACCTGCAGTCTGGAAACCTACGGCATGTCTAAAAAAGCCGACCTGCGCGCACAGAACCTGCAGTTTACAAACAGACAGGGACATCTCGGTATCGCCTTTGATGTGACCGGATTGATGAATTTCCATGCGGAAATCGCGATGCCGGGAAGATTTTCGGTATACAACGCGCTGACTGCGATTGCGATCTGCAGACATTTTAAGGTGTCGGAGGCAGATATCTGTAAGGCGCTTCTGGCAGCAAAGGTTAAGGGACGTATCGAAATGGTCAAGGTTTCGAATGAATTTACCCTGATGATCGATTATGCCCACAATGCGATGGCATTGAAGAGCCTGCTGACGACGTTAAAGGAGTATGAGCACGGAAGGCTGGTCTGCGTGTTCGGCTGTGGGGGCAACCGTTCCCGGGAGCGCCGGTTTGAGATGGGAGAGGTGTCCGGAAATCTTGCGGACTTTACGATCATCACGTCCGACAACCCGCGTTTTGAAGAGCCGGAGGCGATTATCGAAGACATTATTACAGGCATGAAAAAGACAGATGGCGTCTATATTTCCATCCCGGACCGCAAAGAAGCCATTGCCTATGCGATCGACCACGGACAGCCCGGCGACATCATTGTGCTCGCCGGTAAGGGACACGAGGATTATCAGGAAATTAAGGGCGTGAAATATCCGATGGATGAAAGAGATTTGATTGCGGATATCTTAAAAGAAAGAGGAATTTCTTTTTGAAAAAAGAATTTGCGAACGTGATCGTGGATATCTCCCATGAAAAAGTGGATCGGCCCTTCGGCTACCGGATTCCGGAGCGCCTGGCAGACAGCGTGACACCCGGCGTGCGGGTAAAAATTCCGTTTGGTGCAGGAAATGCGCTGCGCACCGGCTATGTGATCGAGGTGACGGATCATTCGGAGTTCCCGCGGGAACGGATGAAAGAGATCGATTCTGTGCTTCCGGGAACAAAGGAGCCGTCACAGCGGTTGATCGTGCTGGCGGCGTGGATGAAGCAGCAGTACGGTTCTACGATGATACAGGCTCTGAAAACCGTTTTACCTGCGAGAGCGACCGTCGGGGAAAAAGAGCGAAAAAGCATTGAGCTGCTGTTACAGGATGCACAAACGCAGGAGCTGGCTGCGCAGATGGAAAGAAAGCATCAGACAGCGAGGCTCCGACTGTTACAGGAGCTTATGGCGAACCGGACGATTTCGTGGGAGGCAGCGACCAAAAGGTTAAAAGTTCCGTCGTCTGTAATCAGCAAGCTGGAATCCGACGGCGTTTTAAAAGTACATGCTTCTGTAGCATACCGTAACCCGATCCGGAGAATGGGTGAAGAAACGGAAAAAAAGACGCTTTCGGAGGAACAGCAAGGGGCGGTAAATGGAATTTTAAACGCTTTTGACCAAAATGACCGCAGGCCGAGCCTGATCCACGGTATTACGGGCAGCGGAAAAACAGAGGTTTATCTGGCGCTCATTGAGGGCATGATAAAAAGAGGACGACAGTCCATCGTGCTGATTCCGGAAATTGCGCTGACCTATCAGACGGTGCAGCGGTTTACGGCACGCTTCGGCGACCGGGTTTCCGTGATGAACTCGACGCTCAGCGCCGGGGAAAAACAGGATCAGTGCAGGCGGGCAGAGCGAGGAGAGCTGGATGTTATCATCGGTCCAAGGTCGGCGCTGTTTGTGCCGTTTCCAAACCTCGGGATGATCCTGATGGACGAGGAACATGAGCTGAGCTATAAAAGTGAAACGAGCCCGAAATATCATGCGCGGGAGACGGCTCAGAAGCTCGCTGAGCTTTCCGATGCAACGCTGGTGCTGGGTTCCGCAACGCCTTCGCTGGAAGCTTACAGCCGTGCTCAGAATGGTGACTATCATTTTTATAAACTGACGAAGCGGCTGACCGGCGGAAGCCTTCCCAGAGTGGAGATCGCAGACCTTCGCGAAGAGCTGCGAAATGGCAACCGGTCGATTTTTTCGGTGAGCCTGCAGGAAAAATTAAGGGATCGTCTGGCGAGGAAAGAGCAGTCGATGCTGTTTTTGAACCGGCGCGGTTATGCAGGATTTGTCTCGTGCCGTGCCTGCGGCTATGTATGCAAATGTCCGCACTGCGACGTTTCCCTTTCGGAGCACAGGGGCGGAAGGCTGGTCTGCCATTATTGCGGGTATGAGCAGCCTGCCGTGAAGCTCTGTCCGTCCTGTGGTTCGAAATATATACTGGGCTTTCGGGCGGGAACGGAAGCGATGGAAGAACAGCTTCATAAAATGTTTCCGCAGGCACGAGTGCTGCGTATGGACGCGGATACAACCCGCACACGGGAAAGCTATGAAAAGATTCTGGCGGCGTTTGCCAGAGGGGATGCGGATATCCTGGTCGGTACGCAGATGATCGTCAAAGGGCATGATTTCCCGGCGGTGACGCTGGTCGGCGTGCTGGCGGCGGATCTGTCGCTGTCCATGAGCGACTACCGTGCCGGAGAACGGACGTTTCAGCTGCTGACGCAGGCGGCGGGGCGTGCCGGACGCGGAAGCCGTCCAGGTGAGGTTGTGATCCAGACTTACCAACCGGATCATTATAGCATTCAGTATGCTGCACGGCAGGATTATGAGGGATTTTATAAAGAAGAGCTGACGTATCGGCAGCTGCTTTCCTATCCGCCTGCGTCTCACATCCTTGCGGTGCAGTTTTATTCCAAAAAGCAGGAAGAGGCGCTTGCAGGCGCACAGGAGGCAGCGAGCTACGTACGACAGGTAACTCAGGCGCGGCAGTTTACACAGCAAATGTCAGGCACTGTGCAAATACCAACACCCGCTACGACACACAACGCCGCCGGCGCTGCCCTGCCCGATACGATTGTGATCGGTCCCGCGCCGGCGCTGATTGGCAAAATCAACGACGTTTACCGCTATGGTATTTATTTAAAAAACCATGACTACGAAAAGCTGGTAGAATTAAAGGACGGAATCGAGCAGATGCGCAGCCTGCCGCAGCGGCAGAAGGCGCTGTGTCAGTTTGATTTCGATCCGGTGCACAGCTTCTAGAAAATCTTCAGGAGACAGATGCTGCCTGCAAAGCAAGAAAGGACAGCAAACAGATAACGGAGAGTAAGACAGAACATCAGAAAGAGAGGAACAAAAGAATGGCAATTCGCAATATCAGAACGATCGGAGATCCCGTCCTGAATAAAAAATGCAAAGAGGTCAAGGAGATGACGCCCCGCATTCAGGAGCTGATCGATGACATGTTTGATACGATGTATGAGGCAAACGGCGTCGGACTTGCAGCGCCCCAGGTCGGCATTTTAAAGAGAATCGTCGTAATTGATACGACCGGAGAAGATCCGATTGTCATGATCAATCCCCGAATTATCGAAACATCCGGCGAGCAGACCGGCGGTGAGGGCTGTCTTTCTGTTCCCGGAAAGACAGGCACAGTGACAAGACCCAATTACGTCAAGGCGATTGCGTATAACGAAAATATGGAAGCGTATGAAATCGAAGCAACCGAGCTTTTGGCGCGTGCAATCTGCCATGAAACAGATCATCTGGATGGTGAGCTGTATGTGTCCAAGGTAGAAGGACAGCTGATGGATACCGAAGAATATTACGAAGAAATGGACGGGACAGAGGTACTCGACGAAGAATAAGGGCAGTACAGCGCAGCCTGGAATGCAATGCAGAAGCCAATCAGCAGGTTTGAATTGTAATTTCCACGGTGCCAGGCGCCTGCAGAATGGAGGACAAGATGAAGATAGTATATATGGGAACGCCGGATTTTGCAGTCGCTCCGCTGGAAGCACTGCTTGCGGCAGGACATACGGTAACGGCGGTTGTGACACAGCCGGACAAGCCGAAGGGGCGCAGTGGAAAACTGCAGATGTCCCCGGTTAAGGAATGCGCGCTGCAGCATGATATTCCGGTGCTGCAGCCGATTAAGATTAAGAGAGCAGAGGAAATCGAGCGTCTCAGGCAGTATGAAGCGGATGTTTATGTGGTAGCAGCATTCGGACAGATTTTATCACAGGAGATCCTGGATCTGCCCCATTATGGAAGCCTGTGCATTCATGCCTCTCTGCTTCCCGCCTATCGCGGGGCATCACCGATCAATCGTGTAATTATGGACGGACAGAAAAAGAGCGGCGTGACGATCATGCAGATGGACGCAGGAATTGATACCGGTGACATCCTGACACAGTCGGAAGTTGTAATTGAGGACACCGATACCGACCTTTCGCTGGAAGAAAAGCTGTCCAAAGTAGGCGCAGAGCTGATTGTGGAAACGCTTCAAAAGCTGGAAGCGGGCACATTGACTGCGACAAAGCAGGATGATTCCAAAAGCTGCTACGCAAAGCTTCTGACCAAGGCGATGGGACAGATTGACTGGAACCAGAGCGCACTTTCCATCGACAGACAGGTGCGTGGACTGTATTCCTGGCCGGGTGCATACACTTCCTGTAAAGGGAAAATGCTGAAAATCTGGCAGGCAAAGCCTGTGGAGGAAGAAGGCATTGCCGCTTACTCTATGCCCGGCAGTATTGCCAGGGTGACGAAGAATGAAATCTTTGTCCAGACCGGCGATGGCGTACTGTGCCTGCAGGAAGTCCAGCTGGAAGGCAAAAAGCGCATGAAGGTGCACGACTTTTTGCTGGGCTGTAAGGTAGAGGAAGGAGAGGTGCTTGGATGAGCGTTTTGGCATACATGGGATATTATTACTATGATGTGACGTATCTTCTTGTAATTCTGGGCGCGGTGCTTTCGATGATCGCGAGCGCCCAGGTCAACAGCACGTTTAAACGTTACAGCCGCGTCAGAAGCAGCTGCGGCATGACCGGAGCAGAGGCTGCGGAGCGGATTTTATACCGGAACGGTCTGACGAATGTGCGGATTGAGCATATCAGCGGCAACTTAACAGATCATTATGATCCGTCCTCCAAGGTACTGCGTTTGTCAGATGCGACCTACAATGCGACGAGTGTTGCAGCGGTGGGAGTTGCAGCGCACGAGTGCGGCCACGCGGTACAGGACGCCAGGGGCTATGCACCGTTAAAATTCCGTTCGGCCCTCGTTCCGGCTGCAAATTTCGGCTCGAAATTCGGTTTGCCGATTTTCGTTCTGGGGCTGTTCTTAGGCTCCAACGAGCTGCTGATGCAGATTGGTATCTGGATCTTTTTGGCAGCGGTGCTGTTCCAGATCGTGACGCTTCCGGTTGAATTCGATGCAAGTCACAGGGCGATGGGATTTTTAACAGAATACAGAATTTTATCGGAAAACGAAGCAGAGGGAAGCCGCAGAGTGCTTCGGGCGGCTGCAATGACCTATGTTGCGGCAGCAGCGGCGGCGCTGTTGAACCTGCTGCGGCTGGTGATGCTGTCCAGGCGGGACGACCGCAGGGACTGACCGCGCAGCCTGAAACGTGCGAAATGCCGGAGAAGAGACGCTGCGCAGACGAAAAAGAAAAAGCGAAACAGCTGCCTGAAACAGCGGGGCACTGCGCCCTGAACATGGAGAACAGAAAATGGATACAAGAGAAACAGCGCTGCTTTTGTTTGTGGAGATGGAGAAGACCAAAAACTTCGGCAGCAGCCTGATCCGGGATACCTTAAATAAATACGACTACGAAGATCCGCGGGAAAAAGCGTTTTTAAAACGTCTGACGGAAGGAACGCTGGAAAGTCTCCTGATGCTGGACTATGTCATCAACGCGTATTCAAAAACGCCGACGAACAAAATGAAACCGCTGATCCGCAGTCTGCTGCGCCTGTCGGTCTATCAAATTTTGTATATGGACACCGTGCCGGATTCTGCGGCATGCAACGAAGCCGTGCGTCTGGCAAAGAAAAAGGGCTTTGAGCGGCTGTCCGGTTTTGTAAACGGTGTGCTGCGTACAATTACACGGAACAAAGAAGAAATTTTGAATTCGGAGAGTGGGTTCTGGCAGGAACTTCAAAAGAACCCTGTGCAGGCACTTTCGGTGCGCTATAGCGTGCCGGAGTGGATGATTTCTCTCTGGGAAGCGCAGTATGGAGAAGAAAAGACGGAACCTATGCTGGAGAGACTGAAAAATGGGCGTCCGTTGACGATCCGTCTGGACAGCCGTCTGACGGAAGAAGAAAAGGCACAGGAAATCGCAGCGATCGAAGTAGCAGGCGTGACGGTGCAGAAGCACCAGTTGTATGCAGATGCGTGGAATCTGGAAGGCTGTGAGGGCATCGGTCATCTGCCGGGCTTTGCAGAAGGGCTGTTTTATGCGCAGGACGTCAGCAGCATGCTCGCGGTGGAGGCAGCAGGAATTTCAGGTGGAATGATGGTCATGGATCTTTGCAGCGCGCCGGGCGGAAAAACAACGCTTGCAGCAAGAAAGGCGGGCAGCGGGAAGGTGATCTGCGGAGATGTTTCCGAAAGAAAGGCTGCGCTGATTCTGGAAAATACTGACCGGATGAAGTGCAGTAACGTTTCGGTCAATGTCTGGGATGCGTCAGTTTTTATGGAGCAGTATAAAGAAAGCGCGGACGTGGTGCTTCTGGATGTTCCGTGCTCCGGGCTTGGCGTAATCGGCAGAAAAAAAGAAATCCGTTATCGGGTAACGAAAGAAGATCTGGCAGCACTTGTCACTTTGCAGAAAAAGATCGTGGACGCATGCTGGCAGTATGTAAAGCCGGGCGGTATTTTGCTGTATTCGACATGTACCCTGGATGTGTCAGAAAACGAAGAGATGGTGCGGTATGTGACCGAAAAGTATCCGTTTGAAGCAGAGAGCATCGACCCGTTTTTACCGGAATGTCTCCACAGCCAACAGACAAAAGCAGGATTTTTGCAGCTGTTTTTGGGCGAGTGGGACACCGACGGATTTTTTATGGCAAGACTGAGAAGGAAGAAATAGACGATGGAAAACAGAGAAAGCAGGGATTTAAAGTCCCTGCCGCTTGATTTACTGAAAGAAAAAATGACAGAGCTTTCCGAAAAACCGTTTCGGGCAAAACAGCTGTACGACTGGATGCATGTCAAGCTGGCGGGAGATTATGACGAAATGACGAATCTTTCGGCGGCGTTTCGAAACCGGTTAAAGGAAGAATATCCGTTGACAACCCTCAGGGTAGTGCGTGAGCAGACCTCTGCGATTGACGGGACAAAAAAATTTTTATTCGCGCTGCCGGACGGAAATCTGGTGGAGAGTGTGTGGATGCAGTATAAGCATGGCAATTCAGTTTGTATTTCCTCTCAGGTTGGCTGCCGGATGGGCTGCCGCTTTTGCGCGTCTACGCTGGACGGTCTGGAACGGGGACTGACGCCTGCGGAAATGCTGGATCAGATTTACCGGATTCAGAAGCTGACCGGGGAGAGGGTAAGTAATGTCGTCGTGATGGGAAGCGGGGAACCGTTGGATAATTACGACAATCTGCTCGTATTTTTGCGGATGCTGACGGATGAAAACGGTTTAAATATCAGCCAGCGCAATGTGACGGTTTCGACCTGCGGAATTGTGCCGAAAATGTATGAGCTGGCAGAGGAAAAGCTTCAGATCACGTTGGCGCTTTCCCTGCATGCGACGACAGATGAAAAGCGCCGCAGGCTGATGCCCATTGCTAACAAATACGGAATGAAGGAGCTGATGGACGCCTGCCGCAATTATGCGGACAAAACCGGACGGAGGCTGACCTTTGAATATAGTCTGGTCGGCGGCGTCAACGATACAAAAGAGGACGCGGAAGAGCTGATCGGTCTGGCAGCGCCGCTGGGCAGTCATGTCAACCTGATTCCGGTCAACCCGATCAAGGAGCGGGATTTTGTACAGTCCAACCATGCCGCGATTGCAGCGTTCCAGAAGCGTCTGGAAAAAGGCGGCGTCAACGTCACAATCCGTCGTGAGATGGGAAGGGACATCGACGGGGCGTGCGGACAGCTGCGCCGCAGACACATGGAAGAGCAGAGCGAGTGAACCTTCTCGACGTCACTTGTAAAAGTTAATTCCACTTTGTAAGGGTAACTTCCACCTTGTAGGAC
>ERZ773218.3136-NODE-3136-length-11286-cov-3.663075_pt1 | contig 11286 bp, 9 predicted proteins | sample MGYA00580527_ERZ773218 | MGnify/ENA primary metagenome ERZ773218 (study PRJEB29015, sample SAMEA2737763) | human gut metagenome | biome: human gut; feature: human-associated habitat; material: faeces | place: China | collected 2012 ...
AGATGGTTGCTGAAGCAACCGCGCCTCGGCGCGAGAATGTGCCAAGGCACATTCTATTTTAGTAGCTGTTTTATGCAGCCTTTTCAGAATTCCTGGACGCTGCGAAGTAGGAACGCAGGGAGTTGATTACGATGGTCAGTCCAAGGACGATCAGCAGGATTGCAATGATCAGCTGCAGTCCTTCTACCAGGAAGGTAGCAGAGCCTGCCGCATACGCTTTTGCCAAAGCGATTGTGCGCTGTACCAGTGCGGTGCCGGTTACGCAAAGCATGATTACCAGCGGAGGGAACAGCATCTTGTTGCTGCGGCCTGTAACCTTCAGGAATACGCACAGCGTTACAAGTACCAGGGCGGAGAGCAGCTGGTTCGCAGAACCGAACAGCGGCCAGATGTTTGCATAGCCGATACGGGTCAGAACGAAGCCGCACAGCAGGGTTAAAACGGTGGAGAAGTATTTGTTGCACAGAACCTTTCTCCATACCGGAGCAGAAGCCATATCATCAACAGAGAACAGCTCCTGGAAGCTCATACGACCGATTCTTGCAACTGCATCCAGGCTGGTCAGGGCAAGTGCGGATACACACATGGTCATGAAGCACTGGGCAACATAAAGCGGGATACCGAACATTTCCAGGAAGCCTGCAACGCCGTTGGAGAATACCTGGAACGGGGTGCCTGCAGCCGGTGTGCCGTCAGCAGATGCAGCAGCACCTGCAACGCAGAGAGCGACAACGGCCAGAAGGCTTTCAAGAACCATTGCGCCGTAACCAACCTTGAGCATATCCTTTTCATTTGCGATTGTCTTGGAAGAAGTGTCGGAGGATACCAGGCTGTGGAAGCCGGAGATCGCACCGCAGGCAACGGTTACGAACAGGATCGGGAACATGTTTCCGAGCTTTTCATTTGTAAATCCTGTATAAACAGGCAGGTTCATGGTCGGATGTGCAACGAGCAGTCCGAGAACAGCGCCGACGATCATGCCAATGAACATGTAAGTGGTCATCATATCACGGGGCTGTTTGAGCAGCCAGATCGGAAGAACTGCTGCGAAGAAGATATAAACAAAGGTAATGTAAGTCCAGGTATCTTTTCCGGCGGTGATCGGAAGAGCCATACCGATTCCCAGAGCTGCTACAGTGCAGATAAGACCTACAACGGTTGCTTTCCAGCCGGAAAGGTTGAATTTCTTCTGCAGTACGCCAAATACCATAGCGAATAAGATAAAAAGCAGGGAAATGGTACCGGCAGCACCGTTCGGTCTGGCAGCCTCGGAAAGCTGTACCTGTCCGTCAACGGTTGTAAATGCGTTGAAGGTTCCGGCTACCATATCGGCGAATGCTGCGATAACCAGCAGAGTGAATAGCCAGCAGAACAGCAGGAAAAGCTTTCTGCCGAGTTTACCGATGTACTTTTCGATCAGCAGACCGATGGATTTGCCGTCGTTTTTGACGCTGGCATACAAAGCACCGAAGTCAGTAACAGCACCGAAGAAGATGCCGCCAAGAAGTACCCACAGAAGAACCGGGAGCCAGCCGAATGCAGCGGCCTGAATTGCACCGGTGACAGGGCCTGCGCCTGCAATGGATGAAAACTGATGACAGAAGACGGTAAAGCCTTTTGTCGGAACGTAGTCCTGCCCGTCCTCGTGGACCTGGGCGGGTGTTTTGGCAGCAGGGTCGATGCCCCATTTGTTTGCGAGCCAGCGGCCATACAGCAGATAAGCGGCTGCAAGGCATACGGCTGCGATTAAAACGATTGCAAGTGTGTTCATGAGATAAGTTCCTCTCTTTCGTTAGAATGCTCAACATGGCAGTGCATGGGCGACCTGCCCGGAGTTTTTCAGCAGGGGGATAGAATTTCTTCGGGCGCGGTGAATATCGGACAGCCCGAATTCGTTTTCCTGTCGCTGCAACAAAAAAAGCCTTCGTCTTTATCCCTTTCGGGGAATAGAAGACGAAGGCATATAAACTCCGCGTTACCACTTCTTTTGCTGCAAAAAGCAGCCTCTCGGTCACAGCTCCCGGCATTTGATCCGGTCAATGTGCTCCCCTGTAACGGAGGGATTCCGGTTCTGACTACTGGAAAAACGTTCACCAGAACTGCTGACAGGCGAGGGCATTTGGAACCTGTTGCCACCTTCCATCAATGGCGGCTCTCTGGAAACAGATGAACTCTAAATGTCATGTCCTGCTCACTGCATTTGCATGTTGAATTGTTGCCATTCTAGTTCCGGGAAAAAAAATTGTCAATGCGTAATCTGGAATTTTGGAAGTTTGTATAGGAAGAAAATGTTTTAGTTCTAAAGTTTGTATAAAATTTTAGCGATGCAAAGCGCTAGTACGGTGCCACGGGATACTGATAGCAGAAGAGAATGGGTTCCTGAGTATGGCACATGAAAAATAAAAACTTTTGCAAAAAGAATTTTGAAACAAAATAAACGGCTTCCGAATCCTCGGAAACCGCTTATTCATGACAATAGAATGCCCGCAAAGCGTGCATTCTATTGTTTACTGGCTTTTTAGAAGAGCGACAGACGGGGCTCGAACCCGCGACCTCCACCTTGGCAAGGTGGCGTACTACCAACTGTACTACTGTCGCATTTTATCTCTCACTGATGTATCTCAGCGACGAAATTTATAATAACACAGCTTCTTACGTTTGGCAAGCTTTTTCGTAAAAAAATTTCAAATTTATTTTTAGAAAAATAGAATGGCAAAATTGGAATGTTTTCGTTCCAATATCCTGTCGGAAAATTTGTAAACTAAAAATTGGAACGGTTTTATTCCAGTATTTCAGATGGGAGCCGCAATCTATGTCTACCAAACTATCTCAGGATGTCTCGATCGGGGAGAATCTGCGCATTTTGCGAAAACGTGCCGGATATTCACAGGAACGGGCTGCAGCACAGCTGGAGCTGATGGGAATCTCCATGAGCCGTGAAATTATTTCGCAGATGGAATCCGGACATCATAATATTCGCATCAGTGTATTACTTGCCTTCAAACAGGTCTATGAGGTGGACTCGTTTGATGACTTTTTCGTGCAACAGGAAAAAGGCGGTGACCGATGAAATTAAAGCAGGAGCCAATTGGAATCGGTCAGAATCTCAGAAAACTCCGGCAGGACGCCGGTTACAGCCAGTCGCAGGTGGCGGCGATTCTGTGTGAGCGGGGCGTGTACATGACGACGGACATTTATAAAAAGATCGAGCAGAACAAATACAACATCCGCATCAGCGAGCTGAATGCATTGAAAGAGCTTTATCAGGTTGGGTATGAGGAACTGTTTCAGGCAGATTCCTGAAACTTTGGAAGCTGTGTATTTTGTTTTCAGGATGTTTTTGGTGAATATTTGCTTTAACGTCAAAAAACTGCCGCTCAATCCGCAGAGGACTGAGCGGCAGTCTGTTATCAAATTTAATTTTCCATCATTTTCCGGTTATATTGTCTGCGCTGAAGCGATTCTGTATTTCTGTGTCTCTGACGCGACTGGTAAGAGGAATACTTTGCGGTTGCTTTTGCGACAGCGGCGAGGGGCTCGGAAGCGCCGGATGCAATCTGTGGATCGGAGAGACAGATTGCCGGATTATCGAACTTTTCGAGCGTCCCCTTTTTGGAAAATGCGGCGCATACGGTTTGCCAGCCAGATAAGAACCGTACATACATCCTTCCGCTGATTCGGTCCTGCGGAGTGTCAGCCAGTGAAAAGTCTGCTAACACCAGTAAAAGGAAAATTGCAGCAGCCATCATCATCATCGATTCCATCATACGCTCACCCTCTTTTCTTTTGTACCTCGCTGATATTTCCGAGGCATAAGATTTTTCGCCCACATAGGAGCAAGCTCATGTGGGCTTAGAACTTTTGACCCTGGCATTGTATTGTCTGACTATATTATAATATCTTCCGTATTTTCAGTCAATTTATTTTCAAACATTCTTTCGAAAAATTCAGTTCTTCGCAGCTGTATACCGGAAAAACGGCGCAAAGTACGCTATCTGTCTGAAAAACCTGTTGCAATTGCGATTTTGATGATGCTATGATATAAATCAGATGTTTTTTGGGAAAAAGGATGGCATGTGCGCTGTGCGAAAGGCTCAGCTTCGATGGCAGGACGCGACTTTTTCGGTGCCGCATGTTTCAGTCCGTTGCAGCAGGCCGCAGCCGGATGGGTGCAAAGAGGAGTATTGTGAAGGAAAACAAAAACGGGAGGCAGAACAGTCAGAACGCAGAAAAGAGGAGCCGGAAAAGAAAAAATCCGAAAGCAGTCAGACAACTGACAGCGATTTATGTTGCGCTGGTGCTTGCAGCGGCGGGCGCGATCGGTGGAGGGGTATTCTGGGCGGTGCATTCGACGAGGGTAACAGAAGAGCTGATTGCGGAAAATACGCAGGAATCGACGACGGAAGAGGAAAGCACAGTACCTGCTGCTATAGAAGAAACAGAAGAGACGCAGGAGACGGAACCCGAAACGGAAACAGAAACGGAGACAGAGACGGAAACCGAAATGCTTGTCGAGCTGACAGAGGACAATATCGACGGCTATGTAAAAGTGGAATCCTGTAAAATTGCGCAGGGGACAGGAACCTTTTCGGTAAAGGCGTCGGTGGAGGAAAAGCCGGCGAGCGACGACGATAATTTTTACCTGCTCAAAATGAACATGTACGATACCGAGCTGGATGCCGGGGCAGAGCCGATCGCGTCCGTGCAGAAGGACAAGGAATTTTCCCTGACGGCAAATGTCAACGAAAATCAGGTGGATTCCAGGCTGATGTCGAAATTCGTCGTAGCGGTAAAATTAGACGATGCGTATGTTCCGCTCTGTGATCCCTGCTATATGACAAACCCGGAGGTACTTGCGTCCTATCAGGCGGCATATCCGCAGCGTTCTTCGATTAAAGGGATTTTAGTAGATCCGCTTCGGGTAGATGAGCTGGATGAGCTGCATGTCAACCATGCGGCGTACAATATTCCGGTCGGAAATATTCTCGGGGAGACGACAAACGGCCTGTTCCCTACGGTTTATTATACATACGACGGCAGAACCTATGCGTTTAACGGTCAGCGGATTGCGGAATATGATTCTATTTTTTCCAGGCTGACGGCAAAGGGAATTACGATTTCTGCGATTCTGTTAAATAATAAGAGCAGCGCGTATCCGGAGCTCACCCATCCGCTTTCCCGGGGCGGCTCTGCTAATTATTATGCGTTCAATGCAGCGGAAGCAGATGGCGTGAAGACGCTTGCAGCGGTCGGCGCGTTTTTGGCGCAGAGATACCGGGACAATGACCACGGGATTGTCATGAACTGGATTGTCGGCAACGAGGTCAACGTCCGTTCTGATTGGAATTATATGCAGTACGTCGATCTGGATACCTATGCGAGGGAATATGCGAACGCGGTGCGCGTTTTTTACAACAGCATCAAGAGTATGAACGCGAATGCGAGAGTCTATGTTTCGATGGATCAGCAGTGGAACCGGGATCTGTCGTCGAAGAACAGCTATGACGTGCGTGACCTGCTGGTTTCGATGAACCAGGTGATTTCCTCCGAGGGAAATATCGACTGGGGACTTGCAGATCACCCCTATGCGTATCCGCTGACGAATACGACGTTCTGGAATTCGTCCGGCAAGATTCAGAAGCTGATTACCAATTCGGAAAATACGTCGATCGTGACAATGCAGAATATCAATGTCATTACGAACTTTTTGCAGAAGGAAGAAATGCTGACGGCGGACGGCGAAGTGCGCCCGGTGATTCTGAGCGAGCTGGGATATTCCTCTTCCCAGGGAGAAATCAATCAGGCGGCGGCATTTGCCTATGCCTACTATGCAGCAGAGAACAATCCTTATATCAATGCGATCCTTTTGTCCAGACAGACGGATGCGGGAGAAGAGATTGCACAGGGACTTGCATTGGGACTGTCTACTCAGGGCGGACAGCATAAATATATTTACGAGGTTTACAAAAATATCGATCAGGTAAATTCCAACAGCTATACAGAGTTTGCAAAATCTGTCATCGGGATCACGAACTGGAGTGAAGTGATACAGCCGGCAAACTAAAAGGGCGGTGCGTTTACAGGTTTTCCAAAATCCGAATGTCCACAGCGGTATAATAAAATTCACGGTCAGGTGCCTCACCTGCAGTCAGATAATCGAACAGCAGCTGGATGGGTTTTGAGCCCTGAATAGCAGGCTGCTGGCAGATCACAGCAGAAATAATGTGCTGCTCCATCAGCTCTTTTGTAGCAGGAATTTTGTCATAAGCAAGAATATGGATGTCGGTGCGGTTTAGGGAAAGAACCGCGCGGCAGCCTCCATAAACACCGGCAGCGGTAAAGTAGAGGGCGTTGATGTCTGGATGTGCAGACAGCAGCGCTCTTGTTTTATCGTAGCTTTCAAAATCATCATCGCTGTTTTCAATCTCGGCGATGATCCGGATACGCGGATAGCAGGCAGAGATCCGGTCGCAGAAACCGGCAATCCGATCGGTATGACAGAGCACCTGGGAGGAACCGGTGACGATACCGGCGCGCACTTCTCCGGAAGTCATAAGATTCATCAGACCGGCAGCAGTCTGCCCGCAGCGGTAAAAGTCGCTGCCGACAAAAGCAAGACGGCTGGAATTACGGATATCAGTGTTGGTGGTGATGACGGGAATCTGGCGACTCTGCAGCTGATCGATTTTGTTCGCGACGGCTGTGTCGTTAAAAGGGCTGATCACGAGTCCATCAATACCTTCTGCCTCCAGCTCGGCGATAGCCTGCAGCTGCTCCTGCGCAGAAAACCCGGTCTTTTTTTTGAGAACGGAGCAGTTGTAGCTGTTTAATTCTTCTTCTTTGGAAAGAACGCTGTTCCATACTTCATCAAAAAACGGATTTCCGGTGTCGAACAAAACGATGCCGATCCGGACCATTTTCCGCTGCGCAGCGAGGGCGATCCCGGCGCGGTTTGGCTTGTAGTCCAGTTTTTTTGCAATATCATTGACCAGGGCGGCGGTGGCTGCGTTGACGGAGCCGCGATGATTGAGCACGCGGTCGACCGTGCCGCGGGACACCCCCGCCAGTTCTGCGATTTCCCGAATGGTTGCCATAGTTACCTCTTTTTTTCTGTAATAGTTCCATTGAAGCGTCCTGCTTTTAGCGTAGCATGGCGAAAATGGAAAGTCAACGAATCGAGACACTGTTTGCGTGCCCGTGCACAAAAACGGGAAAATGCACAAACCGGAAACGCAGGTGTGGGGATGAAACGGCATGATTTTGGTGAAAATTCTGAAAATAAATTGGGGTCTTGATTTTTTATGGTCTAAAATCTATGATAAAGGCATGGTGAAAGAACGACAGGGAAAGTGTGTCATGATTTTATATCACAATTCCTTGTGTGTGCTTGCGTGCACGGGCACGCAAAACAGAATAAAGGAGCAGAGTATGTATTACATTGGAATCGACCTGGGGACTTCTGCAGTGAAGCTGCTTTTGATGGAAGGAAACGGGAAAATCGTAAGAGTTGCCTCAAGGGAATATCCGCTGTACTTCCCGCATCCGGGCTGGTCGCAGCAAAACCCGGAAGACTGGTACAAGCAGTCCATGGACGGGCTTTGTGAGCTGCTGGATGGAATCGACAAGAGCCGGGTGGCGGGCATCAGTTTCGGTGGTCAGATGCACGGATTGGTTGTGCTGGATGAAAACGATCAGGTCATCCGTCCCGCGATTCTCTGGAACGATGGCAGAACCTTCCGGGAAAACGACTATCTGAATCAGGTGATCGGCAAGGAGAAGCTTTCCGAATACACGGCAAACATCTCCTTCACCGGATTTACCGCGCCGAAGATTTTGTGGATGAAAAACAACGAGCCGGAGAACTTTGCACGGATCAAAAAGATCATGTTGCCGAAGGATTACATAGCTTATCGTCTGACCGGCGTACATTGTACGGATGTATCAGATGCTTCCGGGATGTTATTGTTTGATGTGAAGAACCGTTGCTGGTCGAAGGAAATGTGTGAGATCTGCGGAGTGAGAGAAGAGCAGTTGGCCACTTGTTATGAGAGTTATGAAAAGGTGGGCTGCGTATTGCCGGAGGTGGCAGACGAACTGGGGATTCCCGCAAATGTTGTGGTAGCGGCGGGAGCCGGGGATAATGCGGCCGCCGCTGTAGGTACCGGAACTGTAGGAGACAATATGTGTAATATTTCCCTGGGTACCAGTGGAACAATCTTTATTTCCTCCAATCATTTCGGAGTAGATCAGCACAATGCCCTGCATTCCTTTGCCCACGCAGACGGACATTACCATCTCATGGGCTGCATGCTGAGTGCCGCTTCCTGTAATAAATGGTGGATGGATGAGATCATCGGAACGAAGGATTATGCCGCAGAACAGGCGCAGATTGAGAAGCTGGGAGAAAATCATGTCTACTTCCTGCCGTATCTCATGGGCGAGCGTTCTCCCCATAATGATCCCAATGCCAGAGGAACTTTTATCGGAATGACCATGGATACCACCAGAGCCGATATGACGCAGGCGGTACTGGAAGGCGTGGCATTTGCACTGCGTGATTCACTGGAGGTGGCAAAATCTCTGGGAATCCATCTGGAGCGGACCAAGATCTGCGGTGGCGGAGCCAAGAGCCCGTTGTGGAAGAAGATGATCGCCAACATCCTGAATCTGCAGGTGGATGTGATTGAGAGTGAAGAGGGTCCGGCCATGGGCGGTGCCATGCTGGCGGCAGTAGCCTGTGGGGAATATGCAAGTGTGGAGGAGATCGCGGAGAGGTTCGTCAAAGTCACCGGAACGGTAGAACCGGATCCGGAACTGGTGGCAAAATATGAAGACCGCTATCAGAAATTCCGCCAGATCTATCCGGCATGCAGACCGCTGTTTGAGATCATTAAATAACGCGTAGAAAAATCAAACAACAACATAATAAAATGAACCTCGTAATTTTAAGTTTGAGCTATAATAGAGAAAGGTTGGTAGAGTAGAATGCATATTTTATCTGTAAAAGATCCTGCATTTCGTAAGTATGGCAGAGTGATCACCAATGTGGATTTTACACAGCTGGTGGAAGAAATGAAAAAGACTCCGGTTCCTGACGGCGTGGTGTACGAGCCCGGGATCAATGCTTTGGAAGCATTACCTGTGAAAAAAGAACTGGAGACCATCACATACGGAGAAATGCCTGTACAGATCGGTTACTGCAATGGCCATAATTCCAAACTGAATGCCGTGGAATATCACAGAAGTTCCGAAATTAATGTGGCAGCAACGGATGCTATCCTGATCCTGGGGCTGTTAGCGGATGTGGCAGAAGATTTTACCTACGATACTTCTAAGATGGAAGCATTTTTAGTACCGGCCGGAACCGGTGTAGAGGTCTTCGCAACTTCTCTGCATTATGCTCCCTGTGGAGTAGACGGACAGGGATTCCAGGTAGCCATCGTGTTACCTCAGGGCACTAACTATCCGTTAGAAGGAGCACATCAGAAGGTGGAGCAGGGCAAGGCACCCAGCGAGGATGCGCTGCTTGCCGCTACGAACAAATGGCTGATCGGCCATGCGGAGGGTGGACTTCCAGAGGGAAGCTTCCTCGGGCTTGTTGGAGAGAATCTGGATGTCAGCAAATAATGGTGGCAGAATAAAAAGATTTGAACGCCGGAATCCCCTGCATGGATGTATGACGGCGGTAAAATAAATGGTGTAGAGAAAAAGAAAACGAAAATAGGAGGATTACAAAATGAGTAATTTACCCGAAGTAAAAATTGGCGTTGTGGCTGTCAGCCGTGACTGTTTCCCCGAGAGTCTTTCCGTGAACAGAAGAAAAGCTCTGATGAAGGCTTATACTGAGAAGTATGGAACAGACAGTGTCTATGAGTGCCCGGTATGTATCGTAGAGAGCGAGATCCATATGGTACAGGCTCTGGAAGACATCAAGAAGGCAGGTTGTAATGCACTGTGCGTATATCTGGGCAACTTTGGCCCCGAGATTTCCGAGACCTTACTGGCAAAGCATTTTGACGGTCCTGCAATGTTCATTGCAGCAGCAGAAGAGACCCAGAATGATCTGGTAGGCGGCAGAGGCGATGCTTACTGCGGTATGCTGAATGCAAGCTACAACTTAAAGCTTCGTAATGTAAAAGCTTATATCCCTGAGAATCCCGTAGGAACTGCAGCGGAATGTGCAGATATGCTGCATGAGTTCATTTCTATCGCAAGAGCTATTGTGGGCTTAAGTGATCTGAAGATCATTTCCTTCGGCCCCAGACCTTTGAACTTCTTAGCTTGTAATGCACCCATCAAGCAGTTGTACAATCTGGGGGTAGAGATCGAGGAGAACTCCGAACTGGATCTGTTCGAAGCCTTCAAGAAGCATGATGGAGACGAGAGAATCCCCGCCAAGGTAAAAGAGATGGAAGCAGAACTGGGGGCAGGCAACCATAAGCCCGAAGTACTGCCTAAGCTGGCTCAGTATGAATTGACACTGTTAGACTGGATCGAGGCTCACAGAGGATATCGTAAGTATGTAGCCATTGCCGGAAAGTGCTGGCCGGCATTCCAGACCCAGTTTGGTTTCGTACCCTGCTATGTGAACAGCCGTCTCACCGGTATGGGCATCCCCGTATCCTGTGAAGTAGATATTTACGGCTGCTTAAGTGAGTTCATCGGAACCTGCGTCAGCGCAGATACCGTAACTCTGCTGGATATCAACAACACTGTTCCCGATGATATGTACGAAGAGTCCATCAAGGGTAAATTCAACTATACCCACAATGACACCTTCATGGGATTCCATTGCGGTAACACCAACTCCAAGAAGCTGACCTCCTGCAACATGAAGTACCAGATGATCATGGCAAGAACCCTTCCCGAAGATGGAACCCAGGGTACTCTGGAAGGAGATATTGTTCCCGGAGACATCACCTTCTATCGTCTGCAGTCTACCGCAGACAACAAGCTGCGCGCATATATTGCACAGGGTGAAGTACTTCCTGTAGCTACCAGATCCTTCGGTGGTATCGGTATTTTCGCTATCCCCGAAATGGGACGTTTCTATCGTCACGTACTGATCGAGAAGAACTTCCCTCACCACGGTGCTGTTGCTTTCGGACACTTCGGCAAGGCTCTGTACGAAGTATTCAAGTACATCGGCGTACCCGTAGAGGATCTGAATTTCAACCAGCCGAAGGGAATGCTGTATCCTACCGAGAATCCTTTTGCATAAAAAGAACTTAAGTAACTGAAAAGTTAGTTTGGTGTAAATAGTCCAAAAACGATGAATTCCGTACA
>ERZ773218.3146-NODE-3146-length-11238-cov-15.797371_pt1 | contig 11238 bp, 9 predicted proteins | sample MGYA00580527_ERZ773218 | MGnify/ENA primary metagenome ERZ773218 (study PRJEB29015, sample SAMEA2737763) | human gut metagenome | biome: human gut; feature: human-associated habitat; material: faeces | place: China | collected 2012 ...
TCCAGAGTTCCAGCGCCAGCGTGGGCATTCTGCAGGCACTGAGCGCCACCGGCGTGATCACCTACGGCAGTGCCATCCCAATCATCATGGGCCAGAACATCGGCACCTGTGTCACAGCGCTGATCTCCTCGGTGGGTGCCACCAAGAATGCCCGCCGGGCCGCCATGGTGCACCTGTACTTCAACATCATCGGCGTGACCATCTTCCTGTTTGGTTTCTACGGTCTGAACACCGTGTGCCACTTTGCCTTTGTGGATTCCACCATTGAAGCCTGGGGCATCGCCGTGGTGCACTCCGCCTTCAACATCCTGGCCACCCTCATCCTGCTGCCTTTTGCCAACGGGCTGGAAAAGCTGGCCATCCTCACCATCCCGGATTCCCCGGAAAAAGAGAGCTTTTCCCTGCTGGACGAGCGTCTGCTGAACACCCCGGCTGTGGCCGTGGAGCGCGCCCGCAGCGCCACCGCTGACATGGCAGAGCTGGCCCGCGTGGGCGTGGTGCAGGCCATGAGCCTGACCCACCAGTGGAACGACGAGCTGGCCCAGAAGGTGCGTGACAAGGAAAGCACCGTGGACCGTTATGAGGACGCTCTGGGCACCTACCTTGTCAAGCTGTCCGGCCGTGAGCTGAGCCACGCCGACAGCCAGAGCGTGAATACCCTGCTGCACACCATCAGCGATTTCGAGCGCATCAGTGACCACTCGGTCAACCTGCTGGAATCCGCGGAGGAAATGCACCAGAAGAACATTGAATTTTCCAAGGACGCACAAGAGGAGCTGCAGGTGCTGGAAGATGCCGTGCAGGATATCCTGAGCCGCACCACCGACGCCTTCCGCAAGGGAGACCTGCACCTGGCCAGCAAGGTAGAGCCGCTGGAAGCTGTGGTCAACGAGCTGGTGCGTGCCATCAAGGCACACCACATCGCCCGCCTGCAGACCGGCAGCTGCTCCATTGAGTACGGCTTTGTGCTGGACGATCTGCTGACCAACTACGAGCGTGTGTGCGACCACTGCAGCAATGTAGCTGTTGCCCAGATCGAGGTAGCACAGGACAGTTTTGACACCCACGCTTACCTCAACGATCTGCGTCATGGCAAAGATACCAAGGAGAGCGAAGAATTTCATCGTCGACTGGACAAATACCGGGAGCGGTATCTCTTCCCGGACAATCAATCTGCGGAGGAATTTGACAAATGATCTATATCGTAGAAGATGATGACGCCATCCGTGAGCTGGAGCAGTATGCCCTGCAGTCCAACGGTTATGAAGTGGCCAGCTTTGCCAGTTCCGAACCGTTCTGGCAAGCCATGCGCACCGAAGCCCCGGAGCTTGTGATCCTGGACGTGATGCTGCCCGGCGAGGATGGGTTCTCCATCCTGAAAAAGCTGCGCAACACCCCTTCCCTGCACCGGCTGCCCATCATCATGGTCACGGCCAAATCCAGCGAGCTGGACACCGTGCGCGGGCTGGACTGCGGTGCCGACGACTACATTTCCAAGCCGTTCGGCATCATGGAGTTCCTCAGCCGGGTGCGTGCTTCTCTGCGCCGGGCGGCTCCGGAGGAACGGCCCAATGTGCTCAGCTTCCATGAGATCCTGCTGGACAATGCACGTCACAGCGTGACGGTGAACAACCAGCCCGTCGAACTGACCTACAAAGAATACAGCCTGCTGCGCCTTCTGCTGGAGAACACCAACCTTGTGGTGACCCGCGAGACGATTTTGCAGGTGGTGTGGGGCACCGACATTTCGGTGGAAAGCCGCACCGTGGACATGCACATCCGCACCCTGCGCAAAAAGCTGGGCGATGCCGGACGCTACATTGGCACCATCCGCAAGGTGGGCTACAAGCTGGCCGATGACGAGGAGGCTGGAGACGAATGAAGCCGCACAGCATGGAAGAAAAAATCAGCTACCGGCTGTTCCTCATGGGCTTTCTGGGGCTACTGTTCACCGCAGCACTGTGCATCTTTGTCTTTCACCGGGCTTTTACCGACCAGGCCTGGGATGACCTGGAAAAAGAGAGCGATCTCATCCGTGCCGGGTATGACCTGACCAGCGAGCCGCAGCAGCTTTCTTTCTTTGTGACCGGCGACCTGCGCATTACACTGATCTCCCCGGACGGCGACGTGATCTTTGAGTCTGCCACCGATCAGCCCATGGAGAACCATCTTACCCGTCCGGAGATCGTGCAGGCGCTGCAGGGCAGCATCGGCAAGGACACCCGTGATTCCCAGACCATGGGATATGAGACCTATTATTATGCCGTGCAGCTGCCCGGCGGCAACATCCTGCGCGTGGCGCAGGACGCCGAAACGGTGTGGTCGGTCTACGACGGAGCCCTGCCGGCCATCGTGCTGAGCTGCGTTGCCCTGATGTTGGCTGCCGCGATCCTATCCACCCTGCTCACCCGCGCCCTTGTGCAGCCGGTGCTGAACATGACCGAGGATCTGGACCACATTCAGGATAAGGTCCCGTACAAGGAACTGATTCCCTTTGCTGAGAGCATCCATGCCGACCGCATCCTGCGGGAAAACAACGAGAAGATGCGGCAGGATTTCACCGCCAATGTGAGCCACGAGCTCAAGACACCGCTGACCAGCATTTCCGGGTATGCGGAACTGATCGAGACCGGCATCGCCAAGCCGGAGGATGTGCCCGGTTTTGCCCAGAAGATCCATGGCGAAGCCAGCTGGATGATCCAGCTGGTGAACGATATCCTGCAGCTGTCCAGCCTGGACAACGCCTCCGAGACCTCTTCCATGCCGGAAATGGAGGTCGTGGACCTGCTGGACGTGGTCAAGGAGTGTGTGGAGCGTCAGAAGCTGAACGCCCGCCACGCCTACATCACCCTGACCTATCTGGGCGAGAGCGCACCGGTGCGGGGCAATCGCAATCTGTTGGATGAATTGTGCCAGAACCTGTGTGACAACGCGATCCGCTACAACCGCCCCGGCGGCAAGGTGCAGATCGTGACAGCCTGCACCCGGGACGGCCATTGCAGCCTGACCGTGACCGACAACGGCATCGGCATCCCGCGCGAGTCGCAGAGCAGTGTGTTCGAGCGCTTCTACCGGGTGGACAAGAGCCGCAGCAAGGCCACCGGCGGCACCGGTCTGGGGCTGGCCATTGTCAAGCACATTGCCCTCATCCACGGGGCCCGCATCAAGCTGGAAAGTCAGGTGGACGTCGGCACGACCATCACGGTCACCTTCCCCACGGCATCCTGATTTTTCAAGCACCCAGAAATACAACGTCTGCCTGCAGCTGCGGGCAGGCGTTTTTTGTTGGGTCAAACCCGTCGGGAGAGCCTGTGCGCAGCAGACTGTGCTCCTGCAGATGCAGCAGGTCTGTTCCCTGCTGCCAGCAGGAACGTACCACCCCAAGGCAAAGCTCTTCCAACTGTTGACACTGTGCCGCATCCGGCTGCGGCGTGCCGTAGGCCGTCTGGCAGTCCAGACGCAGGGTGGCCGTCTGCTTTCGGAGAGCAACTGAGACGGTGCACCGCCGGATGGTTACACGCTTTCCTTGCAGCCAGAAGGTTCGTTTGCCCGGTGTGCCCGTCAGCAGAAGAAACGCCTCTGTCTCGTTTTCTGTCAGGCGCTGCACCGCACCGCTCCCGGTGCGGAAGGCCCCGCTGCCAGAAACCATCACTTTCCCTTCCTGTGCTTCGGGCAAGCAAAGCACAGGAAGCAGCATGCTTTCCTCGTGTGCATACAGCCGGGGCATTGCCGCCGAGCCCGCTTTGAGTTTGTCCAGCAGTTTGTCGGGCAGCGTCTCCGTTTTTCCGCACGACTGCAAGAGTATTTCCAGATCAAATTCCGTGCAGGAAAGTCGGGCCGCTGTGCGCCCGCAGCCGCGTTCCAGCACAAGTGCTTCGTATGCAGAGAGCACGCCGTCGTCCGTCTGCACCGGGAAAAGCAAATAGTCACACAGGCGGTAATCGGCCGTCTGCGGCAGGGCTGCTTCGGCAGCGGCAAGGGCTGTTTCCAATGTCTGCCCTCGGCCACCGGCGATGCGCAGTGCGGCTGAGGCATCGGCTGCGTCGGCTGCCGCTTCCGGTGACTGATACAAAAGCCCCACCGACCAGGTCTGTTCCTTCTGTTCCAGATAAACCACCCGTATCATACTTTTTTCGGTGGTCTCACAGCGCAGGAACAGCAGGCACCAGCCGACAAGCACCGCGTAAAACAAGAGCCGGGTTCCGCGCTGTTTCATGGCTGCGCCTCCTTCCGGGCTGGCAGTGCATCCACTCGCCCCAGCTGCCGGATGGCCGTGCACAGCACCCCGATGCGAAAAATCGCGCAGGTCAGCCAGACCAGCAGCAGCGCCGCGTCCAGCCGGGAAAATGTCCCGGTGCTCCATGCACGCAGCAATTCCCGCGCCGGGTATGTCCGACCGAACACCAGTGCCATGCCAAGTGTTGCCGCCGTTTGTACAAGGGCTGTGAGAATGGGCAGGCAGATACCACGCCGCTCCTCCCGGCCGCAGAGCAGCGGTACCGCAAAGTATTCCGCATAGACCGGAACGGTGAATGCCGTGCTCTGCGGCGCAGCCTGCGCAAACAGCCCGGCCCAGTGCATCTGCCGGGCCAGCCCCAGCAGACCCACCGCGCTTCCCACCGCCACAAACCACCACAACACCTGCGCCGGGGCACCCCATGCGCGGGCAGGCATCTGCCAGCCCGCCCAGAGCAGCAGCGGCAAAAACCCCAGCAATGCCAGCGAAGAAAACTCTTCCCGGCAGACTTGCAGAGCCTTCCAGAACGTTCCGGCTAGTTCCACCGCCAGCCAGACCTGCAGGCAAAATGCAGCTGCCCAGGCGGCAGACTTTGGCGGGCCGGACTGCCAAAACCGACTGACCAAAGCAGAAAGTATCATCAGCAGTACTGCAGCCAGCACCTCCTGCCAGAGGAGTGCCCGGGGCGAACTGCACACCGGCAGACGCTCTGCCGCCGCCGCGGCAAAGATGCTGAGGGTCACTGCCGGCAATGAAAATTTGTCCTGCGTTTTATTCATGCGCGGGGCCTCCGTTTTTGCCAGATGTTGAACCCCTTGCGGGACAGGTGCCGATAGTTGCGCCGGATGACGCCGTCCTCGGCCAGCGGGCTTTGCGGGAACGGATGCTGTGCAAGATACGGCACCCCCAGCATCCCGGTGCCGGACAGGCTGAGCAGCAGCACAAAAAAAGCCCCGGCCAGTCCCACCGGCCCGGCAAGCCCCGCAGCCACCACTACGCCGATGCGCAGCAGGGTGGCCGGTTCGTACAAAGCGGGCGTGACGAACACCGCAATGGACGTAATGCTGGCCACAAAGATGACCGGGGTGCTCATCAAGCCGGTGGCAATGGCGGCATCGCCCAGAATGAGGGCGGCCACCAGACTGACCGAATGCCCCAGCGACTGCGGCATCCGCAGCCCGGCCTCCCGGATGACCTCCAGAAGCAGGATGACCAGCAGCATTTCTGCAAACAAGGGCAGCGGCGTAGCCTTTTCGGCGGCTTCGATCTTATACAGCAATTGGGGCGGGATCAGCTCCGGCAGATAGACCGCCAGACAAACGAACGCCCCCGGCAGAAAGACCGTGAGGTAAAAGGAAGCATAGTTCAGCACCCGCAAGAAGGAGGCGAACACAGCAGTGGACGCGTAGTCGTCCAAGCATTCAAAGTTTTCGCAGAAAAGTGCCGGCAGCACCATGGCCGACGGGCTGCCGTTGACCAGCACTACAATGCGTCCCTCACATAGTTTGGCCGAAGCCGCCGCCGGGCGCTGGGTGTAGCTGACCGGAGTGAACAGCCGTGCCCGGCTGGGCAGGAGCCACGGTACAAAATAGCTGCTGTCCAGCAGCAGCTCCGGCTTTGCAGCGGCAAGGGTCTGCCGTACCTGGCGCACCATGGCAGGGTCTGCTTTGCCCCTGCAGTAGCAAATAGCGTACTCTGTCCCTGCGGCGGTGTCGGCCTGCGCCACCTCCAACACCAGATCATCGGTGCGGACCAGACGACGCAGCAGGCTCAGGTTCACCCGCAGCAGGTCGGCAAAGCCCTCCCGCGAGCCGCGCAGGTTGCCCTCCCCTTCCGGCTCGTCCACCGAGCGGTACTTGAGGGCCTGCACCGAAAAGGCAATGCCTTTCGCGCAGCCATCCAGCAGCAGCACAGCCATGCCTGCCGTTAACCGCTTGACAAGATCCGGCAGATCCTCCACCGGGGTGCTCTCGGCCGGGGAAGCGGAACCATGCAGGATGCGCTCATACACTTCCTGCCCGGTGCATGGGCAGGGCTGCTGCAGCGCCTGCCGACTGGCCGCGTCCAACAGCAGCTCCCACAGTGAATCCAGACTGGCCATGCCGTCAAACAGCACAATGCAGCCCCGGCAATGATAAATCATGATTTCCTTGGCATAATAATCCGCAGAGGCACCGAACCGGGCGTCCAGCTCTGCCAGATTTTCGGCCAGATGCAACGACAACTGCTGCACACAACATCCACTCCTTTGCACAGCAGTATGCCCGCCCGGAGCCGGTTCCATACCGGCGGGTGCCGACAGGAGGTTTCCACGATGAAGTTGTTGATCTTCCGCACGATTTTGATCTACCTGTGCGTGCTGTTTGCCATGCGGCTGATGGGCAAGCGTCAGCTGGGGGAACTGCAGCCCGAAGAACTGGTGTCCACCATCCTGATCTCCAATCTGGCGTCCATCTCCATTGAATCGGAGGATGTTCCGGTGACGGCCAGCCTGATCCCACTGTTTCTCATTGCTGCGCTGGAACTGCTGGGCTCCGCGCTGAGCTTCCGCAGCCAGAAGTTTTTCAATCTGTTGTCCGGGCGGCCCAAAACCGTGATCCTGAACGGAGAGATCGACCAGACCGCTCTGCGCACCCTGCGCCTGACGGTGGCCGACCTGATGGAAGCCCTGCGCGGCAAGGACGTCTTTGATCCGCGGGATGTGTCCTACGCGGTCATTGAGACGAACGGGACTCTTTCGGTGGCATTGCGGCCGGAAAAGGAACCTGCGCGGCTGGCTGACCTGCAGCTGCGGGTAGAACACTGCCACGCAACCATCCCCTTTGTGCTGGATGGGCAGGTGCTGGAGGACAACCTGCACTGGTGCGGCAAAGACCGTGCCTGGCTGGAACGCACGGCGCAGGCCAATACCCTGCTGCCGCAGGAAATCCTACTTCTTGTCGGCAATGAGACCGAGGACTATTTTCTTTTGAAAAAGGAACGCCGCGCTACGGTGCATGAGGGCCGGAAATGAAACGAATCTACGCCTGCTTTGCCATCGTGGCCGCTTTGCTGGCCACTGCCTTTTACAGCAGCTTTCAGGTACAGCGCTTTGCCGATGACATTTCCACCGACCTGGACTGTGCCATTGAGGCCATTCGCAACAGTGACCTGCCCTCGGCCCGGCAGGCACTGGCCCGCGGAGCCGACCGGTGTGACCGGATGCGGGAAAAGATGAACCATCTGCTGCGCACGGAAGATTTTACCGAGCTGGAAGCGGCGTTGCGCACCGCCGACGGGCACCTGGAGCAGAACGCCCCCGAAGAAGCCTTTGGGGAGCTGCGCCGGGCACAGGTACGGGTGGAAACACTGCAATGGCTGGCCCGGCGGTTTGTGTAAACACAAAAAGCACCGCTTCCCTGCTGCTGTACAGAGAAAGCGGTGCTTTGCAAATTATGGGTTACTGTGCGTCCTTCCGGTCGCCCATGAGCTTTTTCAGTTCATTGAAAAAGCTCTCCACGTCGGCAAACTGCCGGTAGACCGAGGCAAAGCGGACATAGGCCACCTCGTCGATCTTTTTCAGTTCCTGCATGGTCAGCTCCCCGATGCGCACGCTGGGGATCTCGCGGTCGTAGGAACTGAGCAGGGTCTGCTCGATGCTGGTGACTGCGCGCTCAATGGCCTCGTAGCTCACGGGGCGCTTGGCGCAGGCCCGCAGCATGGCATTCAGCAGCTTCTGCCGGTCAAACGGCTCTCGGGAGTTATCCTTTTTGATGACCACGAGCGGGACTGTTTCCACCACCTCGTAGGTCGTGAACCGCATATGGCAGCTCAGACATTCCCGGCGGCGGCGGATGCGCTCACTGTCTTCGGTAGGGCGCGAGTCGATCACCTTGGATTCCTCAGCACCGCAATAGGGACATTTCATGTTCTGTTCCTCCTGAACCTCTGCGGGAATTTTGTGTCAGGCCTTTTTGCCGGACTTGGGGCTGCGCTCGCTCCACAGCATCCATGCCGAGGTGGAGACGCACAGCGAAGTGTACACGCCGCTGATCATGCCCATCATCAGCGGGAAGGCAAAGGTAAAGATGCTGTCCAGACCGTAGAGCTTTGCCACGATGCACAGCACACCCAGTGCCATCACGGTGGTGATGGTGGTGATGAGGGTACGGCGGGCAGACTGGTTGACCGAACGGTTGACCAGCTCTTCAAAGCTGGCCTTCTTGCCCATCAGGGCGCGGTTCTCGCGGATGCGGTCGTACACCACAACGGTATCGTTGATGGAGTAACCCAGAATGGTCAGCATGGCCGCGATGAAGTTGCCGTCCAGCGGGGTGCGCAGCAGCACAAAGGTGCCAAACACCACCATCAGGTCGTTCACCAGTGCCAGCACAGCCATCATGCCGCCGGTCAGGCCGCCGATGTTCTTGAAGCGCAGGGCGATGTACAGCAGGATGAGCACCAGCGCAAACGCCACGGCTACCAAGCTCTTCTGCAGGAACTTGGTGCCCATGGCAGCGCTGACGTTGCTCAGGGACAGCTGCGCGAAGTTGTTGTCCGGGTAAGTCTCGTTCAAAGAGTCCAGCAGAGCCTCCACCTGATCGGTGGTCACGGTCTCGGTGCCGGGCATGGAGATCTTCAGGGTCTGGTCACCGGTGGCCACGTTCTCGCCGGTCTGCAGGGTCAGGCCGGTGTTCTCCAGTGCATTGGAGGCGGTCTGCTGCACCTGTGCCATCTCAAAGCTGCCGTCGTAGCTCAGGGTGATCATGGCACCGCCGGTGAACTCGGTGTCCAGATGGACACCGAACACCACAGCACACAGCACGATGGCTGCCATCAGGCAGGAGGAAAAGACCAAGAACTTTTTGCGCAGACCCACAAAGTCGATCTGCTTTTTCTCGGTCTCATCCTTGCCCAGCTTGGCAGCGCCGTACAGCCAGGGGTTGCGCAGAGCCTTGATGGAGGCCGCACCGCGGATCATGACGCGGGTGGCAAACACGCCAAACACGAAGTTGAGCAGCACGCCGGTCAGCAGCGTATAGCCAAAAGCGTAAATGGTACCGGCGGTGGAGGGGCCAAAGGCAAAGAACACAAAGTGCAGTGCCTTGGCAAACAGGCCGTCCGAGGGGCCGAAGGCACCCATCAGCACGATGGCCACGATGACAATGGTCACGTTGCCGTCGATGATGGGGGTCAGGCCGCGGGCAAAGCCGCTCTTCAGTGCGCCGTCCAGGGACTTGCCATTCTTCAGCTCTTCCTTGATGCGCTCGGCCGTAATGACGTTGGCGTCCACGCCCATGCCAATGGCCAAAATGATACCGGCAATGCCGGGCAGCGTCAGGGTAAAGCTCTCAAACACCGGGAAGTAGCCGGAAACAAAGGCCAGCGTAGCGGCCACCTGACCGGCCAGTGCAATGCAGGCCAGAAAGCCCGGCAGACGGTACAGCACCGTCATGAACACCACGATCAGTGCAAAGGCGATGACACCGGCCAGCACCATGGCGCTCAGGCTGTTCTCGCCCAGGCTGGGGCTGACGGTGGAGTAGCTGTCCACCTTGAGGGCAAAGGGCAGTGCGCCGGAGTTGATCTGGCGGGCCATCTTGACCACGGCATCCTGCGTGAAGGGGTTGGAAGCCGAACTGGTGATGATGGCCTCGCCATCGGTGATGGCCGCGTTGACGGTGGCCGTGCTCACATTCTCGTCATCCAGCCAGATGCTGATGGTGCCGTTGGAAGCAGCCAGACGGGTGGTGGCCTCACCAAAGGCCTTGGCACCCTCGTCGGTGAACTTCAGGGACACATAGTACTCCGAAGCACCGCCGCTGGTCACCGGGCCGTACTGGGCCGCAGCACTTTCGATCATGGAACCGTCCAGGATCAGGTCACCGTCGGCGCTGCTGCCCTCGCGGAAAGTCAGATAGGCCGTGGTGCCGATCTCCTGAATGGCAGATTCCGGGTCGAAGTCTGTTTCGCCGGACTGCCACGGGAACTCCAGGATCAGGCTGTCAGAGCTGGGGTCCACATACAGCTCGTAGTCGGTGACGTTCAGGGCCACCAGACGGTTCTCGATGACGAGCTGCGCCGCTTCCAGCTGCTCTTCGGTGGCATCGTAGTCCTCCGAGGGCACAAAGGTGACGTTGACGCCGCCTTTGATGTCCACACCGAACCGGATGTCCTTTGCACCCTTGATGTAGGTGGTGGTCACATCGCCGTACTTTGCCGACACGCCGAAAAACGCCGTGTACACAAACGCAAGGATCAGAAGCACTGTGACGACCAGGTGCCATGCTTTGCCTTTTGTCTTCATATGTTTCAGGAATACCTCCAAACGTCCCGTTTGCTGCGGGACCCGTTATTGAAACCTCCCCCGGCAGGCCCGGCGGACCGCACGGAGGAGGTTTTTACAAAGAAATGTTATGCCTGCTCTGCCAGCAGCTTTTCCACAACGGCCAGACGCACGCAGACGCACAGCAGCTCAGAAGCGGTCTCCACCTCGTCCAGGCTGGGGTAGGTGGGCGCAATGCGCAGATGAGAATCCTGCGGGTCCTTGTGGTAGGGGTATGCCGAACCGGCACCGGTCAGGGTCAGACCGGCTTCCTTGCACAGGTTTGCCACACGCTTGGCACAGCCGGGCATGACGTACAGGCTGATGAAGTAGCCGCCCTTGGGATCGGTCCAGTGGGCAATGTCGCCGCAGGGGGTCAGGTTGTTGCGGAATGCCGTCTTGACGGCATCGAAGCAGGGCACCAGACGACGGCGATGCTTTGCCATGTGGGCCAGGACGCCTTCCTTGTTCTTCAGGAAGCGGACGTGGCGCAGCTGGTTCATCTTATCGTAGCTGATGATCATCACCGAGAAGCGCTTGCACATATACTTCATGCTGTTCTCGCTGCAGGCAATGGCGGAAACACCGGCACCCGGGAAGGTGATCTTGCTGGTAGAGGTGAACATAAACACACGGTCCTCATTGCCGTACTTCTTGCTCTCGTTCAGCAGCACCGGAGTCTCGATGATCTCATCGG
>ERZ773218.3152-NODE-3152-length-11229-cov-3.685699_pt1 | contig 11229 bp, 12 predicted proteins | sample MGYA00580527_ERZ773218 | MGnify/ENA primary metagenome ERZ773218 (study PRJEB29015, sample SAMEA2737763) | human gut metagenome | biome: human gut; feature: human-associated habitat; material: faeces | place: China | collected 2012 ...
ATATTCTGCGCAGAATTACACTGCGGTAGAATCAGGCGTAGTGAAAACACGAACCGGCATCGGGCACTTTGCCTGTTGCCGGTTCGTGTTGCGACTGCGGGAAGCGAGACAACAGGAGAAGAATATGAAAAGAATTGCAGCATTTGAAAAGGTGAGTTTTGCACAGTATGAAAAGGATTTCGCGGACGCGTTCCCAGGCCATGAAACGGCGGAAATCCGTGCGATTTATGACGATATTACAAAACCCAAACGGGCGACAGCGGGAAGCGCAGGCTATGACTTTTCTGCGCCGGTGGCATTTGTGTTAAAGCCGGGCGAGACGATTAAAATCCCGACCGGAATCCGTGCGCGGATGGACGAGGACTGGGTGCTGTGCCTGTTTCCCAGAAGCGGACAGGGCTTTAAGTACCGTTTGCAGCTGAATAATACCGTCGGAATTATCGACAGCGATTACTATAATTCCGACAATGAAGGACATATCATGGCGAAGCTGACGAACGATTCCAACGAGGGCAAGGTGCTCGAAATCCATCCGGGCGAGGGCTTTTTGCAGGGAATTTTCATGCCGTATGGCATCACAGAGGATGACGAGGCGGACGGAGTCCGCAATGGCGGATTTGGAAGCACGGACAGACGCTGAGAAACGGGGAACGTATGAAAAAGCGAATTTTATTGCTGACAACCGGCGGGACGATCGCCTCACAGGATGGCGGAAACGGTCTGGCACCGGTGCTGTCCTCCGACGATTTTTTGGATTATATGAAAGAATTTGAAGATGTCTGCGAGCTGGTTCCATACGAGGTCTGCAGCATTGATTCGACGAATATGGAAGCCTCGTGGTGGTTGAAGCTGGCGGGACTGATTCAGAAAAACTATACGTTATACGACGCGTTTCTGATCTGCCACGGGACGGATACGATGGCGTATACGGCTGCGGCGCTTTCCTATCTGATTCAGAATTCTGTCAAGCCGATTGTCCTGACCGGCGCGCAGAAATCGATTCTGCAGGAGATCACCGACGCGCGGAAAAATCTGCACGACAGCATCCGGTGCGCACTTGACGACCGAAGCCGGGACGTTATGCTGGTGTTTGACGGCAAAATTATTGCGGGAACGCGGGCGAAAAAGACGGCAACCTTCAGCTATAATGCATTTTCCAGCATCAATTTTCCGGTGCTTGGGCAGATTCACGACAACACGGTGGTCTATTATATCCAGAAGGATATCTGCGGTCCGGTGCGTTTCTTTAACCGGATGGATCGGAAGGTGTTTTTGTTAAAACTGACACCGGGGATGTCCACGGAGATCATTCCGCATATTTTGAGCGTGTATGACTGTATTATTATTGAAGGCTTCGGCGTCGGTGGATTGCCGGATCGTCTGCGTCAGGCGCTTTTGGAGGAAATGCAGCATTACAAGGCGCATGAAAAGATCCTGATCATGGCGACGCAGGTGACGTATGAGGGCAGCAGCATGGACACCTATGTGGTGGGGCGCGCAGCGCGGGAGCAGCTGCCGTTTCTGGAAACTTACGACATGACGCTGGAAGCAGTGCTTGCAAAGATCATGTGGATTCTGGGGCTGCACATGGAAGACCGAAAGGAAATCGAGTGTCTCTTTTACAAAAAGATCAATTACGATCTGTTTCGAAACGAGTAAACCCTTTGGATAAAACCGTATGCGGAATGGAGATTAAAATGGAGAAGAAGCGGACGAGGAGAATGAAAATGGTGATGCTCTGTTATGTGCTGGCGGCACTGTGTCTGGTATATTGTGTTGGTGTGGTTGCAACCAAGGCTGCCGGAACAAAATTTTACCTGATCTGGCTGGCAGGGGCGGCACTGTTTGGTATGTTCGGCTTTTTTGTACAAAAAGGGCTCTGGATGCGTTTGCCAATCGGACTGCGGGCGGGAATCGGTATGCTTGCAGGCGTGGGGATTGCCTGCCTGTGCGGGCTGCTGATCCTGATCGGCAGCGCATTTTCTGCAAAAGGGGAGCAGCAGCTTTCCTATATTATTGTGTTGGGTGCACAGATGAAGCAAAGCGGGCCCAGCGTCGTTCTGGAAAAACGGCTGTGTCGGGCATATACCTATCTGACAGAAAATCCGGAGACCCTTTGCGTATTGTCCGGCGGACAGGGCAGTAACGAGCCGGTCAGCGAGGCACAGGGAATGTATGATGCTCTGGTAAAAAAAGGAATTGACCCAAAACGGCTGATTTTAGAAGACCAGTCCACCAATACCGTAGAAAATCTGCGTTTTTCCAGAAAGCTGATTCCCCAGGAGGTTCAGAAGGTTGGCATTGTGACAAGCAATTTTCATGTTTACAGAAGCCTGCGGCTGGCAAAACAGCAGGGCTTTTTAGATCCGGTCGGGATTTCTGCGGATTCCGGTGTTTATTTTCTGCCCAATAATGTGCTGCGGGAATGTTTTGGTATCGTGAAGGACAGACTATATGGCAACCTGAAATTTTTTTAAAAATTTTCAAACTATGTGAAACCGGACGGCAGCTGTCTGCGTGTATGTAGATAGCAGGGCACAAAAGAATCCTGCGGCAGGACGATTTCCTGCCGGAAGGGTTGAAAAACTGTCGATTTTACAACACCATATAGGAAGGAATTTTCGGATATGAGAAAAAAACAGATGCTTGCACTTTTTATGAGCCTGAGCCTGCTGGCACAGGGAATGTTATTTGGCGGCTGCGGACAAAAGAGTATCGGAGAACAGCCTGCACAGACCCGGACGGAAACGGAAGAAGCGCAGTCTGTGGAGACAACCGATTCTAAAAATCAGGATCAGACGACTGCGGATAAGACACAGGATCAGGATGTTGCGCAAGATGAGGCGAACGACTTTGCGCTGCGCTTTACGGAGGCTTTGCTGAAGCAGAAAAAAGAGGGAGAGAACCTGATCGCATCCCCGTATTCCGCATGGCTGCCCCTGGCGGCGCTGGTAAATGGCTGCAGTGGGGAGACACAGGAACAGCTGTTAAAAGTAATCGGCGAAGCCGGAATCGACGCGGAAACGTTAAATCAGATGGTAAAGGCAGTCAATGCCGGGCTTTCCCAGGAGGAACGCAGAAAAAGCTACGAAGAATATGGAGAAACGTTTGAAAGTCCACTGAAAATTGCAAACGCATTGTTCGTTCAAAAGGATGCAGCGGTAAATCAGACGTTTGCACAGCTGTTTTCGGACAATTACGATGGAAAACTCTTTTCCGTTGACTTTTCGGATTCCTCTGCAGCAAATGCCATCAACAGCTGGGCATCCGAGAAGACAGATGGAAAGATTACAGAGATTGTGGACTCCTTCGATGCGGATACGGTAGCGGCGATTGCGAATGCGTTGTATTTTTCGGACAGCTGGAGCAACCAGTTTTTGGAAGAAAATACGACGGAGGGCACGTTCCACGGCGCAAAGCAGGACGAGGATGCAGAGTTTATGAATCAGAAGCTGAGCGACGGCATTTATTATGAGGACGAGACGATGCAGGCTGTCGTGCTCTGGACGACAAGCGGAGGGCAGATGGTTCTGTGCCTGCCCAAAGACGGCTATAGTGCGGAAGAGGCACTGCAGAGCCTGACGACAGAAAAGCTGCAGAAAATCAGCGGGGCGGAATACCGCTGCGTACAGCTTTCTTTGCCCAAATTTAAGCTGGAAAGCAAGGTCTTCTCCATCAAAGAGGCGCTGGAAGCCATGGGGGTTCCGCTGATGCAGGCAACAGACGCTGCGCTGACAGAGGTGCTGGATAACGAAGCACTCTATATTTCGAGTGCCCAGCAGAGTGCAATGGTTGAGGTAGACGAAAACGGACTGACAGCTGCCGCAGTTACTGTGATGGGACTGGAAAAAATGGCGCTGATGCCCGAAACCGATCCGATAGAGCTTACCTTTGACAGCCCGTTCGCCTTCGTTTTAACCGGAAACGGAGAAGATGCAGGCGATCAGATCCTCTTTACGGGTGTGGTGAACCACTTATAAGGCGTAACGCAGGCTGAAAAAAAGCACTGGCTGGTTCAATAACATTTTTTCATCAGAATAAAAAATAAAAAAGCCCGGATTTTCCAGATGCTGTATGGCAGGGAAAATCCGGGCTTTCGGCTGTATTGACTTTAATGAAGGAAAATAATATAATGATAGCATCGACAAGTCCCGTTTGACAGGGTTCCATTTTATAGAAAAGAGAAGAAAAAGAGGCATAGGAAAATGAAAAAACTGGAAGAATATGTAAGAAGTATCCCGGATTTCCCGCAGGAGGGAATTATTTTCAGAGATGTTACGAGCGTGCTGGAGGATGCTGACGGCATGCACCTTGCAATCGATACCATGCAGGATCTGGTAAAGGATCTGGAGTTTGACGTAGTCGTAGGCGCAGAGTCCAGAGGCTTTATTTTCGGTGCACCCATCGCATATAACCTGCATAAGCCCTTTGCACTGATCCGCAAAAAGGGCAAGCTGCCCTGTGAAACCGTGTCTCAGGAATATTCTCTGGAATACGGCACGGCAGTGATCGAAATGCACAAAACCTCTATTAAACCCGGACAGAAAGTGCTGATCGTAGATGATCTGATCGCAACCGGCGGCACGACTCAGGCGATGATCTCCCTGGTAGAGAGACTGGGCGGCGAGGTTGCAGGCGTGTTGGTTTTGATCGAGCTGGCAGGGCTGAAGGGAAGAGAAGCAATTGCAGGATATCGTCTGGATGCCGCAATTGTATATGAAGGCAAATAATTGATTTTTGAAAAAGAGTTACGACGTAACTCTTTTTTGGCAGAAACTGATAAAACTGGACGATGGTAAGGTGTGCGGAAGATGGATAGAACGGAAGACAGATCAAAAGAGCCGAAAACCAAGCTAGTGCTGGATGACGGACGAATTGAGAGCATTCAGGAATTTATAAGCCCGGAAGAACTATATCAGGACCTGATCGAGCGGGTGCGCAAGTATCATCCTTCGGATGATATTTCCATGATTGAAAAAGCGTATCGGCTGGCAGATAACGCCCATCAGGGACAGGTGCGTAAATCCGGCGAACCTTACATCATCCATCCGCTGTGCGTGGCGATTATCCTGGCGGATCTGGAGCTGGATAAGGAGACGATCGTGGCGGGACTTCTGCACGATGTGGTGGAAGATACCGTGATGACGGTCGAACAGGTTGGAGAACAGTTCGGAACGGACGTTGCCTTTTTGGTGGACGGCGTGACCAAGCTGCAGCATCTGCATCTTGCGGACAATTCCGGCAATAAGACAGAAGCACAGCTGGAGATGCAGGCGGAGAACCTGCGCAAGATGTTCATGGCGATGGCGAAGGATATCCGCGTAATCATGATCAAGCTGGCGGACCGCCTCCACAATATGCGCACCCTCAAGCATATGCCCCACGAAAAGCAGATCCGGATTGCGCGGGAGACGATGGACATCTATGCGCCCATTGCACAGCGTCTTGGTATTTCCAAGATCAAGGTAGAACTGGACGACCTTTCGTTAAAATATCTCGAACCGGACGTTTATTATGATCTGGTGGACAAGATAGCGATGCGCAAAAGCGAGCGCGAAAAGTATATTCAGGGAATCGTGGACGAGGTTTCCGAGCACATCAAAAAGGCGGGAATCGAAGCTAAGATTGACGGTCGTATCAAGCATTTCTTCAGCATTTACAAAAAGATGAAGAACCAGCATAAGACCATCGACCAGATTTATGACCTGTTTGCTGTCCGGATTATCGTAGATACGGTTAAGGACTGTTATGCGGCGCTGGGCGTGATCCACGAGATGTACAAGCCGATTCCGGGGCGTTTCAAGGATTATATTGCGATGCCCAAGGCAAACATGTATCAGTCTCTGCACACGACGTTGATTGGAAGCTCCGGGCAGCCCTTCGAGATTCAGATCAGAACTTATGAAATGCATCGTGTGGCGGAATACGGTATCGCCGCCCACTGGAAATATAAAGAAGCCTCCGACGGCAAAAAGGTTGAGGCACAGGAAGAAGAAAAGCTGGCATGGCTGCGTCAGATTCTGGAATGGCAGCGCGAGATGTCGGATAACAAAGAATTCATGAACATGCTGAAAAGCGATCTGGATCTGTTTTCCGACAGCGTATACTGTTTTACGCCGACCGGCGACGTCAAGACCTTGCCTGCAGGCTCTACACCTATTGATTTTGCCTACAACGTCCATACTGCAGTCGGCAACAAGATGATCGGGGCGCGGGTCAACGGAAAGCTTGTGACGATCGATTACGAAATCCAAAACGGCGACCGCGTGGAAATTCTGACTTCGCAGAATTCCAAGGGACCGAGCCGTGACTGGCTTACGGTAGTCAAGAGTACGCAGGCGAAAAACAAGATTAACCAGTGGTTCAAAAACGAAGTCAAGGAAGAAAATATCACTAAGGGCAAGGATCAGTTCAACACCTACTGTAAGGCACGTTCGATCAACCTGGGCGAAATTATGAAGCCGGAATATCAGGCAGCTGTCATGAAGAAATACGGCTTTATGGACTGGGACAGCGTGCTGGCAGCGATCGGACACGGCGCGCTCAAGGAAGGTCAGATCGCCAATCGGATGCAGGAGCTTTATGAGAAAGACCATCCGAAGGTGATGACCAATGAAGAAGTGCTTGCCTCCATTGCAGAAAATAATGCCAATCAGGCGAAGCAGATGCACCCCCACAGTAAAAACGGCATCGTGGTCAAGGGGATTCATGACGTGGCAGTACGTTTTTCCAAATGCTGCTCTCCTGTGCCCGGGGATGAGATTGTCGGCTTTGTGACAAGAGGACGGGGGATTTCGATCCACCGGACGGACTGTATCAATGTATTAAACCTGCCGGAGATCGAACGTGCCAGACTTATTGAAGCGGAGTGGGAGCCCTCAGATACTGGCGCAGATGGTGAGAAATATATGGCGGAGATCAATATCTTTGCACATAACAGAAGCGGACTTTTAGCAGACATCAGTAAAACGCTGACGGAGCGCAATATTGATATCCAGACGATGAATACGAGAACGAACAAGCAGGGAATTGCTACATTGTCTACTTCATTTGAGATCAGCAGCAGAGAAGAGTTAAATCAGATCGTAGCGAAGCTGCGCAACATCGAAAGCGTCATCGATATTGAGCGTACAACGGGCTGACGCGATGTCGGCGGCAGGTACGAGCAGGTATTGGGAAAGCCGATATGGAATTGGCGACGTTTCAACATTTGCAATGCTATCGGAAAATAGCGATTTGCCGCTTGGCTTCTGGGAAAGGAAAACGAATGTCTGAAATTAAAATTGGGCGAAAGACGATGGGTGTCTGCGCAACAAACTGTTATTTTTTATACCGGGAAGGCGGGACAAAAGCGGTCGTAGTCGATCCTGCGGAAAACGGAGCAGGGATTTTCAAATTGCTCTCCGAAAAGGGCTTTACTGTGGAAGCGATTCTTCTGACGCACGGTCATTTTGATCATATTGGCGGCGCAGCAGAATTAAAAAAGGCATCCGGCGCAAAGGTGTATGCGCTGACAGAAGAGAAGAAAATCTGCCGGACGCCGGAGTTAAACCTGTCTGCACAGATGCCGCCTGTCGTGACGATCGAAGCGGATGAATGGCTGACAGACGGACAGATGGTGGAGACAGCCGGAATTTCACTTCAGGTTATTGCGACTCCGGGCCATACTGTAGGCGGATGCTGTTATTACTGTAAAGAGGGCGGTTTCTTATTCTCCGGTGATACGCTGTTTGAGGAATCGGTCGGCAGAACAGATTTCCCGACCGGCAGCATGAGCAGTCTGGTACGCTCTGTGAAAGAAAAACTCTTTGTCCTTCCGGAAGATACAAAAGTTTATCCGGGACACGGAGATATTACTACAATTGGAAGGGAGAAGCAGTACAATCCCTACTGCCAGTAAAAAGATGATTATTGTAACGTTAAATGAAGACAGATATGCCTATGACATCCATTCTCTGGTAAAGGCCTTTTATCCGGAGCAGGAGATCAAAGTTTTTGTAAAAGGAACCAAAGAAGAACGAAGTGACGCCGGGCTGCCGGCGTTTTTCGTGGAATATTATGAGACGTCCATTTGCGCAGGGATTGAAAATGGAGGGACTAAAACAGTCCATCTAAATACACCGGAGGACAGGGGGACGGTTAAAAACGATTTAAAACAGCTTTTGTACGCGCTCCTCTCCGAAGAAACAAAAAAGACGCTTCCCTGGGGTACTCTGACCGGTATTCGTCCGACGAAAATTGCGAAACAGCTTCTGGAACAGGGACAAACAGAACAGGAAGTCGCTGCCTATATGGAGCATACCTATCTGGCATCGAAAGAAAAAACGGAGCTGTCGATTGACATTGCCAAACGGGAAATGCAGATTTTATCCGGAATTCATTATGAGGAAGGATACAGCCTTTATATCGGGATTCCGTTCTGTCCAACGACCTGTCTGTATTGTTCCTTTACCTCTTTTCCGATCTGTGCATGGAAAAATCGCGTAAGCGACTATTTAAGTGCCGTGGAAAAGGAAATTGATTTCGTAAAAGAAGCCTGTGCAGACCGCGTTTTGGACAGCGTTTATATTGGCGGAGGTACGCCGACTACACTGGAACCAGAGGAATTGGAACGGCTTTTTTTGAAGCTTCAAAATACGCTTGACTGGTCACAGGTGCGGGAGTTTACGGTAGAAGCAGGGCGCGCGGACAGCATTACGGCAGAGAAACTGCGTGTGATGAAGCGTTATGGTGTGACGAGAATTTCGGTCAATCCACAGACGATGAAGCAGGAAACCCTTGACCTGATCGGCCGGCGGCATACTGTGGCACAGACGGTCGAGGCATTTCGACTGGCGCGGGAAGAAGGCTTTGACAATATCAATATGGACCTGATCCTTGGGCTGCCGGGGGAGACGAAGGAAGATGTGGAGGAGACCATTCGCCGAGTACAGGAGCTTGGACCCGACAGCCTGACGGTACATTCTCTTGCAATTAAGCGGGCTTCCAGGCTGAGCCAGTGGATTTTGGAGCACGGCATCAGCACGCTGCACAACACGGACGAAACGATGGCGATTGCTGCCCAGGGGGCAAAGCAGATGGGCATGGAACCGTATTATCTCTACCGTCAGAAAAATATGTCCGGCAATTTCGAAAATGTCGGCTACGCAAAACCGGGGAAGGCGGGTATTTATAATATTTTAATCATGGAGGAAGTTCAGACGATCATGGCACTCGGTGCAGGAACCATCTCCAAACGCGTCTATGGCGATGGTAGAATCGAACGCTGTGACAATGTCAAGGATGTCGGGCAGTATATCGAGAGAATCGATGAGATGATACAGCGCAAACAGCAGTTATTCTCAGAAGAATAGTTGGATTTTCAATAAAATATTGTAACGTGTTATGGAAAAATGAGTACAACAAAACCGCACAGGTGCAACAATTTGTTACTCGTGACAGTAACATCGAAACCAAAGGACATTTCTAATTACTTAGGAATGTCCTTTTTGCGCATTTGTGAATGGTTTTAGGTGCAACAAACACATGAAATAATGAAATGGAGATCCATTATGAACAACACAGCGTTAGGAGCAGAAAAATAAAAAGTCCTTTTGGATTAAATTGGGCGCGGTTGCGGCTTGTCTCGCAATCGTGATTGCCGTAGGCGGCATACTTGCTCCTTTTTCTGGCGGCATGATTGTATCGGCTTACGCTTATGGCACAGATGAAGAAATTACTACAGCCGGAGCAGAGCCGCGCCAGCCAAGCTCGTAAACACAATCATTGTAAATACCAAAGGAGAAGGACAGCAAGCCTCTGAGGAATTTCTGGGTGAAAGCGGAAAAGCTCTATTATACAGCTTTAATCGCATATATCTGGTATGAAGCACCGGATGAGGAACAGAATTTTTCCATGCTGATTGATCTGGTGGATGCCAGTGAAGCAAGGGAAGATGATGAGAATTTCAAAAATGCGGTTGACCTGCTGTTCAATGAGCTGGTGCTATCCGACAAGCTCTTTGAGCATTGCGCCGAGATTGACGAAAGCGGCACGAAACCGCATGGAGCTGATCGTGCCGGAGCTGGCAAAGCAGTACGACGTGACCGAACAGCTGAAAGCCGAAAACCAAATGGAATGGGTGCGGCAGATGAACGCTTGCAAGGCACAGGCAGAAGAAATCGTGAAGTTTGAGCTGATATATGATTGATACCGAGACCGCCCGGACGAAAAATGTTCGGGCGGTCAAAATTTCTTGAACGAATTGTTACTTTTTCTCAAAGCTCATTGACAAGAAAACTTGGCGCGAGTATAATTAAGATATGCAAAGAAAACTTGGCGATTGGAGGTTATAGTATGAACAAAGATGAAGTCCTCAAAATGAGCCGTGAAGAAAACGAAGGCAGACATGACGAGCGTGAAATAATTGCATTTGGAACAGCTTCAAGAGCGGGAATGCTTGTAGGCGCATTGGTGTGTGTATTGCTGGTATTTGCAAGCGAGTTGCTTTTTCATATTCCAGAAATCGGACTGGTTGGCTGGCTCGTATATTTTGCAATGCAAGGCAGTAGCAATATTGTACTGTATAAGGACTTGAAAAACCGCCGAAATCTCATTTGGGGCATTATTGAAATTGCTTTTGCTGTTGCGTTTGCCGTGGTGCTTGTAATTAGAAGCGTGGTATGACTATGAACGAAAAGCTGATATTAAAAAACAATCTCAAAGAATGTCGTAGCGAAAAAGGCTTATCTCAACAACAACTGGCAGATATGGTCGGTGTATCTCGCAATACGATTAGTTCAATCGAAACAGGGCAATTCAATCCGACTGCAAAGCTGGCGTTGATTTTGTGCATAGCCTTAGATAAAAACTTTGAAGAATTGTTCTTCTAAAAGAACATAAGGAGGATATTTATGGATAAGCAAACAACAGGAATTGTGATCGCTGCAACAAAACAGTGGTGGTTAAAGGTCAACAGAAAACCCATGAGATTGCACACACTGGATGGTGCTGAATTTCCTTACATCATTAAAATTGAATACACCGTAGATGGAAAGGCGTACACAAAAAGAAAATGGATTACGCCGGTGACCCTGTTCCCAAGGTAGGGAGTAATGTTCAAGTGATGTATAATTCCGACAAGCCATCCAAAGCGAGAATATTGTAAAAGCATTCAGATGACGAGAACGAAAAATCCCTTTAGGAACTAAAGGGCGCACTTCTATACTCTCTGTCGAGAGTAGTGCGTCC